>ERZ761602.37-NODE-37-length-312160-cov-175.480582_pt1 | contig 312160 bp, 256 predicted proteins | sample MGYA00512165_ERZ761602 | MGnify/ENA primary metagenome ERZ761602 (study PRJEB28899, sample SAMN02445085) | bioreactor sludge metagenome | biome: EBPR sludge; isolation source: Thorneside wastewater treatment plant | place: Australia: Brisbane, Thorneside... | reverse complement strand
GAACACGGATTTAACTGATTTAACTGATCCACACTGATTGATTTATGGTATTTGTAAATTTTGTGTTTAAATGTTTTGTTCGTTATAATCTCTTTGCGTTTTCTTGAGTTATTATTGAGAACACGGATTTGACGGATTTAACTGATATACTCTGATTGATTTTTGGTATTTGTGAATTTAATATTAAACTGTTTCATCCGTGTAAATCTGCGTTATCTGTGTCATCAGTGTTCGATTTTCTTAATATGGCGTTTAGGCTCTTTAGGGATAATCTTTTTTTGTCGTTAGTGAATATTTTCCTTTTGAATTCAGGTTTTTTACCGAAGTTCAATAGTAAGCCTACTTCTGCATCAGTTGCTTTCAGATAATTTAGCAGTTGTAATTCGTTTGCTGAAGAAATAGCTTCATTTGCTTTTAGCTCAATAATAATTTTCTTATCTGCCATTATATCTGCAAAATATTCGCCAACACAATGCCCTTTATAAAAAACGCTGATTGGCTTTTGTTTTTCATTAACAATACCTTGTTCAATAAGCTCAATATTCATCGCATTTTCATATACTTTTTCAAGGAAACCATAACCTAATTCATTATAGACTGTATAAAAGCAATTAAGTATCTTATCGGTTATCTCTTTATGTAGTAAGTTTGTATAGATCATTGTTACCGATTAATTTAATTAATGTTCTCTTTATTTTGCGTTTTCTTGAGTTATTATTGGGAACACGGATTTGACGGATTTAACTGATATACGCTGATTGATTTATGGTAATTGTGAATTTTGTGTTAAACTGTTTCATCAGTGTAAATCTGCGTTATTTGTGTCATCAGTGTTCGATTTTAACTTAGCTTTCTCTCATTAAGATTTATTTCATTGTTGCACAGGGATCGTTCATGAGCATCGTTGGTTGCAATTATAAGTATGCGGTCCTTTTTGTATTCATTAGAAATATCATCCACTACAGAAATTCCTTCAAGATCAAGATTGCTAGTTGGTTCATCAAGCAGCAGCATATGCGGATTATGCAGGATAGCGAAAGCTATTTTGAGCCGCTGTTTCATTCCCGATGAATATATTTTCAGCAGGTCGTTTCTGCGGTGATACAGACCTACTCTTTTAAGCGAATCATCGATATTTTCGTGACCCCAGCCGCGGATATCTGAAATGATCTTCAGGTTTTCATAGCCTGTGAATTCATCATATAGATTCAGGTACGGAGATACAAATCCGATATATTTGTATATATTTTCCTTCTTGATTTTTTCCGTGCCGTTGAATAGATTTAGTTCACCGGATGACTGCAGCAGAATGTTAGCGATTATTTTTATGAGGGTTGATTTGCCTGAACCGTTACGGCCGGTGATTGCGGTGGCGCTGCCGGAGGTAAGCTCAAAATTTACTTTATCGAAAATTATTTTTCTATCGAATTTTCTTGTAAGGTTAACTGCCTGCAGTTTCATTATCTGATGGGGTATGTTTTCCGGCATGGGCTGTGTATTATTTGTGTATGATGCCGTGTTTCTGGTTAAGCCTTTGCTCCCTGCGCAGCAGCGCGTCATTGAACCACTTTTTTTCTTCGGGAGATTCTGGTACTATCTGCGGTACGGGCATCTTCTGATAGGTATCGGTATCTACACTTACAAATGTAAAGTAAGCGCTGTTGGAGTGTTTTTTTTCGCCGGTCTTGAAATCTTCCACTTCCACCTTAACGCCGACCTCCATGGAAGTATTGAAGGCGCGGTTAACATTTGCTTTCAGTGAAACGATATTGCCAAGTCTGATGGGTTCATGGAAAGAAAGATCATCAACAACAGCGGTTACGGCTACGTTATGGCAATGCCGCGAAGCGGCCATGGCGGCGGCAATATCCATCCAGTGCATCAGCCTTCCGCCCAGAAGGTTTTTTAAAATATTGGTATCGTTTGGAAGCACAAGTTCTATCATGGTGACCTGTGATTCCTTCATGGTTTTAGGTGTAAGTTCGCTCATTGGTTTATTTACCTGCCTGCAGGTCTCTTATTCTGTTCTGTAATGTATTGGCCCTGTTTTTCAGGTTGCTGTTTGGGAAAAGTTTGTTGAACTTATCCAAGACTTTTTTAGCGTCTTCATACCTTCTGCCGTTTATGTATGCGTCAGCCTGTGCTACCATAGCGTCATCGGCCCAGTCAGAATCAATATACTCATCATACACTGTCTGAAAATAGATCGAGGCAGCTTTGTAATTACTGGTTTTCATGTAAAGCTCGCCCGTCCAGTAATCTTTGTAAGCGAGTTTATTGCGAAGTTCCTTAATGCGTTTTTCGGCTTCGGGGATGTTTTTATCTTCGGGGTACGATTCAATGTAAGAAAGATACTGCGTTAAGGCTTCCTTGGTGAACTGCTGATCGAGGGAATATTTTGGCGAGAGCTCATAGTAAGTATTTGCAAGCATAAACCTTGCATCCGGGTAAAGGGGACTAAGCTGGTAGTTCTTGATAAAGCTTTCAAATTCATAAGCCGCCAGGATATATTCTTTCTGGTAGAAATAGCTTGAAGCAAGGTAGAATTGTACCTTATCAGAAACATCGGTACCCGGGAAACGGATCTTAATAAACGAAAAGTCATCGATGGCATCGGTGTAATCGCGTTTATCGTACTTGCGTTTGGCAATATCAAAAGCTTTCTGGGGATCATCGGTGTTGATATCGGTTTTTGATGAACCGCATCCGGCAATTAACTGAATTAAAAGCAGGGCAGGTAAAACGAGCGCAAAGAATTTAATTTTTTTCAATTGTTATGTATTAACTTATTTTTATACTCTTGGTTACTATATTATTTAGATCTGATAGTAAAAAACAGAACTGCCGCAACCGCGCTTAGCGTTATTACTGCGGCGGGGAAAAATATCGATTCCAGTAAACTAATATCCGGCGGTGTAGATTGTGTGAATTTATATTCAGGGGTTTCAAGCCTTGAGTAATCTTCATACGGAATTTCTCCGGAATATTTGGTATTCACCTCATCGCTTATTACAATTACATCGGCGGAGCTTTTTATTTTTACCTCAAGTTTAGAGGAAATGCTGCGCTCCATTGATTTAGAGCCGAGGAATTTATTTTTAATGAACCCGGTGTAAACTGTACTCAGTTTAATAACATCAACTGTGAAGCGGTAATAACTGCTATCGGGTGAGAGCATATTCTCATCTTTGGCAATTGAGAATTTGAGTTTGTTCTTTTCAGAAATTTTTTTCAGTGTGTTTTCAAGAAATTTTTTTTCTTCTTTATTTTTTGTTTCTGATTTAACCCAATATACAAACTTCACATCCCTGTTAATTTCAGGGTAGTAAAAGAACTTTTCAAGCTCACCGGATATCTGCTGCTCAAACACACCCAGGTTGCTTTCGGGCTGGTTTTGAGAAATTGCCGGAAAATTAAATGCAAAAACAAAGAACAAAAATACCGTTAAATTCCTCAGGAAAAATCCAAAAAATAAATCTGATTCCGGAAGAAATGAGGAACAATGTTTGAAAATCCTGTTCAAATTGAGTTTTTTCACTTAGCCGTTGCGGTTTACACAATATAATCAATAAACCGCGGTTAAAATTTCAGCATTTTTGTAAAATAATTAAGTAAATTACTAATAAATAAAGGGTGTTTCAAGGAAAATAGTCCCGTGCGTCACCGGCAACAGTACACCACGATTTGATTGTTGATAATAGTTGTTGGTAAACTGCGGGTGCAGTCAGGCAAGACCAACAACGGGGTGTAATTACTAATAAATAAAGGGTGTTTCAAGGAAAATAGTCCCAAGCGTCACCGGCAACAGCACTCCACGATTTGATTGTTGATAATAGTTGTTGGTAAACTGCGGGTGCAGTCAGGCAAGACCAACAACGGGGTGTGCTCTTGTGATATTCCGTCCGGTCCGTTCGATAAGTGAAATTTTACCGTACAAACGCCGGACTGCGCAATCAAAAATCGGCAATTTCACGCTTTTTCTTTGGTAAAGTAATTCATAACTTCCTCTTTTTTGGTATCCGGTGCAAAATGGCGCACTGCCCTTACGACATCATCAAGATCGTAGCCGCCTTTTAATTGCGGTTTTCGGTTATCTTCTGCACTGCTAAGCAGGCTCATTCTGATTCCTTCCAGGTGCTTCAAAGCTAGGGGAGTGAATTTAACTCCGCGTTTATATGCTTCGAACTGCTTAATGAGGATAGTTTCCATTTCAAAGCGGCAGACCTCGGGTATGCTTTTACCACTACCGCCCGCTGAATAGATTATGTGATTCAGGCAATCCTTAACTACCATGCTTGAAGATTCAATGATATTGCCTGCAATCTTTATTTTAAGTTTTCGTTCGGGGTCAATAAAATCCAACATTGAAAGTCTGTTGAAAAAAAGGCTGATATTCCCTTTAAACTCAACGGGCTCAACAGGTTTTGGCGCAGCAGGGGTGAAATTTTCTTCAAGCAGTTTGGCTGATTCAATATCATCGGCTTCCTGCACTATAGGATATGGCCCCGTATCGCCGGAGCCGCTATTGATCAGTTCTTTAACTTTGTAAATACGGTAGGGTGTGTAGCGGAAGCCGAGTTCGAGAGACATGGTTCTGGATATGTACCTGATGCTTCTGCCTTCGTTTAAGAGGTCTTTGATAAGCCCGATCTCTTTTTTACTGACCAAAATGTCCCGGCTTTTGTAACTGTGTGTTTTGTATTTGCCGGGAATAGCCTTTTCAAGTTCTGTATAAACAGTTGTGCGCGAAATGCCATGACGCTTCATGATATTCCGGAAAGCGAGCTGGAATTCATCCGGGTAAGCGCCTCGGTTAATATCTTTAAGCATAATGATATCATCATGGAGCTGCTGATTGAATGGTTTTGCCATTGTAATAAGAGGTTAATTTTGGGATTAATATTAAAGGATATAGCGTATATATGCAAATTGCATATGTAACAAATATAATATATGATGAGTGCATTTGCAAGGGGAAATAAAACTTAATTCTGCATAAATGGCAGTTTTTTTATGACCCATATCATTGTATTGCCTTATTTGATGTATTATTTTTGTAATGAAACCTACTACCAAGAGAAGAAATTTGTAAGCACCCGAGCCTTGATGCTGATTTTACAGCAAAAAAACTTAATTTATGAAATTTAGATTTATAGAACATTTTGCTTTAATGTTGCAAAAAGTTAAAAAGTGTATTATTTTAGGTTAATTATATTAGAATCCTGCCGGAAACATTTAAAACTTAAGTTTATGAATAAAAATCCTCAATATAACCTGAAACCCAGCCCAACACTGAAAATTTTAGCTTTTTTAGTTTTTAGTTTATTTTTTTGCCAAAGTTTGAGCAGCCAGTTTTACTGGCAGAAAACTTATAATAGTGGAGGTTACGATGAAGCTTATGACGGATGTGCAGCAGATGGGTCAAATTTTTACCTGGCTGGATATGCAGGTTTTGCAAGTTGGCATATGTATATTTTAAAATTGAATCAATTAGGTGATACTATATGGACCCGGAGGTATAACGGTGGTGTTATAAATGCAATTGCACCAAGCGGGGACGGGGGTTGTGTATTTACCGGACAAAGGAATTCGTGTTTTACAATGAAGCTGGATTTGAACGGTAATGTAGTATGGGATAAATCATATCCATCTGGAGCTGAAACCAGAGATATAACACAAACCGGCGATAGCGGATATGTAATGTGCGGTGGACTTTTTACAGGTTATATTTGTAAACTTGATACACTTGGGAATTTGCAGTGGGAGAGATACTATAATGATAGTCCGCAAGATTTTGATAAAATTGAACCGACTGACGATGGTGGATATTTAGTTTGTGGACGTAAATACATAAGCAATAATTGGAAAGCCTATTTCATGAAAATAGATGGAATGGGTAATATTGTTTGGGAAAATTTTTATCAATATCCATTTGGAACTTCTTTTGTGAGCACAAATAACGGTTTTATTTTTTTGAGTGGTTTTAATATAGTTAGTGATGGCAGAATAGTATTGATTAAAACAGATTTGATGGGAAATCAATTATTTGCTGATACATTAAGTAGAAATACAATATCTGATATAAGCCCTGAAATATTGAAACTAAACAATAATAAATTTGTTATATCTTACTTTTCAAGAATTTCTAATACTAACGGATACATTGGAAAAATTATAAGAATCGACTCTAACTTAAATATTATAAAAAGTATCAGTTTATCGGTAGATACAAATTCCATTTATTTGTATAATTTGATTAAAGCACCCGGATCAAGTATAGACGATATTATAGTAATGGGATCAGCGGAACCCCAGGGACCTTTTGAAGTTGATTTGTATGCTGTAAGATTAGACAGCTCATTAACGCAACCACCACCGCTTACTGTAAATATAATTTCAACACAAATACCGAAAGAATTTGATTTAGTGCAAAACTATCCCAACCCGTTTAACGGAACAACGTTAATTAAGTTTTCAATTATTACAATTGAGTTTGTGCAGATTAAAGTATTCGATGTCCTTGGCAGGGAAGTTGAAACTTTAGTTTCTGAAAACTTATTACCTGGAACATATTCAAAAACTTTTTCGCCTAAAAACCTTGCCAGCGGCATTTATTTTTATCAAATGAGTATTGCAGGAAAAATTATTAAGACCCGTAAGATGATTTACAACAAATAATATCCCTAAGGAGGTTCAGTATGCAAATCAAAAATCGCTTTCTATTAATATTCTTTATTTTTTTATCATTTGATCCGAATATTTTCGCAGGCGGAGGTGAACTTTGGATTTACAACAATTCCGCAAATGATGTTTGGGTCCATGTTTACCCTGTTAGTATGGTATTTAATAATGATACTTACGGTACGAATGGAAGAAATTATAGTCTATTGGGGGGAAGCAAAGTCAGAGAAGGTACTGGAAACATTGAAAAATATTTTATGAATGGAACAAGCGTCAATGATTGGTATACTAAGATCACTCCAAATCAAAGCCCAACTGCTGAATGGGGTTTTGATGGTGTAGGCGGTACAGATCAAATTACAAAAGGTACTATTGGCTTTGGTAGGTGGCGAGTAGATTTTTATGAAAGCGAGAATATAAATGGAAATCCTGTTGATTATTGTATTTTAGACTTTGATTATGGATATACAATAAGAAATCAAATATATCAGAATTGTGGTAGTCAATCTGCAGATGTATACCTAAAATATATAAAAATTAATAATCAACCAAAAATTCAGTTTTTGTGGCAAACCTGTATTTGCATGAACGGACCGAGTTTCCCTTACCAGGATGTACCAGTAAGTAAATATGTTTTAGAGCGAGATAGGGGATGTCCAGACCAATCTTGGCCACCAGATAAAGGTAACTTCAGGTATAATAGCGGTAGCCCTTGGGTATATACTCAAATTCAAAGAGCACCAAATAATTATGAAATTATCCCCCAAGATCCAAGAAGAGATTGTGTAACTGATATTTATCCTGACCCACCGTTTATTAATATTGGAATTAAATCACATAATCAATTTTTTAGATATGCCTACACAATAAACTATTTAGATTATTACTATCCTTCAGATATTGGCAGACTTACATTAAATTTAACAATTGAGAAAAATGTTTCAACACCGGATTATCTGACTTGGTATTTGGGCGATAATGATTTTCCAATTGTATATCCTTCACCAATTATTGTAACTGATGGAGCAAGCCTAATTTTAGAAAAAGGCAGCCCAGAGAGACATATGATATTTAAACAATGTCGTGATCCTTTTACAAATAATCTAACAAATTTAAATACTCCATTAGAAGTATATCCTAATGGTACATTAGAGCTTAAAGGTAATTCCACCGAAAAATCTCATATATATTTTGAGAGCTATTCGTATTCAATTATATGGCAGAATGCAAATCTGATTATGGGACAAAATTCTGCAATCGATTTACAGGGCAATTCCTTTATGAAATTCAAAGGCAATTCAAAGATCTATCAGTATACAGGGAGCAGAATAGACATCAGAAATACATCAACATTGCTCAATTGTGGCGCTCAATTTCCGGTTTCAAACGGATGTGTTTATGCTTTGTATAATAGCGGCAGATATTTGATATCTAACAGATGCCCAGAAGATTATATTGATAATAATGAATTTTTTGTAGAAAACGGAACATCATTTGAGTTATATGATAGCAGCAGAATTGAGATTGAGGCTAACAACAAAATGATATTCAGCGGTGAAAATACATATCTAAAGGCTGCGCCCGGCACCAGCATAATACTAGGCGAAGGCGCATCAATAGAATTCCGTAACGGCGCATATCTTGATGCAGACGGCTGTACTTTTACTTCTGTGAACAGCGGTGAAATTTGGGAAGGAATACTTCTTGATGGTGCTGGTTCCGTTACAAATATAAGGAACTGCACTTTCAATGACGCTGCGACTTCAATTACTGTAACAAATACAATATGTAATATCGCAAACAATACGTTTAATATAAGCAATAATTCAAGCTGTATTTACGGCATAAATGCCGTTAATGAAACTAATATTACAATTGCTGGTAATACCTTTAACGCAGGCAGTAATTCGGTGGCTGAGTGTATCAGGTTCTTTAATTATGAGACTGATGGTTTACCCGGCGGCGGCGGCAGTTCAGCTTACACTTTGAATATTTACAACAATACTTTTAACGGAAGCGTGAACGCGATTGATATTCAGTGTTTAACTGCATCACAACTGCCGTTTTATATTGCGAACAACAGCTTTTATCCGGCAGGCAGTATAACCTCAAATGGGATTTATGCTTACAATATAACAGGTAATATCAAAAATAATTACTTTTATAATGCCAACAGCAATAAATCCGTGACATTGCAGTTTTCAACTGTAAACCTGTTTAACAACACTTTATATTCAGTTAATCAGAATATCTGGTCAAGCAACTCCACATTGATGCAAATGGCTCCTTTAATGAATGCATTTGGTCAATGGGTATGGTATGGCGGTTACAATACGCTTAATTCAGGCAGTTTGCAGAACATTGAATTCAGAAGTTATTCAAATCCCACAATTTCGCCAAACGGCTTGAACTGCTTTACAGTAACTACGCAGCCTAACTTTCTTGGTGAGTTGTGCCTTGGTACAAAGCCGTATAAAGCTTATGATAATTTCTGGAGTCCATCTGTATCCGGCAGTTCATTTAATATAACATGTAACAGTAACCCGGTAAATGTGACTTACACACCAAATTTAAGCACATGTCCGGTTTTTGATCCTGATGGTTCTACAGGTACTAATGTGACAGATCTTACAAACGGTATTTATGATACTGTTTATATTACCTCAGGCGGCGAAGGTGGTTCATATCCCGGCAGTATAAAGAAAACTTTGAATAATGCTGATATTCTGTACTTTGAGGCACTTCAGAAGCGTAAACAAAGGGATTATGCCGGCGCAATCAATAAGTGCAAAGAACTTATCAATGAACACGATACAAGCAGCTATTTTAACTCCGCAATGAGCGAATTATATTTAAATTATCTTGAAAGCGATACTTCGGGCAATCAAACCATAACAAACGGATTATTTAACAATCTTAAGACATATATTGAGCAAAAAATGCAGCAGTATCCCAATAACACTCAATTTGTGGAAAGAGCGTATAAATATCACTTAATGTGCTTGGTCAAAACTAAAAGTTACACCGAAGCTATTGCAGGTTATGAGAATATTATGAATAATCACCCTGACCCGATAGTTAGACTTAACGCAAGCTGGGATAGAAGCGCAGTTGTGTTTATGATGGGACAGGGCGGATCTGAGAACGATAACTCAGTTAAGAGCAGTAAATCAAGAAATACCAAATTGCTTGATAAGAATCCCGCTCACAGAATTGCAAAAGATATATTCAGAGAGCAAAAGGTACAATCAGAGCAAATTGAGAAAAATATTACAGATGAACAGTTAAACAATGAAGACATTAGCACGGTTGTTTATACCAAAGAAGAGAAACAGATGCTTGAAAGAAGGATAGAGAATTATAATCCAACTGACAAAAAAGACTTTATGGAAAAGTTAAGCAAAGATATAAAGCTGATAGAGCAGATAAACACAGCAAAGAATACGAAGAAAACAAATTCTAATGTACCAAGATCGTTTAAGCTGCATCAAAATTATCCGAATCCATTTAATCCAACTACTACAATAAAATACGAAATACCGAAAGACGCTGAAATAACTATCAAGGTCTATGACTTATTGGGCAGGGAGGTATTCAGCATAAACGAATACAAAAAAGCCGGAAGTTATGAAGTTAAATTTGATGGTGCAAATCTAGCGAGCGGTATGTATTTGTATTCATTAGAGGTTTCTGACCCTTCGACAGGCTCAGGGCGAGGTTATATGGATACGAAGAAAATGGTATTATTGAAGTAAATGAAAATAAGCATTCCCAAACTGGAGTTTGGGAATGAGGAAAAAATTAAAAATGTCCGGTAATTTTTGCCGGGCATTTTTTTACGCCACAAGTCTTCACCAGTTCTTAGACCTTGCAAGGGGGAGGGTTGTTAATATAGGTAACATGATAAACGGGTTACTTTCAAGGAAAATTACTTCCTTGAAAGAGTCTAAATAATTGGGTAAAATTGCAGATTAACTAAAAATTTAACGGATTTACAGGCTCAATTTGATGAAAAACCTCCTTCTAACCGCAGTATTAATTTTAATTACATCAGGAAATATCTTTTCCCAGAAAAGGCTTATTGCTTTTTCAAGCGATGCGACGAAAAACGATAAGCAGCAGATTTTCGTAATGGATGAAGACGGCGATAATGTGAAACAGGTAAGTTTCCTTAACCTGGATTGCTACTCGCCTAAATTTGTACCAAAGACCAATAAAATACTTTTCCTTGCCACAAACAGGATAAGCGATTACCTGTATATGGTTGATCTTGATGATACGGCATCGTTCCGTTTCCCCACATTCATAGATGGCGGACTGGATCCGCAGTTTTCCGCTGACGGCACAATGCTAATGTACCGTTCAGAGAAGGATGAGAATAACGCTATCTATATTATGGAAATGGAAACCGGCGAGACTTTCCCCATAAGCGATGGCAGCCTTGCTACACATGCGGAGTTCTCTCATGACGGGCAGAAGATTGTATATTCTTCAAGCGCGGAGCAGAACTTTGATCTTGTGGTGCTTAATTTAGCAGACACAACCGATGACGCGCAGCAGGTTATTGTTGCGACCAAGGATGCAGAGATATACGGAACGTATTCACCCGACGATAAGAAGATAGCGTTTTCTTCCTTTGATATTAACTACAAGGGAACGCTAAAGATGTGCGACGCCAATGGAAAGAATGTAAAAGTAATATCCAGCAGCGGAAGCTCATATAACCCCAAGTGGTCACCCGACGGCAAGTATCTTGCCTATGTATCCGATAAAGCGGGTAAGTTCCAGATATACGTTGTGAAATCAGATGGCAGCTCCGCAAGGCAGCTTACCAGCGAAGCCGGCAACGTGATAGAGTACGACTGGTCATCTGACGGCAATAAAATTGTGTTTGACAGCCAGGGCGAAGGAACCTCGAGTGTATGGATAATTGATGTTGATAAAGGCACCAAGCAGAATCTGACAGGAAGCAAAGCCAATAATATAACGCCTTCATTCAGGCCGTAGCATATGAAAGTTATTGAACATTTAGAGAAGGCAAAAGGCGCTCAAAAACCGCTTATCAGCTTTGAGGTAATACCCCCGAAGCGCGGCGGAGATATAACACAGCTTTTTAATGTTATTGGCGATGTAATGAAATACGAACCGCCATTCATAGATGTTACCTCGCGCGCAGCGGAAGTTGAATACAGGGAGACACCGCAGGGCATTCAGAAAAAAGTTATACGCAAAAGACCCGGAACTATAGGTATCAGCGTAGCGATTAAAAATCATTTTAACATTGATACTGTACCGCACATTTTGTGCCTTGGTTTTACGCGCGAAGAGACCGAAGACGCGCTTATTGAGCTTAACTACCTTGGCATTGAAAATATTCTGGCCATACGCGGAGACGACCTGGGGTATCATAAACCGATACCGGAGTATAAATCGCAGAACCGGTTTGCATATGAACTTATCCAGCAGGTGAATAATATGAACTGCGGAAGGTATCTTGAAGAAGACCTGCTTGACGCAAAGCCTACAAAATTCTGCATAGGCGTAAGCGGTTACCCCGAAAAACATTTTGAAGCGCCCAATATGAAGGTAGAAGTTGACCATGTTAAGCAGAAGATCTCGAGCGGGGGTGATTATGTTGTGACGCAGATGTTTTACGATAATAAGGTTTACTTTGATTTTGTGAACCGCTGCCGCGAAGCGGGAATAGAAGCGCCCATAATACCCGGGCTAAAAGTGCTTACGGCAAAATCTCATTTGTTCAACATACCAAAGAATTTTTATATCAATATACCCGAAGAGCTTTCCGGTGAGATACTCGAGGCCAAAGACGAACATGTAATGGAAATTGGCGCCAAGTGGACAGCCAAACAGGCAGAGGAATTGCTTAACAACGGCGCGCCAAGCCTGCATTTTTATATAATGCAATCAGCTAAGCCGATAAATAAAATGTTCGGGCATTTGAAAATGTAATTGAACGTGAGACGTGAAATGTCATCCCGCTTTCAGCGGGACTTCGAAAATGCCTCCGGCATTTTCTTGAACGGCATTCAGTATAAAGTCAAAACTTCGAAAGTGTTTCCGGCATTTTCTTGAACGCAAAGTAAATAAATTTGGGACTTAAGAACGAATTAATACAATACTCAAAGCTATGCGGCGCAAGCGGTTTTGTTAAAGCATACGATGGAAACCTGAGTGTTAGAACAAAGAAGAATTACATCCTTTCAACGGCATCAAAGACAAATAAACTGAAGATAAAGCCGGCTGACCTGGTAAAGAGCGATATTAAGGGTAAGAAACTTGCCGGAAAGAGGCATCTCAGCACTGAGATTAAGCTTCACCTCTATATATATAGTAAACGGAAAGATGTGAATGCGGTGATACACACACACCCTTTATATATAAGCTCATTTGCGGCAGCAGGCAAAAAATTGCCCGGCAATATTTTGCCGGAAGTGTACCTGGGGTTCGGGAATATTCCAATGGCGCCGTATGCAACACCATCAACAGATGAAGTGACGGCATCAATTGAGCCGTTTGTGATGGAGTATAACGCTATTATACTTGGCAATCACGGGCTGGTGGCTTTTGGTAAAACCATAGAGGACGCGTATTACATCACAGAAAAACTTGAGCAATACGCGCAGATCTGTTTTAACGCCAAGGTACTTGGCGGGGCGAAAGCGATTCCCGCAGCACAATTAAAAAAGCTTGACGCACTGAAGAACACGGTTTATAAGAGTAAGTAAATTTTAACGCAATAAGATATTGAATATAATAGTACTAACGGGCGGAAACTCCGCAGAGAGAAATGTGGCTCTTGCTTCAGGGCGATCAGTAGCCAAAGCGCTGCGTGATGCAGGTAATAGTGTGAAGGTTATTGATCCCATTTACGGCGCGGCGCAGCCTGATGAAGATAAAATATTTTCAGATAAACCGGCCATTGGGAAAGAATTCCCTACAGCGGAAGAACTGCACCGGTACAGCAGCCGCAAGGTGATGGAGTGCATTAACTCTGATCTGTTTGATAATGCTGATATTGTATTCCTTGCGCTTCACGGAAAGTTTGGCGAGGATGGCAGGATACAATCACTGCTTGAAATGCGGGGAGTAGAGTATACCGGCTCCGGTGTCACATCAAGCGCAATGGCAATGGATAAGAATATTTCGAAGATAATGTTCAATCATTACGCTATCCCGACCCCAAAATGGTTCATGCTTAAAAAAGGGGATATGGCTGAGCAGCAGGTAGATGAGAATATTAAGCTTCAGGTAGGTTATCCAGCGGTGATAAAGCCGAATGATGAGGGTTCAACGGTCGGGCTTTCAATAGTTCAGCCTGATGTAGAGGATGTGCAGCTTGGTAAAGCGCTGAGTGACGCGTTTGAATATTCTGATAACATTATGGCGGAAGAATATATTGAAGGCCGTGAGCTTACAGTTGCCGTTATAGGCGGCGAAGCGCTGCCGGTGGTTGAGATAAAACCAAAGAGCGGGTTTTATGATTATGTTCATAAATACACAAAGGGTTTCACTGAGTATTTCTGCCCGGCGGACCTGCCGGATAAGCTTGCTGAGCATATTCAGAAGCAGGCAATAACAGCGCACAATGCGCTGGGGTGTGAGGTGTATTCCCGGGTGGATTTCAGGCTGAACAGTAAAGGCGAAGCATTCTGCCTTGAAGTGAACACGCTGCCCGGAATGACGGAGCTTAGCCTGGTTCCAAAGGCGGCAAGCGCTGTTGGCATGGATTTTACCGGGCTGCTGAACAGAATTATTGAGTTAAGTTTAAATAAATAAATTGTTATTTTTACCTTTATGAAAGAAGACAGCTTCGGCAAAAATATAGTTAAGTACATTTATCACAGGCGGAAATTTTTTATTTACCTGCTGATACTTGCCGCGATACTTTCATACGCTGTTTTCGGTAAAAAGGGGATATTGCAGCGGGTTGAGCTTGAGATGGAGAACCGGGAACTGAAGGAAAAGCTTAAAGCTGAGCAGGATAAATCATTGATGCTGCAGAAGGAAATTGAAGAGATCAAGACATCGGATAAGAAGATTGAGAAAGTCGCCAGGGAAAAGTATAACATGGTGAAAGAGGGCGAAGAGATATATAAGGTAGTTACTGATAGCACAAAATAACAAACCCTGAACGAAGTGAAGGGTCTCTTATCAAACATCTAAAAAGAATAAAATAATCATATGAATAACATTGTTACAACGCTAAAAGAAATTCTTGCAATAGATTCACCAACCGGCTATACCATTGAAGTCACAAACCACCTTGAAAAATTATTTTCAGGAATGGATGTGATAAGTACAAAAACCAATAAGGGCTCATTGCTTGTGAGTTTTGTAAAGGATCCTGAATTAATTGTAACGGGACATATTGATACACTTGGAGCGATGGTTAAGGAAATAAAGGATGACGGTACTTTAGAGATAACCCGTATAGGCGGACTTGAGCTGAATTCATTTGAGGGCGAGTATGTTACAGTCCGTAATTTTAAGGGTGAGTTGTTCCGTGGAACATTTTTGCTTAACAATCCGGCAAGCCATGTAAACAAAAAGCTTGGTGAAACCAAGCGAAGCACTGATAATATGTCGATAAGGCTTGATGAGCTGGTCAGATCAGCCGAGGATGTGATAAAGTTTGGAATAAGCGTTGGTGATTTTGTCTTTTATGATACCAGGTTTGAGTACACCAAAAGCGGGTTTGTAAAAAGCCGCTTCCTGGATGATAAGGCATGCGCCGCTGTTATGATTGAGCTTATAAAAGAATATGCCGCTTCGGGCAGCAAGCCGAATGCTGGATTTTATTTTTCCAATTACGAAGAAGTCGGGCATGGAGGATGTGCAGGAATTCCTGATTCCGCAAAGGAATTGCTGGTGCTTGATATGGCTGTAATAGGTGAAGGCTGCGCCGGGAAGGAAGATAAGCTCTCAATTTGCGTTAAAGACTCAAGCGGACCGTATGACTTTACGGTTACCAATAAACTGCGCGAGCTTGCAATTAAGCATAAAATAGACTATGTGACTGATATTTACCCGTATTACGGCTCAGATGGTTCCGCGGCATTAGCTGCCGGATATGATGTGCGGGTGGGTTTAATAGGTCCTGGTGTATCAGCATCTCACGGGGTTGAGCGTACCCATATTAAGGCAATTGAAGAAACATACAAATTAACTAAAGCCTACATAGATATATTTTCAACAAACTAAAAGAGTATTAATAAATTAAATATAATCATTGCTTTAGGATATTAGTAAGAACAATTATTTTGTAGGTGTATTATATTTGTATGTAAATCAACAAAAAAATAACCCTTCGAACGCAATTTCATCCATACTGTCAAGAGCAGTTTCAATTAGCCAATTATTTTGAAAAATTTCAACCCGTTTTTCAAAATATTGATTTAAATATGAAAGGAGAATTTAATGAAAACCATTTTTGTTATATTATCTCTTTCAGGTATTATTTTCCTAATTCAAAGCTGCAGTGAACAGATTACAGATAAGTCATTAATAACTAACAGCATAAATGTAAAAAATGCAAGTCTATTTAAGTGTTGTAATCTTGGAAGACCAGAAGAATGCAGTGAAAATGAAAAAAGATCGCTGTTAACCGATATTGGAGACATCATGATTAGTTGTGAATGTTGTCAAGAAGTTTGGGATTATTACGGAGGTGTATTGCCTCCGGGTAACGAAATACCGCATACAATACTTGGCGTTTATGTATGCATTCCTCATGAATAGGAGGATGACCATGATTAACAAATTAATTACAGCTCTTCTTTTTTATTTGTTATTATCATTCAGTTTATTTTCACAGTGGCAAATTTTTAATGTTGGCTCAACAATTAATCTCAAGGATGTATCGGTTGTTAATACTAACATAATTTGGGTTTGCGGTGAGACTTCGTCAGTATATTTTACGAACGATGGCGGTGTAAATTGGGTGCAGATAAATAATAATTTGCAAAAACTTGACCTTGACAAAATTATTGCTCTTGACTCAAATATTGCCTGGGTAACATCAGATTCCGCAATTTTTAAAACAACGAACAGGGGTGTTTCATGGGTAAGGCAATATCATTACCCCGGATTACATATAAATAAAATTCACTTTTTCAATGCTAATACAGGCTATTTATTTGTTGATAATTCTGTAAGCAATGATTCAGTAAATTTTTATATTACACGCAATGGTGGTTTAGATTGGGTTAAATCTGTTAACAGGCCAGTATTGCCATACAGCTTTTTTATCCGCGATAACGGACCAAGCCATATAGACAGTAATTTTATTTATTTTTTTGCTGAGCAAAACGCTTTAAGTAATTCAAAATTTTATAAGCTTACAGGCGGACTGAATAATACTTGGACATCATATCTTGTCAGCGCATGCCAGTGTGATATAGCAGCATTTAAAAATCCTAATAATGGAATTGCTGTTGATGGTTTTAAAATTCTATCGACATCTAATGGCGGAGCAAACTGGTCAATTTTATCATCAAGCAGTGTTCCCGGTTCTATGGATTTAACTTTAGTACCTAATTCAAATATGGTTATACAAAACTCAGTTATGGCTTCAAGAATTTCATATGATTTTGGCGTTACATTGGAGCCTGTTAGAAATTTCAGCTACCTGTATTATGGCGATGCTAAAGATTCACAAAGTGTTTGGCTGGCTGCTACTAACGGAAGATTGCTAAAATATAATTTTGCATATATAGGTATTAATCAAATCAGCAGTGAAATTCCAGATAGATTCATGCTTTTTCAAAATTATCCAAATCCGTTCAACCCGGAAACAAATATAAAATTTGAGCTATCGGAAGCAGGGTTAGTGACATTTAGGATTTATGATGTTAACGGAAGGGAAGTATATAATTTAAGTGAAAATCATTCAGCCGGCATATATAACTTGAATTACAATGCTGAAAAGCTTTCAAGCGGGGTATATTATTATTCAGCTGAATTTAACGGTAAACGGGAAGTAAGGAAAATGATTGTACTTAAATAGTTTACTCCTATAACATGATTTTATTATTTTATGGCAGGTTTTAAACCTGCCTTTTTTGTTTGTACTATTATAGCTAAAATTGCCTTATAAAATACAAAATTTGGATCTCTTCGGAAACGAAAATACAACTAAGCAGAACACAAAGTCACAGGTGAAATTCCAGCCGCTGGCGGAGCGTATGCGCCCCAAAACGCTTGATGATTTTGCGGGGCAAAAGCATCTCATAGGTGAAGGCAAGCCTATAAGAAAAATGATAGAGAACAATAATGTGTTCTCGATGGTATTTTGGGGTCCACCGGGTGTTGGCAAAACCACGCTTGCGCTCATAATAGCAAATAGTGTGAATGCGGAGTTCATTCAGCTTTCCGCGGTATCATCGGGAGTTAAAGATGTGCGGGCAGCGATTGAAAAGGCTGAAATTAACCAGAAACACCTTTCACGTAAGACGATATTATTTATAGATGAAATTCACCGCTTCAATAAAGCGCAGCAGGATTCACTGCTGCATTCAGTTGAAAGCGGAGTGATAACATTAATTGGTGCAACTACGGAAAATCCATCATTTGAGGTTATCTCACCTTTGCTTTCAAGATGCAGGGTGTATGTACTCGAAGATCTTTCCGAAGATGAGCTCATGCTGCTTGCTGATAACGCGCTGACAAAAGATGCGGAGCTTAAGGATCTGAAAATTGATATTCAGGATAAAAAACTGCTGCTGCAGTTTTCAGGCGGTGATGCCAGAAGGCTGTTAAACGGACTTGACCTCGCGGTAAGATCAACCCCGCCTGAGGCAAATGGAATAATAAACATCACCAATGATGTTTTAAAGGAAGCATACCAGAAGAATTATATAAGGTATGATAAAGACGCTGAGGAACATTACAATATTATATCGGCATTTATAAAAAGCATCAGGGGCAGCGACCCTGATGCGGCGGTCTATTGGCTTGCAAGGATGCTGAAAGGCGGCGAGGAGCCGAAGTTCATAGCGCGCAGGATGGTTGTGCTCGCATCGGAGGATATTGGCAATGCAGATCCCTACGGTCTGACTATGGCTACATCAGCGTTTACCGCGATTGATTACATAGGCATGCCCGAAGCGCAGCTTGTGCTTGCGCAGGCTGCAATATACTTGGCCAGCGCGCCGAAAAGTAATGCATCGTACCGCGCAATTATGAGCGCAAAGGAAGATGTTGAATTGACAGGTGAGCTGGGAGTTCCATTGCACCTTCGTAATGCCCCAACCAAGCTGATGAAGAGCCTTGGCTACGGGAAGGAATATAAATACTCCCATGATTACGAGGGTCATTTTACCGAACAGCAATACCTCCCTGAAGAGTTGAAAGATAAAGTGTATTACAAACCAACGGGAATTGGCGAAGAAGCTAAAATACTTGAACGCCTGAAAAACTGGTGGAAAAATAAAAAGAGATAAAAAATAAAAGAGATAAAAAGACTGTATTATGATAACGCTGGAAACAAAAAAAAGGAAACCTGAATATGCAATCGGTATCGATCTTGGCGGGACGTATATTAAATCAGCCATTGTTGATTCCAAAGGAAAGATCATAAAACACTACAAGACCGAAACGTATTCGGAGATTTCGCCAAAGAAGGTTTTGAGTCAGATTGAAAAGTGTATAGACTTCCTGAAGAAGGATTTTAAGAAGGAGATTGTTGGGATCGGGATAGGCGCTCCGGGAATTGTAACAAATGGTGTAATGAAGTATCCACCGAACTTTAAAGGATGGAAGGAAGTGAATTTAGCGAAGCATTTTTCGAAGAAATATAGAACCGAGACAATTGCGGATAATGACGCAAATTGCGCGGGTCTTGCGGAACTGAGATTCGGGCATGGCGCAAAATTCAAAAATTTCATTTTTCTAACGCTTGGCACAGGTGTTGGCGGCGCAATGATAATTGACGGCAGACTTTACAGGGGTGAGCAAAACGGCGCGGGTGAGTTTGGTATGATGACGATCAACTATAACGGTCCATTATGCCTTGGCGGCAACCGCGGTTCAATTGAAGCGCATATCGGCAGGAATTATTTTCTTGAACAGAACAAAAAGGATATTAATAAGCTTGGGAAAGATGTTGATCTTGCGGATATAAGCGGGTTTGCGGTAAAGGGTAACAAGACTGCAAAAAAATTGTTAAATTTGTACGGATTTTACCTTGGGGTGGCAATAACAAATTATTTCAACTTGATGGACGTTCGCACGGCAATACTGGGCGGTGGAATATCGAATGCTTATAAGTGCTTTATTGGTGAGCTTAACAAAACTATCAAACAAAGAAGTATAAAAACGATAAGGAATAAATTCAGAGTTTTACGTTCAACAATCAATAATAATGCCGGTGTACTTGGCGCAGCGGCTTTGATATTTGAATAAATATTTTGAAATTCGTTTGTAAAGTAACACACCCCTTCCGCTTCGCCCCCTCCCCTCTCAAGAGGGGAATTAAAAATAAATTAAATTCTTAAACTTATAGCTAATTTTATGGGATTAAAAAACATACTGTATAAAGTTGAAGGCGGCATTGCTGAAATTGTACTTAACCGCCCTGAGAAAATGAATTCACTTGATGAAGAACTTATTCATGACCTTGGTGATATGCTGAGGGATTTTTCTGTGAACGAGGAAGTTAAGGTTGTGGTAATTTCAGGGGCAGCAGGTAATTTTTGTTCAGGGTTGTACCTTGATTACCTGCAGAAGATCTCGGAATACGATATCCTGCAGAACAAGGATGATTCCCGTAAATTCAAAAATATGCTGCTGAATGTGTACAACTGCTCAAAACCGGTAATAGCCAAAGTGCAGGGGTACTGCCTTGCAGGCGGCTGCGGGATAGCATCGGCATGTGATATTATTATAGCGGATGAGTCAGCGAAATTCGGTTATACCGAAGTTAAGATAGGGTTTATCCCGGCAATTGTTATGTTGTTTTTGCTAAAACGCGTAACGGAATCACATGCAAAAGACCTTTTGCTTACCGCCAGAATGATAAATGCAGATGAGGCGTATAGAATGGGATTCATTAATCATTTTGTACACTCCACAGAGCTTGACGAAAAAGTGAATGAAGTATGCCGGATGCTGATGAAGAACTCGGGAACATCGCTGAAGCTGACCAAGGAAATGTTTACCAATATCAGCGGAATGGATTTTGATAAAGCGCTTGAATATGCGTGTGACCTGAATGCAGTTACAAGGATGACTCCCGATTGTAAGAATGGGGTAGCGAAATTTTTGAGTAAAGCGTGAACCTTGATTTGCATGATTAAAGGATTACCTTGATTTGCGTGATTAAAGGATTACCTTGATTGAAGAAAAGCTTGACAGATATATTTAGTGTAATTTTTAAAAATATCAAACAATGTTACACAAAAGTACAATAGATTTTTTAAAGAAGCTTAAGAAGAATAATAACCGTGACTGGTTCAATGCGAACAAGAAGTTATACGAAGACGCGAGGTATGAATTTGAAGTGTTTGTGTTTGAGCTGATACAGAAAATCGCGGAGTTTGACGAAACAGTTTCAGGGCTTGAGCCCAAGGATTGCATGTTCAGGATATACAAGGATGTGAGGTTTTCTAAGGATAAGACTCCTTACAAGACAAATTTTGGCGCGGCAATAAACCGGGGAGGCAGGAAACTTTCTATAGCGGGGTATTATTTGCATATAAGTCCGGATGAATATTTTTTGGGCAGCGGGCTTTATATGCCGGCGCCGGATAAACTGCTTGCTGTGAGGGAAAGTATCGCGGTAAGATCTGCGAAATTCAAAAGCATAGTTGAAGGCAAGGAGTTTAAAAAAACATACGGTAAGCTGTGGAATGGTGATACACTTAAAACTGTGCCGAAAGGATTCGATAAAGAACATCCAATGGCTGAATACCTGAAACTGAAGAGTTTTATTTGTGACCACACGGTGATGGAAGAAAAGGCGCTTTCGAAAAATTACGGTGATTATATAGCGAAGATATTTAAGACAGCGAAGCCGTTCAATGATTTTTTGAATGATGCGATAGGGGCGGGGTAGTTTTGTATTGCACTCATCATACTCATCCGATGACTTAGAGTCATCGGATGAGTCATTGGTTTACATATCCACTTTGTGGCGTCAGGTCTTACGATCTGACGCGTTGAAACGATAAAAAAGATTCCCAAACCGGTCCGCCAAGGCGGATTGGGAATCAGGGATAAAATTGATAATTGAGATGTCCGCCTGCGCGGGCATTCGTATTGCTACATATCCACTTTAATAATAATCTGCTGAATTATTGTTCCCTTATCGTCAAAATCTTTGATAGAAGTATATGCTTTACCGTTCAGGTTATCTTTTATGTAGCCAACAACAAGTACATCTGTAATTGTGCCGGTGATCGTCATATCTTTACCAGGTGAAGTGCTCATTAATAAGTTATCACCTTTTTGTGCAGCCATTACAAAAACTCCAAAATAGCCTGTTTTGTTATCAGAGGTAAATACTTCTTTTGATTTGAGCGTGGTTTTATCTTCTTTTCTATCGTAGGTAATAGAATCTGTAGTGGTAATTTTGACGGTTACATTTGTGCCGATAAGACCGTTGAGTTTTTTGTAAGCCAAGTTCTCTTTTTTGGCGGGGAGCTCATCTGAATCATAAATTTTATACATTTCATCGCAAAGTTTATCCAGGTCAAAACTTCCCGAAAATGCACTGTGAGAAAATAAGAAAACAAAAACAAGTAAAAATATAGAGTATTTCATAGTTATGGATTTTTTATTGTATAAATTTATACTTTTTGTGCAAAGTTTAAAATATAAAAAATGAGTATGAATTGGGGGTAATAATCACCCTCAAACTTAGCGGGTAAATCGATATATTTGCAGACTAAATAAATAAATATGGCTCTAGTAAATTCATCCAAAAGATTAAAGAAAAAGATCGGAATAGTCGGTTTTCCCATGGATTTAGGCGCCGACAGGCGCGGTGTAGATATGGGACCCTCGGCCCTCCGATACGCGCATGTACAGCAGAAACTTGAAAAAATGGGTTACAGTGTCAAAGATTTTGGTGATATTTTCATTGAAGGATCAGAGACACAGCGCATAAGGAATCCGAAATTAAAATTTCTCCCTGAAATTGTCCGTTCTTCGAAGATACTTTCCAAAAAGGTGGAATCACTTTTGAACAGGAATTTTTTCCCGCTAATACTTGGCGGAGATCATGCTTCGGCAATTGGCAGCATAGCAGGAATAGCGAGCTATTGCCGCAAGAATAAGAAGACGCTGGGAGTTATATGGATAGACGCTCATGCAGATATGAATACACCTGAAACAACTCCTTCGGGTAACATTCATGGAATGCCTCTGGCTGTTTCTCTTGGTATAGGCGAAAAGAGATTAACACGTATTGGCGGATTTTCACCAAAGGTACTTGCAGAAAATACCGCTCTCATTGGCATAAGGGATGTTGACCCGCTGGAAGCAGTGACGGTTAAACAGTACAGGGATAAAGGCATGCAGGTTTATACCATGACTGATGTTGATAAGCAGGGTGTAACAAGGATCATAGCCCGCGTGCTGAATGATTTTAAGAATGAAGTTGACCACATTCATATAAGTTTTGATCTTGACGGCGTTGATCCTGATTACGCGGGCGGCGTTGGTACCCCGGTTGAGGGCGGACTTACATACCGCGAAGCATCGGTAATTATGGAAATGGTAGCAGACTGCGGCTGCATGAGCTCGCTGGAAATGCTTGAGGTGAATCCCATACTTGATACAAAGAACGAAACATCAGAGCTTGCGGTTGATTTCATTGAATCAGCTTTAGGTAAATCAATTTTATATGAGTAATTTTTTTAAACCGTTGAAACGGTTTATAATTTATTTTTGCGTTTAATTAACCCACGGCTAAAGTCGCGGGCTTTCATTTTACTATTTGTGTGTTCAATTTGTAAAAAAGTTATACAAGAGAAAGTCGCAATAATCCAAAAATGATAAACAAAAAACCATTCCTTTTCGATCTGACTTTAAAAGAATTGACGGATATCATTACGGGGCTTGGCGAGCCCGCATACAGGGCGAAGCAGGTATATGAGCAGGTTTATTCTAAGGCGGTAAGTTCATTTGATAAGATGAACGGTTTGCCTAAGAGTCTAAGGGAAAAACTCGCGGAAATAATTGACGCATCGCACCTGACTACGCAGATAGATAAACTCTCAAGCGATAATCACACGCGGAAGATACTCTTCGGTCTGCCGGATGGGGCACAGGTCGAAACTGTGCTGATGGGCTACAATATCCGCAGAACGGCATGTATATCAACGCAGGCCGGCTGCGCGCTTGGATGCACTTTCTGCGCTACGGGTCAAGGCGGTTTGCAGCGAAATATTTCATCCGGCGAAATAGTTGAGCAGGTTATGTTCTTTGAGCGCGAGCTGAGGAAAAAGAATGATAAGCTGACTAATCTGGTGTTTATGGGAATGGGTGAGCCATTCGCTAATTACAATGAAGTGATGAAGGCAATCGATACTCTCACTGACCCAAACGGGTTTAATTTCGGTGCCCGCAGAATTACGATAAGTACTGTTGGACTTGTTCCCTACATTGATGAATTCGCAATGGAGCAAAGCCAGGTAAACCTGGCGGTATCGCTTCATGCCGCGACAGATGAACTGAGGGAAACAATGCTGCCAATAAATAAACGTTATCCTTTAAGAGAGCTGATAAAATCCTGCAGAAATTATGTTAACAACACACACCGCAGGATAAGTTTTGAATGGGCATTGATTGATCACGTAAATGATACTACGGCCCAGGCAGAAGCGCTGGCAGCGCTGCTGAAGGGAATGTTATGTCACGTGAATTTTATTCCGCTGAATCCGACCAAAGGTTACGGCGGGCATGAATCAAAAAAGATGCGGATATCCAGATTCATGCAGATATTGGATGATGCCGGAATTCCGAACACTTTGAGGATAAGGCGCGGGATTGATATAAATGCGGGATGCGGTCAGTTAAGGCAGGAAACAGAAATAAAAAAGTAAGACCCCCTTTTCCGCCAAGGCGTGACACTCCCTCTTGGTAAGGGGAGACAATGCCGGTTTTTGAATCCTTGTGATAAGGATTAACCAGACCAATTGATAATTGGATAAATTTAAGCAGTTTACACTTAAAACCCTAACATAAATCATATTTTACACTGATATATATTATAGTAATTTCTCCTAAAAAAGGCTATTTTAGAACATGAAAATTCAGGGTTTTAGAATACCGGTTGTTAAATACACATATAAAACCCATATTAACAGAGATAATTAAATAACAGAAATTTTATAGGGACCAATTTTTATGCCTACAGATAAACGTATTACTGATTTATTAAGGCTTCACAATATGCGCGAAAAAGCCAAGCTGGGCGGCGGCGAAAAAAGGATAAAAGCGCAGCATGCCAAAGGCAAGTATTTAGCTAGGGAACGGGTTTTTATGCTTTTGGATCCGGGTACTTTTGAAGAATACGACGCTTTTGTGACGCACAGAACCCATGACTTTGGTATGCAGGATCAGATCTTTCTTGGTGATGGTGTAGTAACAGGCTCAGGCAGAATAGAAGGACGGCTTGTATTTGTTTTCAGCCAGGATTTTACGGTTTTCGGCGGCTCGCTTAGCGGCGCGCATGCGGAAAAGATCTGCAAAATAATGGATATGGCTGAGAAGATGGGCGCACCGGTTATAGGTTTGAATGATTCCGGCGGTGCGAGAATACAGGAAGGTGTGGTATCACTGGGCGGATATGCTGATATATTTCTGCGCAACGTGCTGATGTCAGGGGTGATACCCCAGATTAGCGCAATCATGGGACCCTGCGCCGGAGGCGCGGTGTATTCACCGGCTATCACGGATTTTATTTTTATGGTAAAGGGAAAGAGCCATATGTTCGTTACGGGACCCAATGTTGTAAAGACCGTAACACACGAAGAAGTATCGTTTGAGGATCTCGGCGGCGCGAAAACGCATTCAACAAAATCAGGGGTAACGCATTTTGCATGCGATGATGAAATGCAGTGCCTGCAGCACATCAGGAAACTGGTGAGCTACATTCCCCAGAACTGGAGAGAAAAAACACCACAGCGCGTTCCCGTTGATGACCCCGAAAGACTTGAGATGGAACTGAACCATGTAATACCAGAGGATAACACAAGACCGTATGATATGAAGAAGATCATTAATCTAGTGGTTGACCAGGAAGAAAAACCGAAGAGTGAGTTTGATGAAGAAATTGATAAGAATAAAAAAGAGAAAAAATCAAAAACGGCCAAAGGATTGCCGGAGCTTGTAAAACCGGGACTGGTTTCAAGCTTCTTTGAAACACAGGAGCTGTTCGCACCGAATATTATAACAGGTTTTGCAAGGTTAGATGGTATTTCGGTTGGCGTGATTGCAAATCAGCCAAGTAAAATGGCGGGTGTGCTTGATATTGACGCATCGGTAAAGGGCGCAAGGTTTGTACGGTTCTGTGACGCGTTTAATATTCCGCTGTTAGTATTTGAAGATGTACCGGGCTTTATGCCGGGAACTTTCCAGGAATGGCGCGGAATAATTAAACAGGGCGCGAAGCTGCTTTACGCTTTCGCGGAAGCAACCGTGCCGAAGCTTACGGTAATTACGCGCAAAGCTTATGGCGGCGCGTATGATGTGATGAACAGTAAACATATTCGCGCTGATTATAACGTTGCATGGCCTGGCGCGGAAATTGCGGTGATGGGTTCAGCCGGCGCTGCTGAGATTATTTTCAAGAAAGAAATTGATTCAGCAAAGGATCCGAAGAAGGCGTTTGATGAAAAGGTTGAAGAGTATAAGGAGAAGTTCGCTAATCCTTATGAAGCCGCAAAGTTTGGCTATATTGATGATGTTATTGAGCCTTCAGAGACCCGCATAAAGCTGATAAAGGCATTGAGGATGCTTCAGACCAAGGAGCAATCGAACCCGAAGAAGCGGCACGGGAATATTCCGTTGTAATTAAATAGAACATTTTAAATCCCCCAATATTAGCAATATTTTGGGGGATTTTTGTTTTTGAATACAAATGCCTTAAATTATGTATTATATTAGTTCAAATACCCGGAGGCGAAATGAAAACCTTTTTATCTTTAAAACCAACTGCTAAACCTTTTTTTAGCTGCCTAAACTTTTCCAGATTTATCTTAGTCATAAATATATATTTGTAAGCGCAAAATATATCCGCCCAAAGCGGATGGTTTTGGCAGAACCAACTACCACAGGGAAATAACCTTTATACTGTAAATTATTTAAGCCCTGAATTGATTTTTGCTTTCGGTGATTGTGGGACATTTATGAAAAGTACAAATAGGGGAGAGAACTGGAATATAGATTATTTCATTGCCGGCTTCAACGCCGATATTGCTCATTCCATAAATACTTCGTTCTTTTTAAATAATAATACTGGAATTATTGGTGCTGGTAAAATATTTAGGACTATAAATTCCGGGATTTCATGGGATAGTGTAACAAATTCTTCAGGTGGTTCTTTCCAATCGATTTTTTTTATTAATGACAATACCGGTTGGGCAAGTTACAATTATGGTTACGGATCTTCTTCGAATTTACTTTTAAAAACAACAAATTCAGGCTTAAACTGGTTTAATTTAAATGCTTCTATAAGCACTATATATTCTTTATATTTTGTAAATTCTAATACAGGATGGTTTACCGGATTTTATCATTTAGGTTACCCGGCTAACATAAGCAGGTTTTATATTTATAAAACCACTGATGGTGGTCTTTCTTATGCAACCCAGCTCTACAATAGTACCTGGGAAGATATGTATTCAATTTTCTTTATTAATGAGAATACAGGTTGGGCAGGAGGTACTAAACTTTGGAAAACCACTGATGGTGGTAATTCATGGAACTTTCAAAGCATAAGTGTAAGATCTGTAAAATTCATTAACGAACTAACCGGATTCTTAACTAATAATACAGGGATATATAAATCTTCGAATGGTGGATTAAATTGGGAATTCAAAAGTCCTTTCGAAGGAATCAATATTTCTGTACTGGATAGTAATAACTATTTTATTGCTGGTAATTATGGAACAATGATAAAGACATCAAATCAGGGAGACAATTGGGAATATCTTTCTCAAAATACGACAAGCAATTCTAATTATGGACTGTATTTTACTAATGAATTCACGGGGTTTTGTATTTCACATTATTGGTCTTATCCACCATATCCTTCTTCAGTACTTAAAACAACAGATAAAGGATATCATTGGAATTTCGTTTTGCAAAATACACCCAATGATTTAAATGATGTTTATTTTAATAGTGCATCAACTGGTTGGTTGCTTGGTGATAATGGATTGTTATATAAATCAACAAATATTGGTATCAGTTGGAATGTTCAAAATTTGAACACCAGTAAAAACCTTTATAAAATGTTTTTTTTAACATCTAATACAGGTTGGATATTAAGCGAAAGTTGTATATTTTCCACAACGGATGCAGGTAATAACTGGATGAAAATTGATAACACTCTTCCTATGCGTGAAGATATTCTTTTTTTTAATAGTTTTACCGGCTTTATTGGCGGGGTAGGAGGAATTTACAAAACGACAAATAGCGGGTACAATTGGTTCAACATTTTAGGTAACTCAATTCAAGATATTGATAAAGACAGTGAAAATAATCTTTATGCAATTTCTTTAAATGACTTTTTTAAAAGTACTGATATGGGTGCAAGTTGGTTACCATTACCAAGTCCGCAAAAATCTACTGTTGCTATGAAAATGATAAATACTACTACAGGATATTTGACTTCTTTAAGAGGAAATGTACTCAAGACAACTAACGGAGGTGTTAGCTGGAATGTTAAAAAATTATACACAAATGGTCAATTAAGATCTATAGTGGCATTTGATACAAATAATATATGGGTTGCGGGAGATAATGGATTAATAATAAGTACAGTAGGAGGCGGTGTAATAACGGGAATAACCAGTGACAATACAAATATATTTCCACAAAATTATCTTTTATCCCAAAACTACCCAAACCCATTCAATCCGCAAACTAAAATTAAGTTTGATGTACCGGCAAACGTGAAAGGTCAAACGTCAAATGTGAAACTTATTATTTATGATTTGCTAGGCAGGGAAGTTACTACACTTGTAAACGAAGAACTTAAACCCGGCACATATGAAGCTGACTGGGACGGCTCGAATTATTCAAGTGGTGTGTATTTTTATAAGATAATTAGCGAAGGTTTTGTTGAAACAAAGAAAATGGTATTGATGAAGTAAATAGAATTTCTCATGAAGAAACTAGTATTTTTAAATTTATTATTTTGTATTAACATCATGACTCAATGGAGTGATGATATCCGGCTTACAAATGCTACCGGTAACTCAGTTACTTCAATAAATAATTCAAAGTGTATTGCTTCAAATGGAGATACAATTCATATAGTTTGGTATGATCTTCGTGATGGGAATGAAGAGATTTATTATAAACGTTCTACAGACAATGGGACAAGCTGGGAGCCTGATGTTAGACTGACTAATAGCATAGGTCAATCAAATTATCCGGCAATATTTGTTTCAGGTTTGAAAGTTAGAGTTGCCTGGCGTGATACAAGAGATGGAAATTATGAAGAATATTACAAACAATCGGAAGATGGTGGAAATACATGGGGCTCCGATATAAGATTAACAAATGCGCAGAATACCTCCAGTATTCCTTCAATCTTCAAATATGGAAATTTTGAGTATTTAGTTTGGCATGATTACAGGGATGATCCAAATGGAAACGTACAAGCTGAAATTTACTTTAAATTCTCGACAAATGATGGAAGTACCTGGAATAATGATGTGAGACTTACAGATTCTCCTAATATGGCGGAAAATCCCTCAATTACAGTTTCAAATAATATTATACATATAGTTTGGGCTGATTATAGAATAGGTGGAGCACCTGAAATATATTATATTAAATCGAGTGATAATGGATTATCTTGGTCACCTGAAACACAATTATCTAATAATCCCACTTCGTTGGCTTCTAATAATCCATGCATAGTTTCATCTAGCTCAAATATATTTGTAGTATGGAATGATAATCGTAATTTTCATGGCCAGATATATTTTAAAAAATCTTCTGATAATGGGATGATATGGGATCCGGAGAGATCCTTATCAAATGATTCGTCTCAATCATACAATGCATCGTTATCATGCTTTAATCAACAATTACATTTTGTTTGTTATGATGACAGAAATGGTTATTTCAAAATATATTATCAAAAATCTTTAGATTTAGGACAAACCTGGTCTACAGAACTTAATTTAGTTGATGAAAATACAGGTGGCTCAAGCAGACCTTCTTTATGTATATCAAACCATCAAGTAAATATTGTTTGGTGCGATACAAGAGCAGGGAATTTTGAAATTTATTATAAAAAAAATCCTAGCGGGTTAGTATTTACAAATAATGAGGTCACTAATTTAAAATCTTTTCTTCTTGCCCAAAATTTTCCTAACCCATTTAATCCAGTTACTAATATTAATTTTGGATTAAATAAAGGTTCACATGTTATACTTATAATTTATGATCAAATAGGCAGGGAAGTTTCAACACTTGTGAATGAAGAGCTTAAGCCAGGTACATACGAAACTGTTTGGGACGGCTCGAATTTTTCAAGTGGTGTGTATTTTTATAAGATAATTACCGAAGGTTTTGTTGCAACAAAGAAAATGGTATTGATGAAATAAAAAACTATATAATATGAAAATCCTAAAATTATTATTTATTTTGACAATCATGTTTAATAATTTTTGTTTTACACAAACTGAAAACTGGAAAATTTTAACATTACAAAGAGAACTTTATTCAATAAATTTTTTAACGCAAAGTAATGTACAAGTTTTTGCAGGTGATTATTCTTACCGAAGCTTTGATGGTGGAGTGACATGGACTACACCGTTTAAAAATTCAAAAAATATCGGAATCTCAGGTGGATCTTATTATACTTATCCTAACCATATATTTTTTATAGATAGTTTATATGGATGGGTTACTCAAGCTTCTGATACCTTAGTGAAAACGACTAACGGAGGAATAAACTGGTTGACTATTAATACAAATTTGAATGGTTCAGGGTTTGTATGTATTCAGTTTATTAACAGGCAATTGGGTTTTATTGCAGGAGGAAGTGGAAATTTAGGAGTTGTTTCTAAAACTACAAATGGCGGAATAAATTGGATCGTATGCACAAATACTCTTAAAAAACCAATTTCTTCACTTTACATGATAAATAGTCTTAAGGGATTTGCTTCAAGTTTCAGTAATGATACAATTGCTCAAACTACTGATGGTTGGAATTCGTTTGAATATAAAAAAGCTGGAAATGGTCAGAGGATCAATAAAATATTTTTTATCGATTCATTACAGGGTTGGCTGCTTGGAAATCCCGGTTTTATTTCCAGAACTACAAACGGTGGATTGAATTGGGATGTTTATACCGTATCTTTAGGTAATACTGTAAACATGTTTTTTGTAAATTCATCAACCGGCTGGGTAACTTCAACAAGAAAAAGGATATTTAAAACCACGAATGGTGGAATAAACTGGTTTAATCAGCTTTCTGCAGGTAATAGTGATTCAGAGGTCTTCAGAGATATTTATTTCAAAAATATCAATACCGGATGGGCTTTGGGTACATCCAGCAATCTTTTAAAAACAACGAACGGAGGTAATAATTGGGAAGATACTTTCAAAAACCCCGATGGAGATCTAAGAGCAGTTCAGTTCATAAATGTGAATACAGGATGGTGCGCTGGGTCAAAAGGTTTATATAAAACCACCGATAGGGGGTATAGCTGGATGAGTATTCAATCTTTTTTAAATTTAAATATTAATTCGATATTTTTCATTAATGAAAATACCGGATTTTTGTGCAGAGATTCGGGTGTAGTTAACAAGACGACGAATGGAGGGATAAATTGGATATCGCAATCTATTGGAACTTTTAGTTATAAAAAAATAACGTTTATAAATAATAATACAGGTTACTTATGCGGGGCCAGTGGTACAATCTTAAAAACAATAAATTCGGGTATCAACTGGATAAATCAACAAAGTGATCTTTCATACACATTAAATGATGTTACTTTTACAGATCCGCAAAATGGATATATTGCCGCAGATAACGGTTATATTTTAAAAACTACGAATGGGGGAGAAAACTGGATATCGTCGTTTCCACACAATAATTTTAATTATTCAGCTTTACATTTTGTAAACAGTAATACAGGAATTGCACTGGGTAATAAATTTTCAGGTACCGGTGGTTCAGGCAGATATATATTAAGAACAACTGATTCAGGTATTACCTGGTCTCATACAAATACTGAATCATATTATGGACCTTATCTATATACCGATGTTTTTTTTATAAATGAGCAGACCGGCTGGTTAACATCAAGTGATTTTTACAAAGGATACATTTCTAAAACTACAAATGGAGGTGTTAGCTGGTTTCAATCATTTGGTCCAATTGGGTCCAGTACGGGTCCTCATGGTGGATTGTTTAATATTTCTGCGCTAAATGAAAATAATATATGGATAGCAGGTGATAATGGAAGTATAATTTCACCTGTTTCACCAATTGGAATCCAAATAATAAGTACAGAAGTCCCAAAAGTTTTTCTACTTTCCCAAAACTACCCCAATCCTTTCAATCCGAAAACGAAAATTAAGTTTGCAGTTCCGTCAAACGTGAAAGGTCAAACGTCAAATGTGAAATTGATAATTTATGATTTGCTTGGGCGAGAAGTTTCCACACCTGTTAATGAAGAGCTTAAGCCTGGCACTTACGAGGCTGACTGGGATGGCTCGAATTATTCGAGCGGAGTGTATTTTTATAAGATTATTACTGAAGGTTTTGTAGAAACAAAGAAAATGGTTTTGATGAAGTAAACTGTGGCGTCAGATATTAATCTGACACATGTCAGGTACATATCTAAAGACTTTCAGCCTGACACCACATAAGACTGTGTTGATGCAGCATTGACATAGTCAAGGCACTCCAAAGAAAAGCACAAAAGGCATTCACGAGTGAATGCCTTTTGTTTATACTCTGCGTCTTTGCGCCTCTGCGGTAAAAGATTCCTGCTTTCGCCCCAAAGGGGTAAACAAGGAATGACAATCTATTTAAACGCAGGTTCGAATATTCGTTTTATTCCGACTGTCTTGCCCGTATTTACATCAATGTTCACGACTACGGCGCTTATTTTTACGTCATTGGTTGCGACATCTGTTTTGTGGGGAGTCTGGTAGTAAAACCGTGCAATTGAGGCATCCTTATTGCCGCCAATAACTCCATCAAACGCGCCGGTCATGCCCACATCGGTTATAAATCCCGTGCCGTTAGGCAGAATGCGCTCGTCGGCTGTTTGCACATGAGTGTGCGTGCCGACTACGGCACTGACTTTGCCATCCATGTACCACCCGAAAGCGATCTTTTCGGCGGTAGCTTCACCGTGGAAATCAACAAATATTAAATTAGTATCCTTTTTAACACGCTCAACAATTTTATTTGTGGTTCTGAAAGGACAATTGAGAGTTGATAAATAGACTCTGCCCATCACATTTATTACACACAGATTAAACAAACCGCCTTCAATTGAAACCGGGTAAAGCTGGTAGCCTCTGCCGTAAACATCTTCGTGGTGATTTGCGGGTCTGAGCATGCGGGCATCATCTTTCAATATATGTACCGATTGCAGCTTGCTGAAAGTGTGATTGCCGCCTGTCATACAGTGAATGCCCGCATCATATGCGCGTTTTACGTCTTTATCGAGGAATCCTTTGCCTCCTGAAAGATTTTCGCCGTTAGCAATTACAAAATGTACGTGATGTTTTTCAACCAGTTTTTTCAGGTTATCTTCAACATACTTGAGGCCCGGCTCGCCGATTATATCGCCTATGAATAATATATTTAAGTTCAATTACGAATTATGAATTAGGAATTACGAATATGTTTATTAGTAGAATAAGAAAAATTGTCAATTATTCATTGCCAATTGCAAATTGAATCAGTAGCTTTCTGATTTGTTTGGAAACTTCTTATGCTTTACGTCTTTTATGTAGTTTTTGAAAGCATTTTTAGACTGCTCCGCAATATTGAGGTATTTCCTCACAAAGCGGGGGTGGAACATTTCAGTCATGCCCAGCATATCATGTGTAACAAGTATTTGTCCGTCGCAGTTCACGCCGGCACCGATGCCGATAGTTGGTATCTTAAGCGAAGCGGTTACTTTTTTGGCAAGCGTAGCGGGTATTTTTTCAAGGACGACTCCAAAGCAGCCTGCATCCTGCAGGATTTTCGCATCCTTTTGTATCATTCGCGCTTCTTTGGGGTCAGTGCCGCGTGTAACGTAGGTGCCGAAAATATTTATTGATTGCGGCGTTAAACCTAAATGACCCATAACGGGGATTCCGACCTTTACAAGATGTTTTACAACCTCTGCAATCCTCTCGCCGCCTTCGAGCTTAACGGCGTCTGCGCCGGTTTCCTTCATAACGCGGCCGCAATTGCGAACTGATTCACGCAGATCAACATGATAACTCATAAACGGAAGATCGACAACCAGCAATGCCGTTTTAACGGCTTTCTTAACAATTTTCGCGTGGTATATAATTTCATCAAGTGTTACGGTAAGTGTTGTAGCGTTTCCCTGGATCACATTTCCAAGGGAATCACCAACGAGAATAAAATCAATGCCTGCTTCATCAAGATATCTTGCCATTAAATAATCATACGCAGTGAGCGCAGTAATTTTCTCGCCGCGTTCTTTCATTGTAACCAGAGTTTTTGTGGTTATCTTTTTCCGTTCTTTATGTACTTTTACCTTATCGCCTTCAGCCATTTTATTTGTTGTTAATTCATTATGAAGGGTGCCTTCATACGCGGTTCTAAAAACCCGGCTACCCTGTTTATACTTTTGAAATCCAGTCCGAAAGTATGTTTAAATCCGCTGAATACCGCTTCAGCGGTTTGTTTGTAGTCCATTTTTCTGCCGGTTATATGCTCCAGACACTCGGTTTTATCTTCAATTTCGCGGAGCATTTTCACGCGTTCTTCACCGGTAATATTGAGATAATTTACAATATTTTTATGATGGCTGCCGATCAGAATTGAACCATGCTGCAGAACAATATCGCCAAATTTGCGCTGTGCGCTGCCAACAAGTTTTTTGCCTTTGTAGTTAATTTCGTTTTTTATAGCACTGTTGAAGCAAAGGTTATACATTCCCGTACGGATAAGTTTCAGCAGATCGGGTGTACTTTTGGTGAACGATAGCTTTTCCAAAGCCGGGTCGAGCAGTTTTAGCCCGTTGAGTATAGCCACAGAAATATCTTTGTATAGCTCGTGCACGGGTTTTTGCGAGCGGAAGATGACGGAATAAGTAAGCTCTTCGGAATGCAGAACAGCTCTGCCGCCGGTGGGGCGTGTGACAACATCAAGCCCTTCGGCGCGGCATTTGTTGGTATCTATGTAAGTTGTTTTGGTTAATCTTGCCTGGTTGTAACCCAGGGAAATTGCGTAAGGTTTCCAGCGGTAGAACCTGAGAAACGCGGTATCTTCTTTTTTGCAGCGTTCAACAAGTTTCATGTCAAGCTCCATATTGAACACACCAGACCTGATGCCTGTATCCAGGAATTCCCATTTTTTATTTTCAGCAAGCGGTATAACCGCCGGGTTTCCACCCGCTGAATTATTTTCTGATGATCCCGCGCTCACTTTTTTCTATAAAAGAAATTATATTTTGAACTTCTTCAGTCATTTCAACAGTATCTTTTACAGCTTTTATAGCGTCACTGATATTATATTCAGGTCCGTAAATAAGGTTGTAAGTATTTTTGATATTCCTGATCTGTTCATCTTTAAAGCCGCGGCGTTTTAAGCCAACAACATTAAGTCCTTTGTAACCAAGCGGCGAGCCGCCTGCGAGAATATACGGCGGGACATCCATTGTGACCCTTGCGCTGAAAGCGATAAAACAATGAGCGCCAATGTGAACGAACTGGTGAATGCCAACCATTCCGCCTATAATTGCCCAATCATCAACAACAACGTGTCCGCCCATGTTTATAGCGTTTGAAAGAATTACATTATTGCCTATTATGGAATCATGTGGAACGTGAACATAGCTCATTACATAACAGTTTGAGCCAATTACGGTTTTATTTCGCGCTTTTGTGCCCCTGCTGATAGTGGCAAACTCTCTGATGACAGTATTTTCTCCAATTTCAACGGTAGTTTTTTCACCTTCAAACTTGAGGTCCTGCGGTTCGTTGCCAACAATTGCGCTGTGAAAGATCCTGACACCTTTTGCAAGTGTGGTACCTGAGTGAATAAGGACATTTGAATGAACCTCGGCATTATCGGCAATATTAACGCCATCTTCAATGATAGAAAACGGACCAATTGAAACATTTTTTCCGATGGCTGCATTTGGTGAAACTATAGCTCTCTCGCTGATATTGCTCATATATTTTTTAAAACGGGCTGTTAATATTGTGAGTTAAAATTGGGAGTAATAATTCAATAAATTATCAAATACTTATTAAAAATGTAATGCTTAAATAAGAAATAATTTCATTTGGGAATAATTTATCAGCTGCCCATACCCAGGGTTTTATCTATGATCACATTGTCATTTTCAACGGTAGTTTTGGTAATCATTTCACCAATTAACCCTATAGAAAAGAACTGTACTCCAACAATTGCCATAAGAATGGCAACAAAGAAGAGCGGCCTGCCGCTGATAGGCGTAGCTTCGACAAATTTTAATATTGTTAGATACAGCAGTATGCCTGTTCCTGCAAGAAAACTAAGGACACCAATAAACCCGAACAGATGGAGCGGGCGTTTAATATACTTGGTTGTGAACAGGACGGTAATCAGATCAAACAATCCGTTGAAAAATCTTGATAAGCCGTATTTTGTTTTACCGTATTTACGTTCATGGTGAGTGACGGCAATTTCGGTTACCTTAAAGCCTGATAAATGCGCTAATGCGGGAATGTAGCGGTGCATTTCTCCGTAAACTTTGACATTCTTAACAACATCACGGGTATAGCCTTTTAAACCGCAGTTGTAATCATGCAGTTTTAAACCAACCATCAAACTGGTAACACCGTTAAAGATCTTGGAAGTATGCTTTTTAATGAACGGGTCATGGCGGATTTTTTTCCATCCTGAAACCAGGTCATAGCCCTCATTCAGTTTAGCGATAAGTGCCGGAATTTCCGCCGGGTCATCCTGCAGGTCCGCATCCATGGTAATAACATAATCGCCTTTGGCGGCTTTAAAGCCTTCCTGCAGCGCAGATGATTTACCGTAATTGCGTTTGAACTTGAGGCATTTGAACCGGCTGTTGACCCTGTTTATTTCCTGCAGCTTCTGGTAAGACCGGTCCGTAGAGCCGTCATCAATGAAGAGAACTTCCCAGCTGCACTTTAAGTTATCCAGAACTTTTTTCAGTGTAACAGAAAGCTCAACCAATGAATCTTCTTCATTGTAAAGCGGAACAACAACAGTAACCATTTTACCTGAAATGTTCAACTGTTGTGACTGATTCTGATTTCTGTCACGGTCACGGTTAAAGAAGCGCCTCTGGTTCGGGTTCTTTCTGAAGTACTTTTTATTTTGCGGTTTTTGTTCCTGCGTAGTTTCTTTCTTTTGCTGGTTTACAATTACTTTTTTACCGTTGCTGTTATTTTTTTTCCGGAACCTTGCAGAAGGATGTTTACCGTTCTTTGGTGAGGAAACTCCGTTAACGTTCTGCTGCTGGTCGGGTACTTCGCCTGTGCTGTTTACTTTGGTTGATTCTTCTGTGTATTGATCGTTAAAAACGTTTTTTGATCCGGTTTTTTCTGAACCGTTTGCATCATTTGGGTTAACCTGTACTTTGCCTGTAGCCGTACTTTCGGGGTTTTGAAGCTCTTCCACGAAATCCTTTCAAATTATAGACTTTCATAAAAATATCATACAAAATTAACCATTAATGTTTGCAAATACAATCGTAAAACCAAAAAGAGGAATTAGACGGTTTGATTCAAAAACTTCAATTAATGTAGTTGGGTCAGGTCTGAAGCCCGATTTCAGTCTGGAATCGCAACATCCCCGGCTTGAAAGCCTGGGTTAGCATTGTTCTGATGAAAGCTGATAAAACGGGGTTTTTCTCATATTTTGCTTAAATCATGGACTTTTTGTCACTCAAACACTCATTTAATCTCAGAAAATGGCGGCGAATTCAGCGTTTGAACGCGAATTTCATGGAAGTTTGATCCTATGGGAAAAGTTCAGATTGAAAATATCATGTTATTATTAGAGCGATGAATGCCGGATGTGAAATAAAAAAAAGCCGCAACGTAATTTGGGTTACTATTGCGGCACAGAGGATATTGGTGAGTTTGAAGAATTGTGGTACACTTCGTTTATGTGTTTATCAGTGTTTGTATCTTAGTTGTTACACTTGCGCTGCCTTAATTTTGTTCCGGCTAAAGATTGACATTTTTTGCATTTGTTAATTAACCAATTATTGCCGGAGGCGTTTTATTTATCTTACAGGTGAATCATCATTTCCGTGATGCTGCGGTGCGTTTCTATCCGGACCGTTCTTAACGAACTCCTTATACTTTAGGACCTGATCTGCTGTTAGTATTTTTTCAATTTTCAGGTCAAGCTCACTGTGATCAAAATTTTTTCTATCATGAGTTGATGCGTAATCAAGAACAATATCATATACTCCGGGGCTCTGCTTATCTGTTAAGCTTAATTTTTCTTTCAGCATAGCGCTTATATCATGCGCAAGAATTTGCGGCTCAGTTTTTACTTCAGGCGGAACGGATCTCTTACCCATCGGGTCATCAGCATTCTGGTCACCATGTTGGTTAATTCCCGGCTCTTCATTTTTGCCCTTTGGCGCATCTTCATTCTGCGCGAAGATATTTGAACCTGCAATCATTGAAGCGATGAAAAATAATCCGATTGCCACAGATTTTGGCATTCTGAAAAACGGCTGCGTAATTATTGCTGAAATTTTCACTGTATAAAAAAGCTCCTTTAATTAATTTGAATCTGTACAAACATACTACTAAGATTGTAATAGGGTTTGAATGGATTGTAACAAGATGTAAAAAGCAAAAGTAAAAAGGCAAAAGGCAAAAATAGAAAGTAAAAGGGGAAAAATATAAGTAAAGCGTGAAATATCCCGCTTTCAGAGGGACTTCGAAAATGTCTCCGACATTTTCTTGAACGCTAAAATAAAAAACCCCTCTGGAAGAGGGGTCTGAATAATGCTTAACATATAAAATATATAGCTTTAAATCGCATATTTGACGAGAACAAAGCCGCCAATCAACAGGACGGTGAATACGAGTGCCAAAATATTGAAGTATTTATCTATGAAATTCCTTATTTTTTCACCGAATTTCCAGATCAAAAATGCTACGAGGAAAAATCTAGCCCCGCGGCTTACAATTGATGCTATTATAAACATTGGGATATTGATATTGAATATTCCCGATGTAATTGTAAAGAGTTTGTATGGTATGGGTGTAAATCCTGCGGTAAAGATTATCCAGAAATCCCACTTATTATATTGAGCTTCAATTTCAGCGAATGCATGCTGAGTGAAACCGGGGATATGATCAAAGAAAAAGTTAGCAATCCATGTAAACTGCCCTGCTGAATTATACCAGAGGTAATGACCAATTGCGTATCCGCCCATTGCACCAAGGACAGAGGCTATTGTACAATACAATGCGAATTTAAAAGAGAGTTTCCTGCTGCCCAGACAAAGCGCTATTAAAAGCGCATCGGGCGGAATAGGGAAAAAAGAAGATTCAATAAATGAGAGTATGAATAACGCAGCCGGTCCATACGGTGTTTCAGCCCAGTGCAGAACCCAGTCATATAGTTTTCTTAGTGGTTTCAATCAGTTTTTGTTTTTTTTTCTGTAAAGAAACAAAGATATAAATTCTATTTTCAATTAGAAATGTTTAAAGTGAGTGTAACAGGTTATGGCCCTCACCCCCCGGCCCCTCTCCCAAAGGGAGAGGGGAGAGTAAGCCGAAGAATTGCCGGTCATTTCTCAATTATGGCCCTCACCCCCGGCCCCTCTCCCAAAGGGAGAGGGGAGAGCAAACCTGAGATTTGCCGGTCATTTCTCAATTATGGCCCTCACCCCCCGGCCCCTTTCCCAAAGGGAGAGGGGAGAGTAAGCCGAAGAATTGCCGGTCATTTCTCAATTATGGCCCTCACCCCCGGCCCCTCTCCCAAAGGGAGAGGGGAGAGTACGCCGAAGATTTGCCGGTCATTTCTCAATTATGGCCCTCACCCCCCCGCCCCTCTCCCAAAGGGAGAGGGGAGAGTAAGCCGAAGATTTGCCGGTCATTTCACGGGATGTTTAATTATAGCCCTCACCCCAAGCCCCTCTCCCAAAGGGAGAGGAGAGAGTAAGCCGAAAATTCCAGGACATTACCCCCTCTCCTTTTAGGAGAGGGGACAAGGGGTGAGGTCATTATCTCAGTAGTTCCTTACCCAAAAAACATCACAAAATTTTATATTGATAAAACCCTTTAAAACAGGTAAATTTAAAGAATTATTTCAAAAAATTTCACATTATGCCTACATTTTTTCTTGACGGAAAAGAACTTGAATATTCACAGGGACAAACAATAATAGAAGCTGCAAAAGCAGCAGGAATAGAGATACCGCATTTTTGCTGGCACCCCTCACTTAGCGTATCAGGCAACTGCCGGGTATGTTTGGTGGAAGTGGAAAAGGCGCCCAAGGGAATGATAGCCTGCGCGACCCAATGCACTGAAGGAATGGTGGTCCATTCAAATTCGCCGAAGGCAGTTCACATGCGCAATGCGGTTATGGAATTCCTATTAATTAACCACCCGCTTGACTGCCCGATATGCGATGAAGCAGGGGAGTGCAAACTTCAGGATTACGCTTATAAGTACAGCATAGGTAAATCGAGGTTTGATGAGGAAAAGAATCATAAAGATAAGCGCGTTGAACTGGGTCCGCATGTTATGTTTGACCAGGAACGCTGCATAAGCTGCAGCCGCTGCATCAGGTATTGCGAAGAAGTAGTTGGCGATCCGCAGCTGACATTTGTAAACCGCGGTGAAAAGGTCACCATAGAAACTTTCCCCGGTAAACAGCTTGATAACCCGTACTCGATGAATGTGATCGAGCTGTGCCCGGTTGGCGCATTAACTTGCCGTGATTTCCGTTTCCGCGCAAGGGTTTGGGATATGAGCCATACAAACAGTGTTTGCACAGGCTGCGCCAGAGGCTGCAATGATGAAATATGGGTAAGAGATAACGTTATCAAGAGACTTATACCAAGAGAGAACATGGATGTGAACCAGTACTGGATGTGCGACTATGGCAGGCTGAATACCTACAAGTTTGTAAACGATGAAGCAACAAGAGTGAATTCACCCATGATGCGTGAAGAAGATGTATCGCAGGAATCAGGGGGACTTAAGGAATGCGACTGGGATGACGCAATAGCAAGAGTAATTTCTGAGATCAAAAATTACAAAGCCGAAGAGCTGGCATTCATAGCTTCGCCGTACTCAACCCTTGAAGATAACTTCGCGCTGCAGAGATTCGCGAAAGAAATTGCAGGCTGTGATAATATAGCGTACATTCCGCATATTGAAGGTGAAGATGATAAACTGCTTTTGAGGGCTGATAAAACTCCGAACGCAGCTGGATTAAAGCTGCTGGGTATTGCCCCGATAGATATGAAATTCATTGAGAAGATCCTGAACAGGCAGTTCAAGATGGTTTATATACTGAACGATAGTTTAGGCAGACTAGAAAGAACTGATGATATCGCGAAGGCAATTGAAATTGCCGTGCTTCATATAAGCAATTTTTATGAGCAGAGCCATAAGGCTACAGTTGTTCTTCCGGCATCAACTTATGCGGAGATAAACGGAACGTACGTAAATTTCCAGAACAGGGTGCAGCGTATAAGGCCCGCCGTTGCTACGCTTGAGCAGGAAAGACTGCCGGGTGAGTTTGCTGTAAGCAGACTTGATAAGTTCGGCTCTCACAATGACAGGTGGACAAAGGGAACCCGTTTTAACGCAAGGCCGGCATGGAAAGTGATAAGCCAGATGGCAAAGGTGCTTGGCAGCGATTTTGGATATGAAAACACAGAAGAAGTATTTGATGATATTGCGGCAAAAGTTCCAGCACTTGCCGGTATGAGCTATGAAGTTGTTGGTACGCTTGGCGCTGTTGTGGGACAAGCTGAAGAGGTGACTGCTTAGTATCACGTAAACTCCAAGCTTCAGGCAGTCGAAAAGGCGTATTTAGAATAGAATAACAGTAAGGGGCTGTTTCAAAAGCACTTTGTCATTCCTGCGAAGGCAGGAATCTTGAAAAATTGTAACAAATATTTTTCTTGTAAGATTACTTTTGAAAAAGCCCCTATCTATTTTTGAATAAGTTCAAACAATTGAAGTTTTATTAAAAACTTCAAAAGTATTTAAGATTTTTGAAGACAGAAATTGAATTTAAAACCACACAGTTGGATATAAAACAATACGTATCAGGTAAGTTTAACAGCGCGCTTGGCGCGCTTGGAGTTGAAGGCGCATCGGTGATACTGGAACGACCCAGGGATGCATCGCATGGAGATATTTCCTGCAATGCGGCTATGATGTACGCCAAGAAACTCGGTAAAAATCCGAAGGATTTTGCGCAGGCAATAATTGAAGAGCTTGCCTTGCCGGATGAGTATATAACAAAAGCATCAGTTGCGGGTCCCGGATTTATAAACCTGTTTATTGCGGATAAGTATTACGCGGCAAAGCTTGCTGAAATAAATGCGCTAAAAGGTAACTTTGGCAGGCTTAATGATAATGCAGGTAAGACGGCTGATATTGAGTGGGTGAGCGCGAATCCAACCGGAGAACTTCATACCGGACACGGCAGGCAGACTGCCCTTGGTAAAGCCATAGCGAATCTGCTTGAGTGGACAGGGTACAAAGTAACACGCGAATATTATTATAACAATGCAGGTAAGCAGATGGAAAACCTGGCAAGATCTGTATATGCGCGTTACCGACAGATATTTGAGCCTGAATTTCCTTTCCCTGAGGATGCATACGCCGGAGATTACGTGAAGGAGATTGCCGCAATACTGGAAAAAGAGCATGGTGATGCACTGATAGATGCTGATAATAAAATTTTCAGGGAAGCAGGCGAGAACTGGTGCTTTAAATCGATAAGGCAAACTCTGCATAATTTTGGCATAACGCACGATGTATTTTTCAATGAAAGCACATTGTATGAATCAGGTAAAATTACCGAGACCTTAGAAGAATTCAAAAAGCGGGGGCTTTCATACGAAAAGGACGGGGCAGTTTGGCTTAAAACAAGTGAGCTGCTTAAGAACAAAAAAGATGCTGCCGATAAAGTGATCGTTAAAGCAACCGGTGAACCAACATACCGGCTGCCTGATATGGCATACCATATTGATAAATTGAAACGCGGGTATGACCTTATAATAGATATCTTCGGTGCAGATCACGGGGATACTTACAGAGAGGTTTTGGCAGGAATTGAAGGCCTTGGATATGATACATCAAAAATTAAGGTGATAATTCACCAGATGGTTACCTTTGTGCAGGATGGCAAGCCGGTTAAAATGAGCAAACGCGCTGATAACGTTTATACTCTTGATGACCTGATTGAAGATATTGGCGTTGATGTTACGCAGTTCTTTTTTGTGATGCGAAGCGCGAACACTCACCTTGAATTTGATATTGCGCTTGCGCGCGAGCAGTCTGATAAGAATCCGGTATTCTACCTGCAGTACGCGCATGCAAGAATATGCAGCATCTTAAGGAACGCTGCTGAAGTATTCCCTGAATACAGCTCTAAAGGTAATATAAATTACAATTTGCTTGATTCCCCTGAGGCATTAAGCCTGATGAAGATACTCAGCGCTTTTCCGGAAACAGTGGCATCAGCGGCAGCGACATTTGAGCCGCATAAAGTAATTACCTACCTTAACGAAGTTGCTGAGAATTATCACAGGTTCTACCACAACAACCGCGTGATTGATGCAGAGGCGAAAGAGTTATCATACGCAAGATTAAAGCTCTGCGAAGCCGCGCGAATAGTGCTGAAGAACGGGTTTGATATAATAGGGATTAGCGCGCCGGAGAGGATGTAGGGCGGAGGCAGGTTATAGGTTTCAGGTTGCAGGTTGCAGGTTACAGATTGACGATTTCGGAATCAGTCTTAATTAAATGCCTATATCACTAGACGAAATAAAAGAGAAACTTCTTGAAATTCTAAATGAAAAACCCGGTGAGATCAGGGGCGATTTAGTTAGAAAATTTGATGATGAAATTTTTCTGAGAGATGATATAGATGTTAGAGATGAAGTTGAAGATGTGTTAACCGATCTTGCAGATGAACTTGAGTACTATGTTTCAAATTCTTTATGGAGAAAACAACATCGCTCATATTTTGGAGACGAAGAGCTTGAGCTGAAAATTAACACGGCGCTACAGAAGATTGAAGTTTTGAGTAAACCAAATTAAGTTCGTTGCTTTGTTTGTTTTTTGACCACATGCTTATTGGTAGGTTTGATAATATATATCCCGCTTTCGCGGGGATTTTTTTTGAAATGCAAAAGGGAGCCTGTGGCTCCCTATTGTTTTGGGGTAATAAATGAAGAGAACGATTGATGCTATATTCTTTATTTGGAGGTTAGGTTGAAATGTGTGAACCGGGGATAGTTACTTTAATTCTGACGGATCGCCGTACCATTCGGTATCCATTATTGCAGCGGGGTGAATGTTCACAGTCTTTACTTTTTTATCGGTTTTATTGGTGAACTCATGCCATTTACCTGCAGGTACTATCATTATATTACCTTCTTTTACAGTGTATGTTTTGTCTTCAACAATTGCTTCCATTTCACCTTCAAGCACAATGAAAGTTTCCTCGTAAGAATGGCGGTGTTTTTTGGGTCCGATGCCGGGCGAAAAATCACACAGGAAGAACGATACATTCGCGTTATTTTCAAATCCGTTAAATATAGCCAGCTCTTTGCCGTAAGGCATGATGCTTTTAATTTCTACAAAGGTTACATCATTGTTATTGATATACGGGAAACGGGTTTTTGCTTCCTTGTATGATTCCTTAAAAACTTCAGTTAATTGGTTATTCATTTTTCTTATAGTTAGTCAGTTAAATTGTTCATTGAATAATTTCAATGATGCAATTTAGTATGCAAACATAACTTAGAAAAATCGAAATTTACCATAAATTAAGAGGTGAATAGGGCGATGGCGTGTAAAAAAAGCTGAAAATTGTTGGATTTTCAGCTTTTTGTGGAATATTGACCCCTTAAAATTTAAGGGTGGTGAGTATTGAAATTACTTTCTATTTAACCAGAACAAGCTTTTTTACTGAGGAAAAATTCATACCATCACCTGTTACACTTATGCGGTATATGTATATACCGCTTGCAATATTTGTACCATCAAATATTGCTGTGTAATAGCCCGCATCCATTTTGGAATTTACGATGGTGTTAACCAACTGACCGGTAAGATCATACACAGAAATATTTACGGCTGCATCAATGGGCAGCTGGTAATCGATCCTGGAAACCGGGTTTGAAGGATTAGGGTAGTTTTGCGAGAGATCAAAGTTTACGGGTCTTCCTATTTCAACAGGGTATGCGGCATTGAAAATTTCATAGTTGCCGTTAAGATCAATTTGTTTAAGCCTGTAATTGAACTTGCCGTTGCCCGGCTTAAGATCTGTGAAAGTGTAGAATCTTTGTTCATTAGTGGTGCCGCTGCCTTCAATATATCCGGCATTCACCCAGCCTGATAGATTTCCGTTCTTATCAATTGTCTGACGGTGAACTTCAAAGCCGGCGTTATTTATTTCAGTGAGTGTACTCCAAGAAAGCCGGACATCTTTTTTCACAGCAAAAAGATCAAATGAAGCGAGGCTTACAGGCAGGGCATAATCGGTAATAAGCGAAACGCTCAGATTGGGTTTAGAAGGATCGTTGGTAGTTAAAACCATATTGCCGTTTGGCGCATCAAGCTGCTGCGGGCTGCCGCTTTTTGTCATTCCCAGCGCATTGGTTGCCCTGACTGTGAAAAGCCCGCTATCATTTGGTGCAATGGGTCCGGGCAGCGGAGTTAACAGAATGAAATCAGCTGAAAATGACCCGGTGAAATTTGCGGCGCTTACAGTCAGATTTGATGTACCTGAATTTTTGAGATAAAAATCCTTATCTACAAATGAACTTTGTGGAATGATTCCAAAATCTATCGTTGTATCGGCGGCACTGTTGACTCTTGCAGAGGGGCTAAGTGCGCCTGTTGTTCTGACAAAAGTGATCCGCAGACTATCGTAGTTAGGCGCATCGCCGGAGGCTATATCATAGTTCACAAACCGCCAGTTACCATTTGCTGAAGTGCCGTTATATCCGCGCATGGTAATTTCCGGGTAGAACGTTCCGTTGGTATATGGAGGTGAGGCCTGGTACCAGAATTGTGAAGCGGAATCCGTCACATATGCGCCGGTTATGTTATCAAGTGAAGACCCGTTTTCAGAGAACAGGCATTTACGGTTGTTGTTATTATCAGCAATGGGTGACCAAATATAAAGGATGTTATCGCTTACATAGGTATGCCTGAGATATATACGCACTTTGGTGCTTAAGATCTTAAAATTCCCAAAATTAACGCTGCCTGAAATGCCGCCTCCGGCATCGGGGGGTGACCAAGCCGCATGTTTGTTAGTTGATTCCGTTAAGCTGCCAACAGCATAATAGCATAGCCAGAAGTTGTTTGGCGCGCCTTTTGGGAAGTAAGCAATGTTACCTGAAAAATCGGCGGCTTTAATGTAATACTGCACTTCAGTTTCCCAGCCGTAACAGGGTATGTTGAAGTAGAAATTACTTCCTGAATTTGAAGACGCGTAAACTGAATCAAATGAGCTCCAGCCAGCATTGTTCTTATTATGGCGGTAAATTATCATTGGCATTGATGTTCCTGATGCCGGTACGCTTGCTCCGTCATGATCGGTAATATTAGCAGTAAGCAGCGTTTGATACGTACTGTTATGACTTCGCGCATTTGTGTGATTGATTGACGGCGGCGTAACATCTGTACCGGCTGCAAGCCGTACAGAATTGTACGCGTTTATTCTTCCGTAACCGTAGTACGCATTCCACTTGCCGTATGTTTTGGTTGTGGAATAGGGAACGTTATCGATCTTATCGCAGCCATAAAGTAAATTTTGAGTAACCTGCAGCCTTGTTTGAGAAGTATTAACAGAAAGCACGAGAGCCGCGACACCAGCCGCATTTGGACAAGAGCAAGACGTACCGTTAAATACATCATAATAATTTCCGGATACGCCCGCAGAAGTGTTATAACCTCCGGTACCCTGGACATCAAGTGAATAACATACTGTTGGGGCAACGCATTCAATATCTCCGGTAGAAACTGATTCGCCGTAGTTGCCACCCCACCAAAACTGGTTACCGGTGCCGGCAGCTTTTTTCTGGTCATGTGTTGTAGATGCGCCAACGCAAATTACATTTGGCAGGTAAGAAGGATATTCAGGCGGGTTTCTGCCTTCATTGCCGGAGGAAAACAAAATCACGCAGCCAAGTCCGCCTCTGCCTGAAGTTGCGGCGCTGTTGATAGCGTTTGTAATTACCGCGGCAACTGTACCGCCGCCCCAGCTATTGCTAAGCACATCTATTCCCCGAACACGTGCGGTATCAAAAGATCTTGCGATGCCTGCATTGGTTGCCGCACCCGTTGAATTAAATATTCTGAGTGACATCAGCCTGCAGTTTGGTGCAATTCCCGCGATACCAAGAGAGTTGTTAGTGATAGCGCCGATAAGTCCCGCAGTACAGGTTCCATGTGAACCTGAGTCGCGGGGGACTGTGTTACGGTTGTAGTAGCCATCGTAACCTGGCATTAAGTGACCGGGAGACTGGAAATCAGGGTGAGTGGAATCAATGCCCGTATCAAAAACACCTACTTCAATAGATGAAGAGCCAAGTGTATAATCCCATGCCTGCGCAAGGCGCATATCTGCGCCGGTTAAACCGTTTACCGTTGATCCGTCCCCGGCTGAGGTGTTTCCGCCGGTGGTCACTAATTGAGCTGTGTTGTTAAGTGCCCATTGTGAAGGATAGTAGGTATCGTTGGGGGTGTAATGCAGCAAACAAAAATCGGGATAAAGAAAATTTGGTTCAGCAAATTCAAAAATTGATGAATTGTAGTAAATATCTGAAAGCTCGAGCGCGTTTTTGTTTACACCCGGTAAGGATTTAAGTAAAAATCCCTTTTTATCTCCAATATTACCCAGAACGATACAGCGGTTCAGAGAGTTTAACCTGTTTAAGGCTTCAGTAAATTTTTCGTCCTTTATTCTTACAATAAATTCATCAGTTGGCACCTGGCAGACTTTTCTTGAGGAGCCGTAGTAGGTTTTGGTAATGAATTTAATGCCGGGGATCCCCTGTAATGATTGAACAGCTGAATTTACTCTTGAAAAAAGCCTGCTGCCGGAAAGAGTGACAATAATTACATTTTCATCAGCAATTTTTACGGTATCAGAAGAATTAAGCCTGTTCTTAATTCTTTCAGAAATATTCTGCGAAGAGAAAGCGGAGCTTTCAATGATCACAGCAATTTTGTCTTCCCGCTGTTCGAGTGTAACCGGGGTGTTATTGTAATAGTAATAATTTACCTCAGCGTAAACAGGGCGCAGTACTAACAAAGAAATGAAAACAGCAATAACCGGTAATTTCATTTGTGCAGAATTTATTTTTTACATAGGTCAATGATCCGCTCGAGATCTTCAGCGGTATAATACTCAATGATAATTGTACCTGTAGTAGGGGAAGATGGATTCAACCGCACACGAGTGCCGAAATGCTCCATGAATTTTTCTTCAAGGAATTTAATTGCTGCTTTATTCTGATCAGTGATCTCATATATCTTTTTTTCACGCGGAGCAGCTTTCGTTTTTTTCTTCTTGGTAAGCTCTTCGGTTTTGCGTACGCTTAGATTTTCGGTAGTAATTCTTTTGAAAAGCAGCATTTTATCAACATCATTATCCATCGCCAGAATTGATCTTGCGTGGCCTTCAGATATTTCACCTTTTTTAATGCTAAGCTTAATTTCATCGGGCAGGGTAAGCAGGCGCAGAGTATTGGCAACAGCGCTCCTTGATTTGCCGACCTTTACGGCAACATCTTCCTGGCGCAGGGCGCATTCATCAATTAGTCTTTTGTAGCCTTCGGCAACTTCTATGGAGTTCAGGTTAGCGCGCTGAATATTTTCGATGAGCGCAATTTCGAGCAGATCTTCTTTGGCGGTAACATCAAGCACGTACGCGGGAATTTTTTCTATACCCGCAATTTTGGAAGCGCGGAGTCTTCTCTCGCCTGAGATAAGTTCATAGCCGCCATCATCAAGTTTTCTGACTGTTATGGCCTGGATAACGCCCTTTTGCTTTATGGATTCAGCAAGATCGCTAAGTTCTGCTGAGTCAAATTCTTTTCGCGGCTGGTAGGGATTGGCTTTTATATTTTCAAGCTCTATAAAGAGTATCTGTTCATCCGTTTTTGGATTCAGTTCAGTAATGTTCCTGTGGAATTCCGGCGCAGAAACAGTCTGCTCCGCGGCTTCAGAGCCGCCGAATAGAACATCGAGACCCTTTCCGAGCCCGCCTTTGGGTTTATCTTTAGACATATTCTTTAAATAGATTTATTGGCTTTTAATTTGATTAATGCTGCCGCTATCGCCCGCGGGCGGAGCATCACTTTCTTTGTTGACCACTTCGAATTTTGGCGCATCGTAAGTTAAGATATTATCGAACTTCTGCATCTGTTCTTTGCCGTTCCGGCGAAGGAATTCATTGGCAAGCTCAGTGTAGTTTTTGGCTCCGACAGAAAGCGGGTCATACACAACAACAGGTTTACCGAATGAAGGGGATTCGCTGATCTTAACATTACGCATTACTTTTACCGGGTACAACTTATCCTGGAAATACTTTTCGAGTTCACCAGCTACCTGATTGGAAAGCCTTAGCCTTGCATCAAACATTGTAAGCAGGTAACCTTCAATTTCAATTTCAGGGTTGAGCCGTGATTTAATCATCTTGATAGTGTTAAGCAAGAGTGTCAATCCTTCAAGCGCGTAATATTCGCTTTGCACCGGTATAAGGACAGAATCTGAGGCAACAAGCGAGTTAAGTGTGATAAGGCTCAGCGAAGGCGGGCAATCAATGAAAATGAAATCGAAATACTCCTTAATTTCATCAAGCCTTTTTTTGAGAATGAATTCACGTTCAGGCATAGTAACGATTTCAATTTCAATTCCTACCAGGTTGATATTTGAGCAGATAATATAGAGGTTTTGAACCTCGGTCTGCTGAACACATTCTTTTGGGGCAGTAACCCCGGTTAACAGTTCATACACAGACCCCTTCATTGAGTTTGTAGGAAATCCCAGGCCTGATGTAGCGTTTGACTGTGGATCAATATCAACAATGAGTATTTTGCAGCCGCAGGCGGCTAAAGCCGCGCACAGATTTACAGCGGTAGTGGTTTTTCCAACACCGCCTTTTTGATTAGCTATGGAAATTATTTTTGACAATTTATCTCTTTAAATTTCTAATGGTTCGCCATAAGGCATAATAACACATTGTTTGCCGATGGATTCCACTTTTCTTTTGAACTCCTCAGGGTTTGTATCAATTAAATCAAAAGTAGCATAGTGCATAGGTGAAGCGGTTTTGCAGTTAAGGAATTCCGCAGCTTTGACAGCATCATCAATACCCATTGTGTAATTATCACCAATAGGCAGCAGAGCGAGATCAATATTCTGCATTTCGCCGATAAGTTTCATATCGAGAAACAGTCCGGTATCACCGGCGTGATATATGGTTTTATCGCCAATTGAAAGTACTATTCCGGCAGGCTCACCCATATACAGGTTCTCTGATTCAAGCGAAGAGCTGTGATGAGCAATTGTGAATTTAACCTTACCGAAAGGGAAGGCCCTTTGACCGCCGATACCCATCCCGTGTGATTTGAATCCTTTGGATATGAGATACTCTGAAAGTTCATGAACCGCAATAATGGCCGCATCGTTATTTTTGGCAATTTCCATGGTATCGCCAATGTGATCGTTGTGCGCATGAGTTAAAAGAATAAAGTCTGCTTTAATTTCGGCAGCTTTAATTTTCGCGTTCTTGTTGTGCGTAATGAAGGGGTCGATAATTAAATTATACGTACCTGTATTAATTTCAAAGGCAGAATGCCCATGATAAGTAATTTTTAACATGATTCAATGTATTTAATAGGAAATTAAGCAAAGTTAGGGTATTTAATATTGTAATTCAATTATATAAAAAAGGCAGGAAAAAGCAGTTTTTTGTGAAATTGTTAATTTTTGGGCATGAAACTAACCGATTATATTGAAATATTGATAGTTCAACATAGTGAAAACATACACCAAAATTGCTGAAGTTGAGATTACCTTGTGAAAAACGCCGCCTTTGGCTCCATAACTAAGGATCAATAGCAGCAGCAGGGAAAGAAAATAGAGGAGGAACTTGTTGGATAAAAAATTCAGCAGGTAAAGCAGGAAGAGCAAATTTATTATCAGCAGGATATATGCCGCCTGATGATGGAGCTTAGAAATATTCGCAAGTTTGAGACCTGCAATCCATCCGATCATATAGTTGTAAATAAAGAGCAGGATTCCAGTAACGGTGATCAAGCTGATAAGATCCGTATTCATTTAATGGCGGTTCCCCATTTATTTTTAAACGAAAGTTCTTCAATTGGTTTGCGCTGACTTGACCGCCAGTCGATAGCAGGCCGTTTGATCGCAGGATCAACATAACCCATTCTGAAAATGGCACACATTTCAAAATCACCGGGAATGTTAAGCATATCAGAAATAGATTTCCAGTTTCCGGGAATTTCTCCGGGAGTGGATATGAACTGCATACCCATACCAAGAGAAGTTGTTACGAGCCAGAGGGTTTGAATAACAGCACCCATAGAAATAACAGAATAGAAGCCGGAAAGTTCTTCTTTTTTATACTCTTCCTTAGTTAAACATATCACAAAAAGCAGGGGAGATGAGGCAACGAGTTTTTCTTCATCATTGCCAAGGATGCGCGGAACTTTGAACTTAGCCATAACCTTGCCGCCTGTTTCAGAAAAAATTGTTCTGACAAATGGCTTCAGGACGGCGGGCAGGTGGTCTATGTGAATGCCATCTTTTGTTTTTTCAATTTCATCTTCAGAAAAGCGGAAATATTTTCTGTACTGCTTCCAGAACCTGCCGTCATTCATAAGCTGCACCATGGAGTCACCCGCAATTTTTGCGATATTTCCGATAGCAGCTTCATCGGTAATTGCAATGAATCGCCATGGCTGGCTGTTAAAATGGCTTGGGGAGTGTGAAGACATTTTTATCAGCAGTTCAATGTGTTCATCGGATACTTTTTTATCCGCAAATTTTGAATTTGCTGTTTTCCGGTTAACGATCGCTTCAAGAAGATCCATAATTTCAGCAGTTGTTATTTTGCAATTCTATACTATTAACAGCAAATAAAAAAGGCAGGTTTCGTGACCTGCCTTAAAATCAGTTAAAGGATGGGTTATTTTGAGAACCTGACTAAACAATAGTTCAGATTCCCTGCAGCGGAAGTATAACCCGCAGTGTAGAAGTTACCGTTAAGATCAGCGGCTGAATGCAGCACCGTAGGAACGGTACCATCATCAGTTAAAAAAACCGATTGCCAGAGCAGTATTCCTTCCGGGCTGTAACTATGAAGTGTCATTTCTGAAATTGACCTTTCGTTTACTATCCTGGAGCCGGTAACAATTATATTTCCTTCGCTATCTTTCATTATAGAAAGATCTTCGATGTTCTTAGATATAGGTTCAGGTGAAATTATGATCCACTCTTCTGAGCCCCCGGAGTTATATTTAATGAGGCATCGGTGATGTTTGTTTTTTTTCTGTTCCGTCAGACCGAGAACGTAAACATTGCCGCTTGCATCAACTAACATATCCAGGGCTTCATCTTTAGCGTTAGCAGCGCCGTTATAGTTGTTTATCCAAATAGGCTTACCTGCACCATCAAGTTTCATTGTGATAAAATCCCTGTTAAGCTCGCTGCTGTAGCCGGTAATGTAAACATTCCCGCTTCCATCGGTTGAAATACGGGAGGGTTTATCATCAGAATTGAGTTTGCCGTCATATTTAGTCATCCAAAGCAGGTTACCTGCGGAATCGTACTTTGCAACAGCGAGATGGTAGCCGGGTCCGCCGCATTGACCCGCAACATATAGATTTCCATCGTGGTCAATAGTTAACGTTTCGGCTCTATCGGTTGTAATGTTGTCATCATATCCTTTTATCCAGAGCACCTCACCGTTTGTATCGTACTTGATTGTGATCCAATCCTGCCCGGAATTTTCGGTCACAAGGTGCGCTGTTGAGCCGGAAATATATACATTCCCTAATCCATCCACAGCAATTGACCTAGCTTCATCAAGCAGACCGCCTTTACCTGCATAAGTTTTCTGCCATAACAGCTGTCCTTCCTTATTGTATTTAAGAGTTAGTATATCGGTTGCGGTTCCATTAGAGCCAGTGCTTGACCCAGTAATATAAATGTTATCAGAATTGTCTGTTACCATCCCTGCGGGTCTATCGTTGTAATTCCCTGATCCGTTGAATACAGCAATCCATAAAAGATTACCGTCTTTATCGTACTTAATAGTTGTAATATCATCGCCGGCCAGGGAAGCGTTTGTAACACCTGTTACTATGATGTTACCTGTGTTATCAGCAGCCACAAAGAGCGCTTTATCAATACTGAAAGTTCCTTCGGAGGAATAAGATCTGTTCCAGACCGGCATATATTGTGAACTGACATTACAGGTGAATATTATGAGAAGAAATGAAATTACTTTGATCATATTCATATTTATTTAATTAAGATCATTTTTTTAGTTTCGGTAAAATCCGCGGATGCGAGTTTATAGAAATAAACACCCCCGGCAAAATTTGAAGCATCCCAGGAAAGTTTGTATGTGCCGGGTTTAAGCTCACCGTTTACCAATGTTTCAACAACTCTTCCGGCAGCATCGTAAACAATCAAATAAACAAATCCTGAACGGGCAATTTGAAACTCAAAATTTGTGACCGGGTTAAACGGATTCGGGTAATTCTGCTTCAAGCTGAAATCCCGGGGAACTTCACCGCCGAGCGGTTCTATGAATGTAAGCCCCCCATTTGTAGTTTTTATGATCCTGCCGGTAGTGCCAACTGAATATCCTGTAAGCGCGGATGGGAAATACAAACCATACATGTTATCGCCTATTCCGGTTGCCTGCTGCAGCCAGTTGTTACCTGAATTCGTTGTCCTGAGTATAACGCCGGCTGTACCCGATGCATAGCCGGTTAGAGAGTTTATGAACTGGACTGAATATAACCATGAGCTGTTTGGGCTTGTTTGATTCAACCAGTTCGTTCCGCCATTTGTAGTGTACTTTATCAGTCCCTGGTAACCAACCGCCCAGCCTGAATTTTCATTGGTAAAATTTATGCTGTAAACCGGTAAAGTAGTATTAGAAATTTGTCCTGCCCAGTTACTACCTGTGTTTAGTGTTCTTAGAATTGTACCGTCAGAGCCGCCGATCCAGCCGGTTAACGGACCCTGAAAATGTACTGTATAGAGCGTACTGGCCGTATTACCTGTACGCGCATTCCACACGGCTCCGCCGTTTGAAGTTGCTCTGATAACACCGCCATCGCCAACGGCAAATCCGGTTAAAGAATTGAGAAAGAATACAGCGCGGAGTGTTGAAGTTACACCGCTTGATTGCAGTATCCAGTTTGCCCCGCCATTGGTAGTTGCCGTGATGACACCGCCGGGACCGGCAGCCCAGCCGCTGAGTGAGTTTACGAAGCAAACGCTGTACAAAGCACTGGGTCCTGTTTGAGATATCCAGTTTAAACCGCCATTTGTTGTATGCCTTATTGTGCCTAAGTCTCCAACAGCCCATCCTGTATCTTCGTTGACGAAGTGAACAGCACTAAGATTGTATGGTGTGCCGCTGCTTTGCAAGAACCACTGCGAATTGCTGCTTGCTGAAAGAAACAGAAGCAGAGTAAATTGAATGAAGATGTATTTTTTCATTTTACTTCCTTTAAAAGAAACTGTTAATAAAAAACATGCCCAACACAGGAAAGTAAATACGGGACAGTCCATCGTATGATGGTTGTATTTATCCTGAAACCGGGCATGAGAATTTCTAATTCAATAGTACATTCATAGCCGAAAAGCTGAATTTTTTTCATTTAAGCCTGTCCCTAACTTATTAAGACAAAGTTAGGATTATTATCATCTGCGAACAAAGAAATTTTTCCAAAATTATCGCAAATTATTTGAATGCAGAATTGATTTAATGGAAAAATTGGGCTATTTTAGTTATTATTGACTATAAGTAATCGCAAAGAAAATGAAGCAATCCGGTCTGATTGAGTTGGTTTCAACATTCAGTAAAGTTGAAATCAGGGAGTTTACAAGATTTATGAATTCACCTTTTTTCAACGGAAGAACAGAAGCCGCCCGGTATTGGAAAGCAGTAAGGGCTTTTTATCCGAAATTTTCCGCAGAGAAATTCACTGCTGAAAATATATTCAGAATATTGAAGCCCGGAAAGAAATTTGATGTAACAGAGATCAGAAGACTGAATTCATATACTTTAAAAATGGCAGAGCAATACCTTGCATATAAGGGTGTCAAAAATGATCCCTTCTATTTTGATATTGCTCTTACAATTCAATTATCCGAAAGGGGGTTGTACAACAGGTCACAAAAACAACTTATTGCCGTTGATAAAAAGCACAGCACTCAAAAAGGAGATTATGAGTTCTATTTCTGGAAGCGATACCTTATAGAAAGGCATAAAAATTCCCTTTACTCGTTTACCGGAAGTGACCACCTTGCGCCTGAAGCGATAGTAAAGCGTACGGATATGTTCTCCTATCACACAATGGCCGTATTGTGCAAAAGTTTGGTCAGTTTGTTTATAAACGAAAAGAATTTTAACACGGATTATTCAAAAAGCGATTTTTATTCTATGGTGAAAGGTATGGATCTTGATGGATACATTAATTCACTTTCAGAAAAAAAATCAGAATACTATCCGGTACTTGCGGCGGAGTATTACCAGGCAATGGCTCTTATTCACAATGATAATGATGATCACTTCAAAAAGTTCAAGGAAGTACTTTTTGGTGAACTGGGAATGTTCACTTACTTAGAGCAGATCAATTTCTATTCAATATTTGAAGCGGTGTGCACATTAAAGATCGAGGGAGGCGGGCAGGAGTATTCAAAAGACCTGTTTGAGGCATACAGAATAATGCTGAAAAAAGGACTATATTCTTACACACCCGGAGGGGAATTCATAGTAAGAATATTCAGGAATATTATTCATACAGCGATAATGATCAAAGAATACAATTGGCTTGAAAGTTTTCTTGCGGAATTTTTGCCGAAGGTCAACGCAGATTCACGGGATAACATGGGTAACCTTGCAAATGCTTTACTGTATTTTGAGAAAGGTGAATTCAGTGAGTCTCTGGGTTTACTTAACAAGATCGATTACGAGCTCTTCCATTTTAAGATAGATATCAAGAATCTGCAATTGCGTCTGTATTATGAACTTGGTTACACGGAAGAGTTGATATCAGCAATTGATACCTATAAACGATTTGTTTCGAGCAATAGATATATTTCATCCAGATACAAGGCGCTTTGCGCCGGATTTATAAACAATTTGAGCCTTGTTATGAAAGCAGAAGCTCAAGGGTTGAAAAGTGACAACGGGTGGGTTGAACGGGAATTGATCTCATCAGAAAGTAAATTGTACCTGGATTGGCTTCTGGAAAAAGTACGCAGTAAGAAATAAAAGTCTGAGGCGCATGTTCAGAATTCACGATCTACATAATAAGTGCGATACTTAAGTTGATATCCATGTGGTAATTTAGGGATCCTGTACCAATTCAGATAACTTTTACCGCCGGCGCGGCAGCCGCCGTATATGATCTTTACCGTGAAAATATACTCTTTGGTATCAGTGTTATCGAAGAGATCAATTTCAAATTTAGCGAGGCAATCACCGCCGCGGTAAGCTGCAAGCAGCAGGGCGTGGTTATCACTATCCCAACTGCCTTCAACCGGTCCGTTAAGTTTTTTGAACTTCATGAAGCTTTCAACGGAATCGATGCTTTCAAAATAATGCAGAGAGTCTACGAAGTATGGATTTTTTTCGGAGCCTGCAAAGATCAACGGGATCACCGGAAGGGAATCAGAAAGCGAATTGTAGTTTGCAGAAGAACCTTCAGTTAACAAATTATTCTGAGCAAACAAATTTGCAGAAAACATAAGCAGAATTAATGATACCAGTTTCTTCATAATTAAAGTGATTTTCGTATTATACACTCAGTATGGGAAAATTGTTTCTGATAAAATAAAAGGGGCTGTTTTCAAAATTAAGCTTTTGAAACAGCCCCGGTTTAAACCATATTATTAAAATTATTTGGAGGTACTTCAATAACAAAGCAAATATCATTCTTGCCGCATCAAAATGTTCTACCGTGAACACGGTAAAATGATTATAGCTTCTTTATTTGATCAGAACCATTTTTTTTGTTTCAGTAAAGTTTCCTGCACTCAACTTGTAAAAATATACGCCGCTTGGGAAGTTTGAAGCGTTCCAATCGACTTCGTACGAGCCGGGTCTGAGTTCTTGATTTACCAGAACTGCTACTTCACGACCTAATTGATCATACACAGACAGGAATGTCTGTGCTACCGAAGAACCGCTTATATCGAACCTGATTTTTGTTGTTGGGTTGAAGGGGTTGGGGTAGTTTTGAGAAAGAGTAAATTTATCGGGAATTTCGGTTGATATCGGTTGAATTCCAATTATTGCTCCAAGTCTGGAAAGTATATTTTGCATCAATGGAATGCTGGTACGTTCTCTGATCCAATCCTGATCTGTTTGAGTTACTATAGTTCCGTAATTAGGGTTTGCCGGTGTAAAGATAAAACCAAAATTATTACCCTGATACTGCATGAAATACCCGATTGTACTATTGCCCGTACCATAAACACCATACCAGTAATAGCTTATAGAAGGAACATTGTTAGGTGTATTTGATAAAGAACCGAGAACAAGCATTGGCGAAATATCTCCGTTTAGAGTAGATCCCCATGTGAAAGTACCCCCCAAAGAATTGACAAGTGTTGCAAACGCCTGATTTGTTTCAAATGAAGCGAGATATTCGCACTGCAGGTAAACGTTTTTACCCGACATAACAAAACTTTTAATGGTATTAATACGGTTAGCCGGAAGTGAAATTACACCCGAAGAAATGATCAAAATGTTCGTTGTGCTGAAAAATGCTGAATCATCCAATGTTGATTGCGGTAAGATAACAGCATTGTGCCCCAAGCCTTGCGCAACATTTCTCCAAATTGTATCCATTGCATGGCCGGAGTTGAAACTCTGGCTTTCAATTATTGTAATGTTAGATGTATGCAAATTAGATTTGGGATTTTTAAGAGTTGAATTATCTTCGGTTTGAATTTTATAGTCCTGCAATGATCCGTACGAGGGCGGCACAGAGACAGATTGAGCTGAAAAGTTAGCAGTAATAATTACAAAAAGTATTGCTGTAAAAGGAATCAGAATCAGGTTTTTCATTTGAACCTCCTTTGGTTTGCAACAAATATAATACAAACTTTTGAATTATCACCCAAGAAAATCCGGGAGCGTTTACGCCCCCATTTAAAAATTTTATTTCACTAAAACCATTTTTTTTGTTTCTGTGAAACTGCCTGCAGTTAGTTTATAAAAATATATTCCACTGGTAAAGTTTGACGCGTTCCAATCGGCTTTGTATATACCGGACTTCAGTACACCGTTATACAGTATTTCAACAACTCTGCCCATCGCATCATAGATTGTGAGGTTAACTAACACACCCTGTCCTTCGGACACCCCTCTCGAGAGGGGAATACTAAATTCGATATTTGTTGTTGGGTTGAACGGGTTGGGGTAATTTTGAGAAAGCGAAAATCTTTCCGGTACTTCGGTGCTTATTGGTTCTATGCCGATGGGATCGCCGCCGGTTGTAGTGTACAGAATTTTACCGGCTCCGCCTACAATTACTCCACTCAGCGCACTTGTAAGCTCTACGCCGAACCATGTTGTATTGCTAACGGGTGATTGCTGCTGATACCACTCTGCTCCGCCGTTGGTGGTTCTTAATATCACCGAAGAATATCCGACTGCGTTACCTGTCATAGCGTTTGCGAATGAAATAGCGTTGAGTGTATTTACAACGGGTGTTGTTTGCGGTTCCCAGCTGATGCCGCCATCTGTTGTTTTTATGATAGTACCGTTTGAGCCTGAGACAAAACCTGTGTTAGCATCAACAAATGAAATGCCGTAAAGATCAGCGGTTGTACCGCTTGAAAGATTGTTAAATGTAGCGCCTGCATCTTCTGTAAGCATCATCAACCCATAGAACCCGAGCACTATAGCTTTATTACCGCCAATGAATTTTACAGTGTTCAAACTAACCTGCGGCGCGCCGGCGACCTGAACCCATGTTTGTCCAGCGTTGGTTGTGCGTAGCAGAGTTCCGACATAACCGGATATAAGCCCGGTGTTAGCATCCTTAAAGCTTACAGAATAGTAGGGGATGAAGTTGGAGCCTCCCTGCTGAGACCATGACCCGCCTGTATTGGTTGTGCGTAATATCTTTTGCGGATAACCGACTGCGCACGAAGTGCTGTTATCTATCATTGTAATTCCGCCCAGCCAGTATTGATTGTTTTGGTTAACCTGGCTCCATGTAAGGCCGCCGTTAATTGTTTTAAGTATCCTTCCGGCTTCGCCGCATGCCATTCCTGTATTAATACCGGCAAACGAAACTCCGTAAATTATATCAGTATGACCTGAGGGTCTTACCTGCCATTGTGAAATAAGAGTAACCTGAAATATGAACGATAAAATAAGTATTATTTTTTTCATAGCTGATTAGATTGATTATTCCCTGTTTAAAAATAATACAATTAATTTTAAAATTGTAAGTGAAATTTTTTCAATACCTTAAAAAGCTTGAAAATTGCCAAAAAAAATGCAAAAGGCAGGAATTTTCCTGCCTTTTGCGGGGGATATGTAACTGTTTTCCTCTAATTGAGAAACAACATCCTTATTTATTAAAGCTTACTATTTTACCAAGATGAGCTTCATGGTTTTGGTAAATGAATTTCCATCATTTGAATTTGCGGCAAGTCTATAGAAATAAACACCGCTTGAAAGATTTGCACCATTGAAATCAGCGGTATAAAATCCGCCATCAAGTTCTTTATCAACCAGCGAAGCTACTTCTTTGCCGGTAATATCATAAACCTTCAGTGTAACCTTTGCGCTGAAAGGAATCTGGAAATCAACCTTTGAGGTCGGGTTCGAAGGATTAGGATAGTTCTGGAACAGGTCAGCTGCTTTTGGTGTGCCTATCAGCACTTCAGAAGGTGAGCCGAGAGCATGGTATTCATGGTTGCCGTTAAAATCGACCTGCTTTAACCTGTACTGGTATTTTCCTGTAGTCAGTTTTGTATCGGAGAATTTGTAGCTGTGCTGCTGGTTAGATGTGCCGTTACCCTGTACAAAACCTATTTTGCTCCATGTATTGTAGTCTGATGTTGCGGGGTTGAAAGATCTTCTTTCGATTTCAAAACCGCTGTTGTTAATTTCTGTACATGTTGTCCACAAAAGGTCAGCCTGCCTGTTTGTAACATTTGCTGTGAATGAACACATTTCAACCGGCAGTGGACTTGATTGGTCAGTTAAAGCGTAATCGGAGAAACTGTTCATTCCTCTTGTTCTGATAGTTTCTGCATTCCAGTCAAGCTCAGTCTGCCAAACTCCGGTTCCCGGTGTTGAAAACACTTCCCAAGTGCCGTTATACTTAGCAAGCCTTGTATTTGCCGAAGGTGATGAAATTGTGTAAATTTCGTTTTGACCAAAGTTGATAGTAATATTATAAGTAGTGCCTGTCAATGTTCCGGTTGGGATGATTGACCAATAAGAATTTGAATATCCGCCTCCAAGAACACCTGAGTGGCTAACGCCGGAGTAATAGCGTACATTCATGCTTGAAGGATAAGCCGAACCTCCGGTTCCCCAGTTCATAGAAAGTAATACTCTTCCCCATAGTGTATAGTTGGATGTAACTCCGCTGCCCGGGGCGTTATCTACGGTTGCCGAGGGATTTGAGGGCGGAGTAGCGGTAAATTCATGGCTTCCGATATCACTGCAGCCGCTTGTAACGGCGGTAGGCCTTGAATTGCCGCTGTAATCTGAACCGCTTCCGGCAATTGCTATACCTTTACCTGAAACTATCCATGCTTGCCAGTTTCCTGTGTTGATATTTAAGTTACCTGTTGAAACACTGCTGAAGAGACTTGTAGGCGCAATTACCGAAGAAGTTGTGCTCCATGTATGTTTATCTCCCATACATGAATCTCTCCATTGATATATCGTCTGGTTAGTACCGCCCCAAATTGCAATTCTGTTCGCATTGGGTGCAATATACACGTTGTAATCCGCTGAAGATGTTGTCCAGTTGGCGTATCCAACTTCGTTACCTATAGCGTAGTGGCTGCCTGTACCACCGGTTCTTGCGTTATAGAAAATATTGTTTCTAAGAGCAGCATTTGTAGCCCATGAAAGCAGCGGCCTATCATAAGCCCAAGAATTAGCAGAACCTCCTGTTGCTGAACCGCCTATATAAATTGAATTGTAGTAGTATAAACTTGGGAACTCAGCTTCATCGTGAATTCCTTTTATTTCCACGCCGTTTGTAGAAAGGTCTGTTTCGGGCAAATTGATCTTATCTACCGATGTTTTAACAAGCGGCTGATCTTTCACATAATTGTTGGCTACTTCATCGCTGACAGGCGCTGACCTTTCGCCGGAAACAGGGGCTACAGGTCTTGTTTCGCTCTGTTGAGAGTTTGAATTAAAATTATCAGAAGCCTCGCCGTTGGTGATACTTATCTGGTTATTGAAAATATTCCAGCTTCCCCAGAAAGCGTTGATGCCCCAGATAATAGCTGAACCTGTAGTTGAGGAATGATTCAGATTGTAGATCCTGTTCTTTTCAAATGTACCTTTTGCAACGTTGTTGTAATATCCAAATCCCATAACGTATGAGTTTGAATTATCAGTGCCGTAAAGGCTGTGAATAGTATTACCTGAAAAATTCTGAGATGTTGAACTGGAACCGGTAAATAGCCCGATCAATGAAGTATTATCAGGGTACCTATCTGTGCTTGAACTTGCGCAATACAGGTTAGAGATGATATTGTTATTCACAGAAAGTGAAGCGTTTGTGCTTCTTGATTGGTATATTCCTCTTATCCTGGAAGCCGAATTGGTATTTGTAACTCTGTGGTTTGAAACTGTATTGTTGTTCATAGTAACCAGCACAGAATTTACCTGGCTGTGAATACCGGTGATCTGAAACCTGAAAGTACTTGAGGTTTGCTGAATACTGTTGGATTGTGTTGTACTTCCGACCATATTATTATTCATGGTGATATCTGAAGAAAGTGTCCCGGAACGGAAAATACACTCAAGTCTTACAGTCTGGTTGTTGTTTCCTGCTAAAGTGATTGAACCTATTGTATTGTTTTCTATGTTACCGGCTGAGGTATGATAAATACCTCTTGTAATAATATTATCTGTTGAACCGTTTATATTGATGGTTATATTACCGTTTGATGTTGTGTTGCCGATAGTGTTTCCGGAATTTGTGCCGATATTTACCGAACCTGATTCAACAACTATACCTGAAAAATACCCGACTCCATTTGCAGATGGTGAAGATGTGAAATTCAGGTTTGCCATAGTGTTGCCATCAACATTTGAAGAGGTTGATGAACCCACTGACTGGAAACGTATGAAGTAAAAAGCATTGGATTGTGACCCTGTAACGGTCCATGGGGTGCCTCCGCAGTTAGCAGCGGTTCCGCCAAGATAATTGTTTGAAACTGTGATGTTGTTAGCAACCGAAGTGTTTACATGAATTACATTCCATGTAGTTGCACCTGTGGGAGTTCTGGTTGCAGTCTGATATATGCTGTTGCCTGATATGTTAAAATCAGTGGAACCATTAAGCAGTAGAATTGCGGCGCAATTCTGCGAGGTTCTGAATACATCAATAATTTCGTTGTTAAGGATGTTTATACCGCTGTTGTATCTGGCGGTTGTAGAAGTTGTACCATATGATACAATTGCATTTTGCAGTGTACCGCTTCCGCCATCTTTTATTGTACAATATGAGATCGTATTATCATCATTGCCGTTTGAACCTGTAGTTGTCGCGAAATCTATAATTCCGCTGTTTGAGGCAACTCTTGTACCGTCAACCGCGCAGTAAGTAATTGTATTGTTTCTGGCATCGTTTATAAAGCGTATCGTTTGACCACTGGTGCTTGAATTCAGGAATCTTAAGTATCTGCCGGAGCCTGAATGACGGCCATCTATTGTGAGATTATCGGCACCGTTGAGATCGATCATAGGAGAACCAACATTGCCGGATATTGTTTTAAGCGAAGCGCTTGAAGGACGTATAGTAATTGTATAACTGCCTGACCATTGCTGAAGAGCTACGCTGCCGGATTCAGTTATGTTAGAAGTAATATAAAGTGTAACGTTTCCGCTAAGTCCTCTTGTATTAACAGCGTTAAAGAAGCCGGCTGAACCGGTACCGGTTAATGTAGTAAATGTTTGCCCGGAACCGCAATTGTAGTTTCCGTTCAATGGCTGTGAAATTGCAGCCGTTGTTAGAATCATCAAAAAGATGAAACTTATTGTTAACCTGTAATAGGTAAACATAATTCCTCCAGTTTTTATTAATATATCCCCGTGACTCATTAATAATGTTTTTTAGTTATTTAGATAAGCAAATTTAACTAATGGTTTACAGTTACGTAATACCGTATTTATGGTAGCCACACAATTAAATTCAAATTACTTATTATACGTGATTAATTTGCATGAAAATTCGCAATATTGCAAAAAATGCAATTATACTGTAAAAATGGTATTTATGTATTATAGTATATTGAAGAATTCGCATTTTTTCAGTAATATTGTACCGGAGGAACTTATTATATTTGTTAGCAATTAAAGTCTAGTAGTGCTAAAAACCTATGAGTGAGCTATCGTATAGAGAAAAGGTGATTTTAAGGTGTATAATAGAGGAATTTATACACACTGCTAATCCTATTGGCTCGAGGCATATTTCAAAGACATCTGATATTAAGCTTTCCCCTGCGACAATAAGGAATGTAATGAGCGATCTGGAAGACTTGAACTATCTTACACATAATCATACTTCAGGAGGCAGAGTACCAACCGATAAAGGATACAGGTATTTTGTAAATGAGCTTATGGAAACCGAACAGTTGGTTCAGAATGAGAAAGACATTCTGACCATGCAGATAAATGAAGCTGATGCGGTTAAGGATGAAGTTTACAAAGAGGTATCAAGGATCCTCGGCAGGCTTTCAAAGGAGATAAGTATAGTATCACAGCCGTATTTATCAAATGGAGTATTCGAAAAGCTAGAGCTTGTGAATCTTTCGTCAACAAAATTACTGGTAGTTGTATCGATAAAATCAGGGCTTGTAAGAACAGTATTGTTTGATGTTGAGTCCGGTATATCACGCGATAAGATAGAAAGAGTAACAGGTTTGCTGAACAGTAAACTTTCCGGGTTAACACTCACTGAAATTAGGAGCACTTTCCTTGAAAGAATCAAAGATATTCAGAGTGATTCAAAAGAAATTGTAAAAGTATTTATAGATTCTATAGACAAGATATTCCAGGATGAAAAGGAAGGGATGACGTTATATATTGGCGGCACCACTGAGATACTTTCACAGCCGGAATTTGGCGACACCCGCAACTACAGAAATATAATAGAGCTGACTGATGAGAAAGATATTGTGGTACATGTTCTAAATAATATGCCGGCAGATGAAAACGGTATATCAATATCCATAGGCGCAGAAAACAAGGATGAGAAGCTTAAGGATTACAGCATAATTTCATCAGAGTACAATGTTGGGGATGTAAAGGGCAGAATTGCATTGATAGGACCGAAAAGGATGAATTATTCCAAGATGGTATCTATGCTTGATTTTACCTCTAAAATAATAACAGAAAGAACTTAGCAGCAAAATACAGCAACTCGGAAAGAATCATAAAAAAAACTTACCGGAAAATATGACCAAGAATAAAAAAGAAAAACAGGATAAAGCAGCCGATAAGCATCAGGAAACAGAAATAAAGATCACGGCACCGGCCGGCGATGAACCCGAAAACACCACTGAAGAGAACAGGATTGCCGAGCTCGAAAAGCAGGCGACACAGTATAAAGATCTCTATCTAAGAACGGCGGCTGAATTTGAGAACTACAAACGTAGAACCGATAGCGAACGCGCGGAATTTTTCGCGTATGCCGGCGAAAGGGTTTTAACAGATATGCTGCCCGTACTGGACGATTTTGACAGAACGATGAGTTCGTTTGAAAAGAGCCATGATGCTGAAGCGCTGAAGAAGGGGATAGACCTTGTTTACGCGAAATTCAGAGCTGTGCTTGAAAAGCAGGGATTAAAAGCTATGAATTCAGACGGAGAGAAATTTGATGTTAACCTTCATGAAGCTATTTTACAGCAGCCTGATGAAACGAAGGAACCTGAAACGGTTTTGAACACCGCTGAAAAAGGATACTTCCTGAAGGATAAAGTCCTTAGGCACGCTAAAGTTGTAGTTTCATCAAAACCGGAGTAATTTAAAAGTGGCAAAAAGAGATTATTACGAAGTATTAGGCGTCCAGAAGCACTCAACAGAAATTGAGATAAAGACCTCGTATAGAAAGCTGGCGATGAAGTATCACCCGGACAGGAACCCGGGAGATACGGAGGCTGAGGAAAAATTCAAAGAAGCCGCAGAAGCGTATGAAGTGTTAAGCGATCCCAATAAACGGGCACGTTATGACCAGTTTGGCCATGCGGGAATGCGCGGCAGCGGTTTTGACCAGGGATTTGGCAATGTCAACGATATTTTCAGCCACTTCAGTGATATCTTCGGGGGTGGAAGCATATTTGATGAGATCTTTGGTTCGGGGGGTCAGCGCAGACACAGCGGCAGGCATAAACAGCCGGGCATACAGGGAAATGATCTGAGGATAAATCTGAAGCTCACACTTGAAGAAATTGCCGTTGGCGTGGAAAAGACTCTAAAGGTAAAACGATTTGAAAAATGCGATCACTGTCACGGCAGCGGAGCGAAAGCTTCTTCGGGTACTACAGAATGTACAACCTGTCACGGCAGCGGAGAAGTGAGGACGGTATCACGCTCAATGTTCGGGCAGTTTGTAAATGTACAGGTATGCCAAACATGCGGAGGAGAAGGCAGGGTAATAAAAGAGAAGTGCCAGAATTGTCACGGTGAAGGCAGAGAGCGGAATGAATCCACATTAAAGGTTAACATTCCGGCGGGTGTATCCTCAGGGAATTACATACCGCTTCGCGGGGAAGGTGATGCCGGGATAAGAGGCGGAAACGCAGGTGACCTTATAGTATTGATAGAAGAAGCGGAACATAAATTCTTCATACGCGAACAGGATGATATACTCTACGATCTTACTATCAGCATAAGCGATGCGGTGCTTGGCACAGAAACAGAAATTCCAGTGCTTGGCGGCACAGTGATGCTTAAGGTTGAAGCGGGCACTCAGCCCGGTAAAGTTCTCAGGCTTAGAGATAAGGGCATAAAGCACCTTAATCATTCCGGCAGGGGAGACCAGCTTGTGCATGTTAACATTTACATTCCTACCAAACTGACAACAAAGGAAAAAGAGGTGTTTAAGGAGCTCTCAAGATCAGAGCATTTAAGACCAAAAGGAAAAAATTCCGAAAAGGGATCCAAAGGTTTTTTCAGTAAAGTGAAAGATTCATTTTCGTAGCGGATATATCCCCTTATGCGTGATAAACTAAAAAAAACGGGTTTAACATCCAGGGAACTGATGGTGATCGGTTTCCTGGTTGTTACATTTACGGCCGGCGTGGTTATAAAATACTCCGGCTGCAGGACACCGCAGGAATATGACTACAGCGAAACCGACAAGAATTTTGAGAGTAAATTAAAAAGTACTTTTGAAGAACTGAAGCAAACACCCCCTGACAGCAGCAGCAAAATTAGGGCGGAAGAACTTAGGGTACTTGCGGAGAGTCTTGGGGTTGAAACGGAGAAGACGGGTAAGGTAAAAAACCTTATCAAACCCGGTACGAAGCTTAATCTTAACAACTCAACCGCGGCAGAACTTGAAATGCTTCCGGGAATTGGCAGGGTTATGGCTGAAAGAATTGTTGAATACAGGGAATCAAGGGGACTTTTCAGGAACATAAATGAGATAAAAAACGTGAACGGTATAGGTGATAAGAAGTTTTTAGATATTAAAGAATTCATAACAACAGAATGAAGAGTATGTTTTGCGTTGGCCGGAAATAAGTAGTAAATTTTATTTGATTGATTGAGTTGTTAATAACCCTTAATTTTGAAAAATTAAAATTTAAAGTTGAGCAGATCATTAGGAATCGGTTTTTCGGGCAGCAGGATATACTTTACAGAGCTGGTTGGCAGCGCTTCTAACCCAAAGGTAGATCACATTGAATCGGTTAAAGTTGACTTTGACTTTGAAGATGACCTTGGGAAATATAAAAGCAGCCAGAAGGACCTTACAAACATTTCCAGTGAAATAAGCACATACCTGGCCAAACGCAGCCTGGATATCAATAAGGCCGCATTAACAATAAGTTCATCGCAGGCATTTATGATAATGCTTCCGGTAGATTATTCCGAAGGGAAACAATCTATCAATTCAAAGATATACTGGGAGCTATCCAATTACTTCCCCGATAATTACAACGATTTCCTTGTAAATACATACAGGCTTAACAACGTACTGCCCTGCAAGAACAGCGATGACTTCCTGGTGATCGCGGTTCAGAAAAATACAATTGAGTTCATAAAAAGAATATTCAAGATATGTTCGCTGGAATTAAGCGTAGTAGATATCGATCATTTTTCAGCTGAAAATACGATCAGGGTAAACTATGAAGAAAAGCTGAAGGGCAAAAATGCCCTGCTGGTTGGATTAAAGAACGGCAGGATAGATTATGGATTCATTGAGAATATGAAGTATAAGTATTACACACACTCCCGGTATTACCAAGATACGGAATTTAACCTTTGTTTAACAAGGAAGCTGAACGATATAGTAAAAGAAGAGCCGGTGCTTCCCGGGGTAAAGGAACTTTACTTTTACGGTGATGATATAAAAGATGATACACTTGAAGCAGTTGCTAAACTGGGTCTGACAGCTCAGGTTATTAATCCTTTTGAAAGTATAAGCGCTACGGATGTTTTACTGAAGGATGACAAGCTGCGCAAGATATCATATAAGTACTCAGCAAGCTGTGGAATTGCTTTGAGAAATCTTGGGGCCTGAGGATGAGAATAATCGGCGGAAAGTACCGGTCGAGAAAGGTACACTCAACTTTTGAACCCAACAACTGTATAAAAGGCAATATATCAGGCTACAGACCTACTACCGACAGAGCAAGAGAAACCCTTTTTAATGTATTGAATAATATAATAGATTTTGAAAGCACAGTTTGCCTGGATCTGTTCGCAGGCTCAGGCGCAATTGGATTTGAACTGCTAAGCCGCGGAGCGGCAAGCTGTGATATGGTGGAAAATTCCGCCAAACAGGTAAGCAATATAAAAAAAACGGCTGAAGAACTTGGCTGTGAAAATGAGATAAGTATTTATGATGAAAATGTCTTAACCTATCTTAAACGTCATAATAACAGGTTTTATGATATTATATTCGCTGACCCGCCTTATGATTACGAATTTTACAATGAGCTAATGGCGGAGATCATAAATAAAGGGTTTACTGTGTTTGTGCTTGAACATGCCGGCGAAAGCGCGGGAATGTTTAACGTGAATGATTTTGATGTGGTTCACAGGAAAGTGGGGCTAACCAATTTCACAATTCTAATAAAGAAAGAATAATGAAAGAATAATGAAAGAAAAGATATGCATATACCCGGGAACATTTGACCCGTTAACTTTAGGACACCTTGATGTAGTAGAAAGGGCGGCGAAACTTTTCGGCAGCGTAATTATCGGCGCAGCGGAAAGCACATCAAAAAATACGATACTCACAGCCGAGGAACGGGTTGCGCTGATCGAAGAATCAGTGAAACATATTCCAAATTGTTCAGTTGAGATTTTCAGCGGACTTTTAGTGGATTTCGCACGGCAGAAGAACGCTGAAGTAATAATCCGCGGCTTGAGGGCAATATCTGATTTTGAGTATGAATTCCAGATGGCGCTAACAAACAGAAAAATTGCAGGGAACATTGAAACAGTTTTTTTGATGCCGGGTGAGAAGTATTCTTATATAAGTTCAACTCTTGTGCGGGAAATTGCCAAATATGGCGGCGATATTTCAGAGTTTGTGCCTGCCCCGGCGGTGAAAATAATTAAAAGTAAGTTCAGGTGATATTGTTTTAAACGAAGACCCTTCGACAGGCTCAGGGTGAAGACCCTTCGACAGGCTCAGGGTGAAGACCCTTCGACAGGCTCAGGGTGAAGACCCTTCGACTCCTGGCGGAGCAGTCAGTTTTTCAGCAAGGCAAATGTTAGTACTTCTGTTTCGCTTAGAATTTAACCCGTGGATTGCTCTTTACCGGATATGCTATTGCGAGCCCTAAAAGGGCTCGACTACGGAAATAAAATTCCGTTAACGTAGTCGAAGCCTTTTAGGCTTCATTTCGCGCTTATTTTTGTAAATTTTTTGTAAAGAAGTCTGCGGTAAGCTTTATCACTTCTTCAAAAGCATTTGTTGTACCTTTAAAGGGATGTTCCACGCCGAACGTATGACCCGTATTTTCTATGATAACAAGTTTTGTGCGCTCTTTATCTGCTGCGGAATAAATTTTCTCTGCATCTGCATATTTTACGGCAAGATCTTCTTTGCCGTGAATTATGAGGAACGGTATTTTTAAGTCAGATGCGGCTGCCTGAATATCTAGTCTTTTGGAATTATTCTCTATATCATTAAGCAGTGAGACATTCATTTTCATCAGCTGGTTAGTGCGGGTGTTGGGCATTTCTATGTAACCCTTTTCGCGCCAGCGTTTTTTCTGTTCTTCGGTATAGCGGTCAAAACTGCCAACGGAGGCAAGTGTAAGCAGCGCTTTAATTTGAGGGTGTTCAGCGGCAGCAATAACGGCAATTCCGCCGCCGCGAGAGTGACCGATCAGACCAACTTTGGTAATATCTATCTTCCCGGGGAATTTTTCGGAAAGCTGCGGCAGGTAATTTATTACCGTGCTGATATCGGTTAATTCAGTTGAATGCGTATTTTCAGCAAAGAGATCAAGGCGGGTGAAATCCATTGGTGATGCCTTTTCAACTCCGTTATATGAAAAATTGAAGCTTAGTACCGCAAAACCGCCGGCTGCGAGTTTTTCGCAGTAATAAGGGAATCCGCCCCAGTCTTTGAATCCTTTAAATCCATGCGCGAAGATCAAAATTGGTAATTTTTGGGCATTGTTTACAGAATTGAGGTATATTGTACAGTCAATGAGATTGTCATTTTCCCGTGAAATGGTGAGATTTATTCTTTTGGTTGGCATTTATTAATATTTTTCGTGCAAATTATCTAATATTGATCAGTCTTAAGTCCAAAAATGTTAATAATTTAATGTAAACGCAATGTTTTCCTAAAATATTATAAATTTTGGCTTGTTTTAAAAGCTCAAAATAGATATTATGCGCTATTCAATTAACTAAATTTCAATAAATCGGAGAACTATGACTAAAATTAATTCCGCTTTAGGCGTTTTTATGCTGGCAATATTACTGTTCGCAGGCAGTGTTAATGCTCAGTTAAGACTTTCAGGAAACCAGACAGATAATCAGAATTACACTGAACCTGTAAACTTCCTTCCAAATTCAGTTTTATTTAACCAGATGGATTCAGTTGGCGGTACAGGCTCTGCTTCACAGCAGTTCCCTGACTTTTCAAACAACGTGATTGAAACAGCTGAAGATTTCATCGTACCTGCCGGCGTAAGCTGGAGAATTGACAGTATTGATGTTGGCGGCCAGTGGAGCGTAGCAGGTCCTATGGTTACAATCAGGTATAACATTTACGCTGATTCAGGTAATGCAGGTATCAGACCGGGCGCATTATTATTTGCTGATTCAATGATCGTGCCTATCACAGCATTAACAAATGCGAGTCCAACATTCAGACTTCCAACTTCACGTACTTTAACAGGCGGAGCAAGCGGAACAAAATACTGGATCTCAGTTATGACCGTTCATCCGTTCTCAACATCAGGACAGTGGTTCTGGTCAACAAGACAGACAAGATTCGCACCATGCGTATTAAGAGATCCGGGTAACCTTCTTGCAGGCGGTACTGCATGGAGAATAACAACTACTGCTCCTAACCAGGGTGTGCAGATAAGATTAAGAGGAGAAGTTTTAACTCCTCCCGCTCCGGGCCCACAGACAACAATTTGCAGAAGCGTAAACGTTCCATTACCTGACCATTCATGGGCAAGAGATTCCGTTCAGGTTCTTCTTGGAAGCGGATGCGTTATCACAGACGTAAATGTAAGAATTGATACAGTAATTCATACATGGGATGCAGATCTTTCATTTTACCTGAACAAAGGCGCAGTTTCATCATTAATAATTGATAACGTTGGCGGTTCTGGTGATAACTTCATCGGAACAGTTCTTGACGATTCAGCAGCTACATTAATATCAGCCGGAACAGCACCTTTCACAGGAACATTCAAGCCTTCAAATCCGCTTGCACCGTTTAATTTCGGCGCAGGTTTAGGTGATGGTTACTGGAGACTTTCAATCAGTGATACAGCAACCGGCGATACAGGTTCTTTAAGAAGATGGTGTTTGGTTATTTCTTATACCTGCCCAACAGGTGGAATTCAGACTATTGAAATTCCTAACTATTACAGTTTAAGCCAGAACTATCCTAATCCGTTCAACCCATCAACCTCAATTAAGTTCACAATGCCTCAGGGTGATAACGTGAAATTAGTTATATTTGATATTCTTGGCAGAGAAGTAAAAACTCTGGTTAACGAATTCAGAAATTCAGGTACATACGAAGTTAACTTTGACGCATCACAGCTTTCATCAGGCGCTTACTTCTATAGATTAGAAGCCGGCGAATTTACTGATACAAAGAGAATGCTTTTAGTAAAATAATTCAGTATTAACAGAATTATTTAACGGTTTTACAGCCCGCGCATAGAAGTATGCGCGGGTTTTTTATTGGCTGCCATGCTTTCCTGAATTATCCGACACCTCAAAGTACAGCGTACTTACTCTTATTAAATGGCATAATGAGCACATCTGTTACATAAACGCTACTGAATAAACGATTCTATAATTAGAGAATTGCGTAAAATTTAAGATAGTAACGCTTAAAACCGGTAAAATTTAACTGAATTGTATAAATGCCAATAATCCGGATCCGCATTTTAAAAACTTTTCACTTGACAACACAAAATTTATTTAATATTATGCAAAATTCAATTAACTATTTTAAAACCAAACGGAGTAAACATGACGAAGAATAAACAACTTCTTTTGCTGGCTGCAGTATTAATAACTGCAATTTCAGTCGGTTTTTTCAGTTTGAGCAGTGATGGTAATCCAACCTCAACCATTGCGCCAAATACAAACTCATCTGCTATAAACACTAACAATTTACCGGATGCTTTGGTTGGAGCGTGGACTACAGGCGCTACAGTTACAACACAGGTTTATTTTGGCGGCAGTGATTCATACCAGAGAAATGATACAGGCTGGGTGTTTACTGTTGGCGGCAATGCACCATCTGCAGCAAGCGGTGTTACACAAAAATACAATGTTAACACGAATACATATTCAACATTGGCAGTACTTCCATACACAACAGTTGTAAACGGATGCGCTGTTTTAAAGGATTCACTTTATACAATGGGGGGTTACTTAAGCGGTACATCTCCGACAGCTAACTTCTATAAATATGATATCAACGCAAATACATGGATTGCAAGAGCTTCGATGCCCGGTGTAGCAGCATTTTGTAAAGGTGTTGGATACCAGGATAGTTTGATCTATGTTGCAAGAGGATATGACGGAGCAGCAGTATCAGGAGCAATTTATCTTTATAACTCCAATACAAATACATGGAGAACAGCTACTCCAATGCCGGGAAACAGGTTTGGCGGAGCTTTTTCACGTTCAGGCGATACTTTGGTTTATGTTGGCGGAGCAGATCTTTCATTGTTCTACAACACAACATACAGAGGTGTTATTAGCTCATCTGACAGAAGCGTAATCACATGGACAACCGGCGCAGTTTGCCCGGGTGTTGGTGCAGGTATGTACAGGATGGATTTACGTCCCTGGGGCTGTAAAGGTCTTGTTATGACCGGCGGAAGCACCGGAGCAGCATTCACATTAACATCAAATATCTGTTATACTTACAGCCCCGGTTCAGACACATGGACAGTTCAGGCTAACAAAACAACAGCATGGAACAGCGGGCAGAGCGGCAGCGTAAGACTTGCAGGAAACATCTGGAAATTAGCATGCGTATCTGGGTACAACGGTACTGCGACAATAACAAATACCGAGATCTTTACAGATACTCTTTGCCCGGCACCACCAGCTGGCCCACAGACAACAATTTGCAGAAGCGTAAATGTTCCATTACTTGACCATTCATGGGCAAGAGATTCCGTTCAGGTTCTTCTTGGCAGCGGATGCGTTATCACAGATGTAAATGTAAGAATTGATACAGTAATTCATACATGGGATGCAGATCTTTCATTTTACCTGAACAAAGGCGCAGTTTCATCATTAATAATTGATAACGTTGGCGGTTCTGGTGATAACTTCATCGGAACAGTTCTTGACGATTCAGCAGCTACATTAATATCAGCCGGAACAGCACCTTTCACAGGAACATTCAAGCCTTCAAATCCGCTTGCACCGTTTAATTTCGGCGCAGGTTTAGGTGATGGTTACTGGAGACTTTCAATCAGTGATACAGCAACCGGCGATACAGGTTCTTTAAGAAGATGGTGTTTGGTTATTTCTTATACCTGCCCAACAGGTGGAATTCAGACTATTGAAATTCCTAACTATTACAGTTTAAGCCAGAACTATCCTAATCCGTTCAACCCATCAACCTCAATTAAGTTCACAATGCCTCAGGGTGATAACGTGAAATTAGTTATATTTGATATTCTTGGCAGAGAAGTAAAAACTCTGGTTAACGAATTCAGAAATTCAGGTACATACGAAGTTAACTTTGACGCATCATTACTTGCCTCAGGAGTTTATTTCTACAGACTTGAAGCAGGTGAATTTACAGATACAAAGAGAATGCTTTTAGTAAAATAATTCAGCATAAACAGAATTATTTAACGGTTTTACAACCCGCGCGTAGAAATATGCGCGGGTTTTTTATTGGCTGCATTCTGAAAAGACAGCAAATTTTTAAATTGAAAATCGTTGAAAATATGCATAACCTTGTAAATATGAAACAAATAACTATCCTCATAACATTTTTAACAGTATTAGGTTTAAGCACCCTGTCACAGGAAAATCCCATATTCATTGAAAGTAACACCATTCAACCGGTAACAGGCAATTCAAATTTCCCGGCAGGTGATACAAATACATACGTAAATGGTATGTGGAGCAGGCTCAGTGAGCTTCCGGCTGCTCTGCTTGGCACAAATACATATTATGATTCACTAAACGGCAGAATATTTATTTGCGGCGGCGCGAATTCAACCGGAACGCCGACCGATTCCTGCTTGTGGTATAATATTTCCGGGGGTTCGTATTCTTTGGCAGCCTCGCTGCCGAGACCAAGATGGTCGGGTAAGCTTGTTAAGGTAAAAGACGCGTTATATCTTGTGGGGTCAATAGATACTTCTTTCACAACGCCTGACGGGCTTATATTCAGGTATTCCCTCCAAAACAATACATGGTCAATAGCAGATACGATACCCGCGCCTTATGTTCATGAAGCGGCAGTTTGTGTGCTTAAGGATAGCCTGATAGCAGTGATAGGCGGCTCCACTACAGGATTTCAGGGCGCGATAAACCTGGTGAGAATTTACGATCCCGCAACGGGAATATGGAAAAATTCAAATGTTTTTCCGGTTAATATGACAACCGGACACGCTGAATACATTCAAACTGAGCTGGACAGTCTGATCTTCGCAGTTGGCGGTTTCGGCGCAGGCAATTTGAATACAGTTTTCAGAGGCAGGGTTGACTATTTTACTTCTGATACAATTTTTGTGGCATGGCAATTATACGGCAGTGTTCCTTTCAGCCGGCCTTTGTACAGGGTTGCCGGTACCAAGTGGAATGATTTTATGCTCTTTGGTCCGGGAATGACAGGCAGTACTTCTGTTAATGAAATATGGGGTCTGCGTTACCAAGATTCAATAGGCGTTTGGACTGGCTTCCTTCCCGCGTCAGGTGATACGACGGCTAATATATCTTCCTTTGCGGCAGCGACGGGAAGTGATTCGAATTATTTTTATCTTTTTGGAGGATTTAAGAATCCGAACGCAATTAATACAGCGCAGAAATATTCATTCATAACTCCTCCTCCTATAGGCATAACAAATATTTCAGTAAATGTTCCGGGTGAGTTCAGGTTATACCAAAACTATCCAAACCCTTTCAACCCGGTAACACGCATAAAATTTGATTATCTAAAAAGCAGTGAAAGCGACGTAAATTTTGCAGTGTATGATGTTACAGGCAGGCAGGTTTACAGGTATAAATTCACAGGATTAACAAGCGGCACCTACGAGATAGATTTTGACGGAAGTGAACTTTCCAGCGGATTGTATCTTTACAGGCTTCAAAATGGTAAAAATTCAGCCACAGGCAAGATGATATTACTTAAATAATAACGTTATTAGCTAACCAATATCCTTATTGATTTAACCTCTTTAATTACCTATTTTATGGTATAGAAAAATTGTAACTCAAATTTTCCAGGGGGTGGAATCATGAAAAAGTACTTTTCTTTTCTTCTTATAACAGCATTCATTATCAGCACAATTACGGTTTTAGCTCAAAAGCAGCCCAATCAATGGTGCGGCAATTTTCCTGTTATGCCCGGAACGGGCACGATTTGGGGTCATGCTTCAGTTGTGCTTGGTGATACAATTTATGTTGCCGGAGGATCTTCATCGGGCGCGCCATCAACAAGTTTTTACAAGTATTCCATAAGCGGCAACGTCTGGCAGGTTGGCCAGGGTACACCGGTATCAAAATCAGGTGGTGACCTGGTTGCATGCAGAAACAAGATCTATTACATTGGCGGCGGGAATACGGCAGTATCAACAGGGACTTCGGAGACATTTGTATATGATCCCGCAACGGGAATCTGGAGTTTGCTTGCTGATATTCCGACCCCGGTGACAGGCAATGTTGCCGAGTGTTACGGTGATAGCCTTATATACAGTATGCTGGGCGGCTGGAATACATACGAAACCCTGATCCAGGTATATAATGTAAACACTAATACGTGGTCTCAGGCAACGCAAATTTCTTCAGGTAACGGCCGGCGCAGCTTTGCCGGAGGGTTACTTGGCAACAAGCTGTTTGTTTGCGCTGGATTTTCGGGGTCATTCAGAAATGATTTCTGGGTAGGTACTATTAATCCTTCAAACCCGCTTCAGATAACATGGCAGCAGAGGACGAATATAGCAGTAGCAACAAGCAGGCCCGGAGGTACGGCAATAATGGGTAAGTTTTATGTTGTGATGGGAGAAATTAACGGCGGAGCGGGGAATGATTCCGTAGCAATTTGGGACACCACGACTTCAACCTGGAGCTACCGTGACGGCAAACCGACAAGGACAAACAATCTTTACAGCGCAATATCGGCAAGTATAACATATTGCCAGGGGGTTCCCGGCGTTAAGATATGGTGCGCAGGCGGCTCGATTCAGGGACAAACCACCAGGCCGCTGGAAGTATTTGCTGACACATGTCTTTTAAATTGTACGGGGCCGTTAACCGGAATCAATTCCAATTACATACCTGTTCAATTCAGTTTAAAACAGAATTATCCAAATCCATTCAATCCGCAAACGAAAATATCATTTGATATTCCAAAAGGTAATATTGTAAAACTCACAATTACCGATATACTGGGCAAAGAGTTATTTGTGCTTTTGAATGAATACAGGCAGGCGGGCGCGCATGAAGTAGTTTTTGACGGCAGCAGTGTATCCAGCGGGGTGTATTTCTATAAGATAGAAACAGGAGAATTCAGTGATTCCAGAAAAATGGTGTTAATTAAGTAATAATAGACAGATAAAATTATTTTATCTACACTAAATACGTTATTGTATCACCATATAGGAGTAATTAAATTTACTACAATTAGGGGGTAATTAATTTCTTAATTACTAGAAAAGGAATAAATTGTATGAAATGGTTAATTACATCTGTAGTTTTAATTTTGAGTTTCACAATGATCAGGGCACAGAATCCTGATTATGATGAGAACTATACACATGGAAATCCTTATACACCTGAAGTAAGTCCATATATGCTTTCAGGCAGCTGGACTACGCTTTCCAATTCACCCAATTCACTTTCGAGGAGCTGCTGCGCATATGTAGAAATTGCAGGAGTACCGTACGTGTACCAGTTTGGCGGAGGAAATTCATCAGCTGATATGCGGAGGGTAGCAAGGCTGAACCTTGCGACAAATACCTGGCAAAACAGTTATTCAACAATGCCATACCAGATATCAGCCGGAACGGCCGTGACAATGAACGGCGGGAGTTACATTTATGTATTTGGTGGAAATTCACCAAATGGATTGGGTAAAACCCTAAGATATGATGTTGCGGCAAATTCATGGCAAACTATGGCGGATATGCCGACAAAAATAACAGATGCTCTTGTACTTAAACACAGCGAAGGATTTATATTTGTAATAGGGGGCGGCGATGGTTACTTTGGTTCAAGCTCACTTAAGACAAACAAGGTACAGTTGTATAATGTAGCAAACAATTCATATTCATATTCAAGTGATCTTCCGCTGCCCAATGCGATGCTTGGCGGAGGAATCTACCGGGATACAATAATAACTGTAGGTGGTTATACAACCGGCGGTGTAGCGATAGCGAATTGTTACAAAGGAGTAATTGATCCAAATACCAAAATAATAACATGGACTTCAATTGCAAATTACCCAGCCGGACCGATATCAAGAATGGCATCTTATGTTGCGGTAAAATCAACAGGTGTAGGAATAATGTGTACCGGCGGCGCGCTAGGCGGCTCGGTTCCGACCTCGCAAACACACTTCTGGAATTTTTGTACACAGTCATGGCAGCCGGGTCTGCCGGATAACACGCAGGCAAGATCGAACTATAAAGCCTGCGGCAAAGGCTATGACCAGATATTTACAGTAGGGGGTTATACAACTAATCAGAATTCAAACAAAACGGAATCATTGACTTTCAGTCACATAGAGGGACCCTGTATGAATATGGTTGGTGTAAACGGAAACAATAACTTAACCCCGGAAAGATTTGAACTAAAGCAGAATTATCCGAACCCATTTAATCCTGAAACAAAGATCAGTTTTTCTCTGCCTGAAGCATCAAGCGTAAAGATAACGATCACAGATGTAAGCGGCAGGATAGTAAGTGAACCTGTGAACAGGTTCTACATGACAGGAAATCATACTGAGACTTTTTCGGGTTCAGAGCTTTCCAGCGGAATATATTTTTATACAATTCAGGCCGGCAGTTTTAGAGAAACTAAGAAGATGCTGTTAATAAAGTAAAAAGATTAAGGTATTGGTAACAAAAAAGCTCCGAAATTAAAGAATTTCGGGGCTTTTTCTTTATCCTATTTGTATTGTAATAACACATAAAAAATATTATTATTCAATTAATAATAATATAAATAGATTTTTTGGAGCGAAAATGAAGGTTAAATTTTTACTTTTGAGTACTGTATTATCATTTTTGTTCGGCAATATAAATGCCCAGACATTTGTTAATGCCGCACCAACTACCGGTTTGCTTCATCAGTATAACGGTTCATTTAACGGAGCGGGAGTTACTTTCTGCGATCTGGATAATGACGGGTTGGATGATATAATATTTCCGAGTTCACAGAATGAGCGTATTAAGATATTCAGGAATAATAACGGTCAGTTCACAGAAGTTGCCCTGGCATTGAATATACTTGATGTGCTGGAATCGAAAACCGTGCTTGTTGCTGATATTGATAATGACGGTGACAGGGATCTTTTCATTTCGAACTTAACAGGAATAAACAGATTATACAGAAACAACGGTTCGGTATTTGAAGATATTACTGCCACCTGCGGAATCTTAATGAACGATTCACTGCATTCCAGCGCTGCAATGTTCTTTGACTATAATAAAGACGGTTTGCTTGACCTGTATGCAGGAGTGTATAGCGGTTTTGGAAATAATATAAATTATTACAACATGCTGTACAAAAATACCGGCAACGGAACATTCGAAAATGTTTCAGTTTCATCCGGAGCAGGAAATTTAGGAAACAAAATTCTTGCAATATCAACAATTGATTACAATAATGACGGCTGGGAAGATATCTACATAGCAAATGACAGGCGCTTCGGGAACACAATGCTGAGAAATAACGGTAATGGTACATTTACAGATGTAAGCGTTATTACAGGCACAAATCTGACGATGGACGCAATGGGACTTTCTGTGGGAGACTTTGATAATGATAACGATCTTGATATATACATATCAAACGGTGAAGAAGGTAACGCGTTCCTTAAAAATAACGGTAACGGCACATTTACAGATATTGCAGCAGACCTGGGAATGAGTGTGAATAAAATCTGCTGGGGTAACAATTTTTTAGATTACGATAATGATGGTGACCTGGACCTGTTCATTTCATCATCGGGCGGAAACCCATACAGAGAAAACATGTTATTCAGAAACAATAATAACGGAACATTTACACGAGTTACGGGTTCCGGAGTTGACAATACCCACTACCTGAGTTACGGAAATGCAATTGGTGACTTTGATAACAACGGATACATTGATATCGCGGTATTAAATGATTTTGAGCCATGCCTGTTATGGAAAAGCAGCGGCGGCGTAAACAAATGGATCAAGTTAAAACTGGAAGGCACTGTAAGCAACAGGGATGCAGTTGGCTCGAGAATATATGTTTACCGAAACGGATCAAGATTTCTCAGAACTACTCATTGCGGGCAAAGTTATTGTTCACAAAACAGCTTTATACAGACAATTGGAGTCGGTTCGGTAAATGTAATTGATTCAATAGAAGTTATCTTCCCCAGCGGGATCAAAAACACCGTTACAAATGTAAGTACCAATCAAACGATAACGATCGTTGAATCAGGGGTTATAGGTATTAACGGCAATACTAATGAAATCCCTTCGCAATACATGCTGCAGCAAAACTACCCGAACCCGTTCAATCCATCCACAATGATAGAATACTCTCTCCCAGTGAGTTCACAGGTTACAATAAAGATGTATAATATCCTGGGTGTTGAAGTAAAAGAACTTGTGAATGAGATAAAATCAGCCGGTAGTTACAATTTCCATTTGAATGAGAATATAACATCAGGGCTTTCCTCGGGGATATATTACTATAAGATGACGGCAGGAAACTTTACAGATACAAAAAAAATGATTTTAATAAAATAACAGTTTTGGTTAAAATGAAGAGAACGATCAATTATTTAGTATTGCTGGTATTTATTTCAGCGTTGGTCATTGGATGCAGTGACAGTGATACTTCTGTAGGTAATGTAACCGCGCCAATTTCACCTCCCGCATCATCATACGATGCGAAATACGCAATTGACTGGATGTGGCTTTCCGGAAAGATAGTCGCAGATGAGAGCAGAGATAATCCGCCGCAGGCCGGCAGAATATATACCTATTTATGTATCGGCTTATATGAATGCGTTGTACAGGGTATGCCCATGTACAGATCAATGAGCGGTCAATTGAATGAGATGCCTCAAATGCCGATGGCTTATCCGGCATATGAATACGACTGGTCTTCTGTGATTACGGGTGCAATGCCAATCCTTTTCAGAGGGTTGTACCGTGTTCTTTATACGCCCTCTCATAATATGATAAATAACATGGCAAACAACCAGAGGACACTGAAATACGCTGAAAAAGATTCCGCAGTAATAAACAGGTCACTAATGCTTGGCGAGGCAATTGCTCATAAGGTACTGGAATGGGCAAATACGGACGGCTTCTATAGGATATACGGCGCGCCTTACAATCCGCCAACAATTTTTGAAAACCCATCTAACTGGGAGCCTATAAATCCGGGAGATACTGCGGTTGAGCCATATTGGGGAACATTAAGAACTTTAGCGGTTCAGAGCGCATCTTCAAATTATTTGCCGCCTTCTTATGGTTTTGATACGACAGTTGGTTCACCTTTTTACAACGACCAGCTTGAGATCAAGCAGATAAGGGAAAACACGACACAGGAGCAGCGAGATATAGCATTATTCTGGAGAGATAAGCAGCTAACATTGCAGCCCCCGGGACATTGGGTTTCAATTGTATATCAAATGATCGCCAAACATGACTACAAACTTGATAAAGCCGCTGAGGCATTCGGTTATTTGGGAATCGGGATCGGTGATGCGTTTATTTCGTGCTGGTATGCAAAATATTTTAATAATTATTTGAGACCGCAGTCATTTATCAGAAGGTTTATGCAGCCCGGCTGGACGCCATTAGTGCCAACGCCTCCTTTCCCTGATTATCCTTCGGGTCATTCAACAAGCTCGGGAACCTGCGCGTATTTAATGACAAAGGTATTCGGTGAAATACCATTTACAGATACAACACATTTACGTATCGGTATGGCGCCGCGTTCATTCAATAATTTCAAGGAAGCGGCAGACGAGTGTTCAAATTCCAGGGTTTATGGCGGTATCCATTACAGAAATGCCTGTGAAAACGGGGTAATAATGGGTGAGAATATAGGTGCTGATATATATAACAGAGTTAGATTGAGGAAGAATCAGTAAACAAATTTTGATATAAAAAAGCCCTGAAAGTTTTCAGGGCTTTATCATTTAAAACCTTTACTTAGTTATCATTGTTTATGATCTGTTTTTTGTAAAGCGCAGGATTGGTAACTATCCATAGCGCAAGAATAGCGGCGTAACTGCCGCCCCGTTCGATCCATTCCCAATATGCGTATGCAGGGTAGAACATTTCACTTACGATTTTCCATATCAATAGAGGGATCAGTATGCTTCGCAATGGTTTTATGAGTACAAGCAATGCGGTAAGGATCTCAAAAATACCAACTATATTGGCAACTGCAAGAGGGTCTGAAATCCCTAGTGAAGAATATTGATTTAATAACCCCTGTTTGTGGATGAGGTTAAGCCAGCCGTGCCCCAGCAGCAGCAAAAAGACTGTGACCCTTAAGCAGACTTCGATATTTTTAAAAACGTTTTGCTCAGCTGTGAAACGGCTCTTCATTCGGGAAATGGAATCTTTGAAATTGTTACCAAAGCCAACCAGGAGGAGCATTGCAAAAGGCACGCCATAGTTCCCTGCACGTTCTAAAAATTCCGCAAATGGTTCATTTGAAAGGGGTCTTAGCAGGGCAGTGAAGATCCCCCAAATCACAAGCCAGAGAGGGACAATTCTCATCGGGTAAATTATAATTAGAATACCCATTATTATATCAAATGTGCCCACAAGAGGCATGAGCTTGTAAGCTGTTTCCTGCCCGATCCCGAAAACGGCAAAATAATTACACCACACCTGTTTAGTAATAATGCCGAAAGCACCGTGCCCGATAAAACACATTGCGATGGCAATTCTGAAAATTTGATATAGTTTAGCTTCGGTGTTCTGCTTCATCAAAGCTTATTGGTTTTGAGTTCAGTTAGAATTGAGGTATTTCCATGCAAGGTATGCCATGAATGCCGCGCCTTTTGGGATCAGTTTTTCATCAAGGTTTAGTGTTGAAGTGTGAAGCCCGGTTGTGTTTCCGGCACCGATCCAGTAGAATGTTCCCGGGCATTGCTTCAGGTAGTAAGCGAAATCTTCAGCGAACATAAACCGTTCACCTTTAAATACATTTTCTTTGCCGGTGAATTCAATTGCTGCTGTTTCGGCAAACTTTGTTTCCGCGGGAGAGTTGACAAGCTCAGGGTAACCGGGTGAAACCGTAAACTTGTACTTAGCTCCGGCCGAAAGGCATATGCCTTTGATTGTGCGTTCAATGAGTTTGAGAGTATTTTTCCTCAGTTTCTCATTAAGTGTTCTGACAGTACCTGAGAGTTCAACTTTTTCGGGGATCACGTTATTTATTGAACCGCCTGAGAATCGGCCAATTGTAATGACAATTGGCTCATATGGGTCAGTATTTCTTGAAACAATAGTTTGCAATGCAATAACAATTTGAGAAGCAATAACAATCGGATCGATCGCGCCTTGCGGTCTGGCACCGTGCCCCGCTTTACCAATTACAGTAATATAAATTTCATCCTGTGAAGCCATCATAACGCCCGGGAAGAATCCGGTTTTACCGGCAGGTTTGCCGGGCAAAATGTGCTGCCCGAAGATGGCATCAACTTTTGGTGATCTTAGTACCCCATTTTTTATTAGTAGCGAAGCACCTCCGGGATTTTTTTCTTCTGCCGGCTGAAAAATGAATTTTACTGAACCATTAAGCTGTTTTTTCAGATCTTTCAGAATCATTGCTGCGCCATAAACCATTGCGGAATGCGCATCATGCCCGCAAGCGTGCATTATGCCCGGATTTTTAGAAGAAAACTTCAAGCCGGTATTTTCAGTAACAGGCAGCGCGTCAATATCAGCTCTTAAAGCAACACATTTTCCTTTGTTACCATTTAACAAAGCGTAGAGACCGGTATCAGTTATTTTTTTTACTTTATCCAAACCTTTTGATCTCAGCTTATTGAGAATGAGTTGGGTTGTTTCGTGTTCATTAAACGCAGTTTCCGGGTTAGCATGCATCTGCCTGCGCAGTGAAATCATCTCCGCGGAGTATTTGCCAGCTAATTTATTTATGGTTTCTTTAATGTTCATAGGTTCAAACTGATCAATAATCTATTCTGAAATTGCCCCAAAAAATATTTTCTCCGAAAGAAATATTACGGTCAACATATTCAAAATTTCTGCGCTGATATCTGATGGTGAAATAGTATTGTTTTATCGGTTCAAATTCAAGCTCAGCTATTATTATGTTAGTGTTGAGCCTTATGCCGCTTAAGAACTCGTTTTTTCTTGCAAAGTCTTCGCTTCCGTTGAGAATGCTGGAACCAACATTTATAAAATTACCCAGACTATCTGTATAATTCAGGCCTGTTCTCTGCATTTTGTAGGTTACGGCTAATCTGAGCCGGCTTCCAAAACTATAATTGAGTTTAAAAGCATGTTCATCGGAGTTTGGATTCAGCGAATGCCCTATAGGCAGATTCCAGTTTGAATAGGAATTATTTATTTCGCGGTGGGCATACACAAACGGATTAATGCGGGTGAATTCGTAAGTCACTCCAAGGTTTGGCAGTGTAAAAGCGTTCTGCCAGTTAATACCGCCCTGTAACGCGAATTTGTTATCGTTGCCTTTGGCTGAGTCGTTACCAAGTGTCTCAAAATTGAGATCATCTATCAATAAACTGCCCTGTATGGCTAAATTCCTTACAGGGAACACCTGTATATCGAATCCCAAAAGGGTATTGTTGGAATTTTTGCCGGGGAGCTCCGTGTTCATATCAGCAGAAGTTAAGAAACTTATGGGATTAATGAATGCGAAGTTGAGGGGAATATTGCTGTAAACAACCATTTCATTGAATGCTAACCTGAGTGAGTTGTTGAAAAAGGGTCCGAGTTCCAGTCTGTGGAACACCAGGTATTTGGACTCGAGCTGTTTGCCCACTGAATCATTGCCGACAATGCTTGAATGAAAGAAAGAATATCTTACTTTTTTATAGTGAAGGTCCAGTTTCAGAAAATCAAACGGCGCGGAATTTTTGTTGGAAAGAAAAAGTTTATCAATAAAACCGGGTCCGAAGCTCAGGGCTTCTCTGCCCACTGTTAAACCAAGCCAGTCAGTGGATGGCGCATATCTTAAATAGCCTTCATAGCTATCAAAAGTTTTGTTGCCTTCGCTAATGTACTTTCTAATGGATGACAGCTTGGGATCGATGAATGCGGTTTTTTGCGCATCTTCGTTTGTGCCGCCCAGCCTTACACCATTGGATAACCTTAAATAGTAACCCACAGATTTGAATAAAGTACCTCTTATTCTTGTGCCCAGTTCACCGAGTAAAACGTGGGGTCTGCCGGAAGAATCTCCATCGAGTCCCATATACCTTATATTTGCGATACCATCCCAGAAGAATGTTACATTCGAATCTGTGTTAGAGTAAAGATATTTCTGCTTTTTATTGTTGAAAATTTCGCCTACTCCTTTTTTTGAAAAAAAGTCGGAAGATTTTTTCAGGGTACCGTACATATCATATTCAAATTCGGTAGTGTAGTAATCAAGCAGAAGTTTATCGGTTTTGGAAAGTTTGTTTTTCTTTGCTGTAATATCTTTCAGCAGGTTTCCAGCTTCTCTTCTGGAAATGGGTCCCATGGATGCTGAATAGTCATCAATTACTTTATTTGTGAACATTCTATCAAGGAAATCATAAACAGGATTGGAGAGCGGTACTAATTCAACCTGAGAAAACGCAGATTGAGTAATGCACACGACGAAGAATATTGCAATAAAGTATTTGAACTTTCCCATATAATTTTAGATTATTTTCAGAATCAGTTTAATTGTTTAAATTTTTCCCTGAGCTCAAGAATGACGTAATGAAACACAATGGAGTGAATACTCTCAGCGGTGCACATTTCATTCAAAGGTACGTGAAGTTTATGGTGCGCAATTTTATAGAGTTTGCCGCCATCATAACCTGTAACTCCTATAGTAGTCATTCCGTTTTTATTTGCCCATTCGATTGCTTTAACAATGTTAGGGCTGTTGCCTGAACCGCTGATGGCAATTACAAGATCACCGGGTTTAGCATAAGTGATGAGCTGCTGTTCGAAAATGGTATCATAACCTTCATCATTTGCCTGCGCGGTCAAAAACGGTGTATTATCGGTAAGGCTTAATGCCTTTAGTCTGATCTCGTGTTCGGGGTGGATCTTTGTTCCCTTGGCGAGATCCTGGGCAAGGTGTGAAGCATTCGCGGAACTTCCGCCATTGCCGATAATATAGACAAACTTATCATCTTTATAGGCATTCACCAAAAGAGAAATAAATTCTTCAATTTCAGAATTATCAATTTTATCTAAAGTATCGTTTAGAAGATCTTTATAACTTTTGAATTTCATGCTTTGGCTGCAATATTTATGTAATTTACAAAGATCATTATAAAATAAACATAACGAAATAAAAAAATTGCCTAATCATTAAGATCAATTATTTATCGTTCTAACAACATTAAGCTGCTTCATAGTTTTCTGAGCATAATCAAGAATATCCTGTATATTTGTTTGCGCTCTGAGATAATCCGCGTATTCTTTCACGCTATCCTCTGCAGTTCTCAAAGGAGACCAGCCCAAAGCCTTCAGTTTAGAAATATCAGAACAGGCATTTCTTGTATCACCAAAACGGTATTCGCCGGTTATATTGGCAATAATGTGTTCTTTGCCGAATTCCTTTGCTACGATTTCAGAAAAACTTTTTACAGTATAGGGCTTCCCGCCGCCAACATTATAAGCATTATAGTCTGCGCGTTTATCCTGCATTACGAGGATATTTGCATCAACCACATCGTGTACATTCACAAAATCCCGCATCATCATTCCATCTTCGTAAATTGTTGGCGCCTTATCGAAGAAGTATGCCAGTGAAAAGATCCTGCAGGCGCCGCTGTACATATTGTAGAATGACTGCCTGGAACCCTGTACAATAGAGTATCTCATTGCAACGCTGGGAATGTTATAACGCTCTCCAAAGTTCAGCGCCATGAGTTCCTGGGAATATTTTGAAATTGCATATTGATTTGGAGGGCATGCATAGGTTTCGGGTGTCCATATGTATTCAAGTGGATTTCCATTTCCATCAGTAAAATCCCATTTGCCCTTTTCCAGTTGTTCGTTTGATCTTCTTTTGGGATAGATCAGGTTACCATTTAAGTCTTTATATATACCTTCTCCGTTTACAAATTGCGAAGAAGCTACAACGATTTTTTTGATAGGAAGGTTCTTTGCGACAGCAATTTCGTATATCAAGGCTGTGCTCACAGAATTTACATGAAAGAAAGTTGAAAAGTCAGGGAGGTAATCCTGGTAAGCAGCAAGATGGAAAACATAATCAATTCCCTCGAGAGCTTTTTCAATTGTTTCCCTGTCCCTTACATCTCCTAAAATAAACTCAGCCTCTTTGGGGATATAATCCGGTTTACCTTTCAAATGAACAGGTTTTTGCAAGTTATCAAGTATCCTTACATCATAACCTATTTTTAAGAGACGATCAACGGTATGAGAACCTATAAATCCTGCCCCGCCGGTAACTAGCACTTTTTCCAAATTATAATTCCGGTTTACTTTATTTCATATCTTGTTTGATCAAAGATTATTTTGCTGCCGTATTTTTCAAGGAAGAACGGAAGTTCACGGTATTGCATTAGATTTCTTCTGAGTGTATCCTGTTTATCTCTTTCGCAGTAAACCAGTAAGAATCCGCCTCCACCTGCGCCGGAAATCTTGGCTCCCAAAGCTCCGCCATCCATGGCGAGTCTGTGCATTTTATCAATTTCTTTATTTGAAACATTTGAAGCCAGCTGCTTTTTCATTTCCCAGTTCATTTTCAGGTTTTCGCCAACCCGGTTGATCTCAAGATTGTTTAATCCGTCAAGGGTATCATATGCAAGTTCTTTGATAGTATTGTGAAAAGAAATATTGTTTACAACATTTTTGCTTTGTTCTTCAAGAATTGATGCAGCTTTTCGGGTTGTATCAGTAAAAAAGAGCAATAGATTTGATCCGAGTTTTCTTTTGGCTTCACTGATAAGATCAATAGATGTTACATCCACGGAATCATCTTTGCAGAATTTAAATGATCGTAAGCCGCCATAAGCGGCAATGTATTGATCCTGTTTCCCAATAGGTCTTTTTAGAATATCTATTTCAATTTGACATGCTTCTTTAGCCAGTGTTTCGGCAGTTACAAGTTTGCCAAGGTACTGATAAAAAGCGTGCAGCAAGCCTACAGTTAAGCTGCTGGAAGAGCCGAGGCCAGAACCTTCAGAAGGAATATCCGCGAACATCATAACCTCGAAGCCTTTTGTCATTCCCGTGAGGATAGCAGCTTCCCGAACGAGCTCATGTTTAATTTCGTGTATATTATTAACTATTTCTTTGGTAGAATAATCAACATAAATATGTTCATCAAATCTTTCTTTAACCATTACATAAATATACTTATCAATCGCAGTGCTGACTACGAAGCCTTCGTTTTCTCTGTAATAATTAGCCAGGTCTGTGCCGCCGCCTGAAAGACTAATTCTTAATGGTGTTTGAGAGATTATCAATTTAATTGTTCTTTAACTGTGCCGGATTTATCATCCGGTATAAAAATATATTTGTTCCCATCTGAATCAGTGGCTGTATTTTCACTATTAAAGTTAAGCCTTTCGCCGGTTTTGGCAATCCAGTATCTGAATTTGGCCGGATTCCCGGTAACAAGGGCAAAGTCAGGGACAGATCTTGTCACAACAGAACCTGCACCAATTAAACAGTATTTTCCAAGTGTTATGCCGCAAAGAACGGTTGCGTTAGCCCCAACGCTTGCTCCCTTTTTCAACAGGGTCTTAAGATAACTTCCTGAATGCCGTTTGCTTCGCGGGAACATATCGTTTGTAAATGCAGCATTTGGACCAAGGAAAACATCGTCTTCAATTTCCAGGCCTTCCCAGAGAGAGATACCATTTTTAATTGTAACCCTGCTGCCGATCTTAACGCCGCTTTCGACAAATACATAATCACAAAGATTACAATCTTCACCAATAGTGACATTTTTCAGAACGTGGACAAATGCCCAGATCCTTGTTTTGTTTCCAATATCATCTGATTCAACCAGAGCATTTGGATGAACGAAATAATCTTTTTCCATTTATCAGTTTGTGTTAAAAGATTCGCCGGATTTTTCGAGTAATTTTACTACTTCCAGACCAATTCGTCCGTCATTTATGAGCGGCTTATTATTGATAACTGAATTTATGAACTCCTGGCATTCAAGTCTTAGTGGTTCATGCTGTTCTAATGGAATCACTGTAATTTCACCTGACTGGTATCCCAGGGCGGCGGTATCGCCGGCTTTGGCTTTTATCCTGTTATCAATACCTAAACCATAAAGTTTTAGTTTACCATCAAGTGCCAGCATTTCATCATAAACAAGAGTACCTTTTGTCCCGAAGATCTGCATTAATCTTATTTTATTCGATGACAGCCATCCAAGATGTATATGCGAGGTTACACCGCTTTTGAAACTAAGATCAATATGAGCATTATTTGTATGTCTGAACTTATTCTTAGAGCCCGGTGCATTAAATGCACCGAACGGGTATTCATTCCTTGCAGAGCTAACCTTCAACGGGGATTCATTCAATAGATACAGGATAATGGAAAAATCATGGGGACCCAGATCCCAAATTACGTCAACTTCTGATTCGGGAGGTCCTAAATTTATCCTGGTTGAAGTAATATGCAGTACTTTGCCTATCGATTTTTTCTTAAGGAGCTCCTTTATTTTTCTGACAGCGGGAGCAAACTGAAACACATGCCCAACTGCGAGTTTTTTGCCCAGTTTATCAGCAGTATAGACCATTGACTCAGCCTCATTGGTGCTGTATGCCATAGGCTTTTCAACGAAAACGTGTTTCCCAAGAAGCATAGCTTCTTCAGCGAGATCTTTGTGGGTTGTTACGGGAGTGGCAATAATAACGGCCTGAATAGTCCGGTCTTTCAGTATTTCTCTGTAGTCTTTGGTTGTTTCTATAGAAGGGAATTCGTTTTTAATATATTCCAGTCTGCCAGCTTTTAGGTCACAAACTTTTTTTACATTACAATTGGGCAGGCTTGAAAAATTCCGGATCAGCTTGGGACCCCAGTAACCTGTTCCGATAACTCCTACATTTACAGATTTAGGTGAACGTTTGATCTTAAATTCCTCCTTTGCCCAGTACCATGACCGGTATTGTTTTGAATAATATTTTCAGATCAAGCCATAAGGATTGATTATCAGCATAATACAAATCGAGTAACACCGAATCGCTGAAAGTTACATCTTCCCTGTTACGGGCTATTATCTGCGCAAGTCCGGTGATGCCGGGAATCACTTTATACTTAAGTTTATGCCAATCTTTGAAGTGCTCATACTCGTACGGTAAACAGGGTCTTGGTCCAACCAGGCTCATACTTCCAGTAAAAACATTCCAAAGCTGCGGAAGTTCATCAAGACTGAATTTGCGCAGGTATTTGCCAATGGGCGTAATCCGGGGATCATTTTCAAGTTTTTTATATCCTTTATTAGCCGTAATGAGTTTTTCCAGATGAATCTCATGGGCCTTTGCATCATTATTGGCGAACATAGTTCTGAACTTGTACCATGTAAAAACTTTTCCGTTTTTGCCGATGACGTTTGTCTTGTAAAGAACCGATCCCGATGATGATAATTTTATTGCAGCCGATATCAGCAGCCATACAGGGAAAAGCAGCAGCATCAATAACCCGGAGGCAGCGATATCAAATATCCGTTTGAATTTTTCAGAGTATAGCGGAGAGAGTTTTGGCGAAACAGAAATTACTTTCAGATCGTGGTATTCGCCTTCATCGAGTTTTGCCGAGATTATATCAAAATGATTTGAAACCAAGTTAACATGACAATTTGTAAGTTTACACTTTTCAATAAGATCCAGCAGCTTTTTGTTTTCTATATTTTGAATGGTAATGAAAATTTCATCTATTTCCTGTTCTTCAGAAATATCTATCAATTCTTCGACAGTACCAATAACAGGAACCCTGTTTACAATTTTACCTTTTTTATCCGGGTTTTCATCAATGAAGCCTATCAATTCAATGTGGTAGTGCGGCTTAACGGTCAGAATTTCAGAAAAGAAAATCCCGAGGTTTCCCGCACCAACAGCGAGAGCCCTCCTGGTAATGAACTCTTTCAGGTTGCCGCCAACATAGTTCGCTCTCAATATCCTGCGGAGCAGCAAAACGCGTGTAATAAAAAGCAGGGTGAATGAAACAGTAAAATAAATTATGACCTGCGTTCTTGAATCATGAAGGGCTTCCTGGGTTTTGATAATGAAGATGCCAATAATGATTATTATACTATTGATGAGCAGTCCTTTCAGGATCAAAAGAGTATGCTCGCCAACACGCAGAAAGTACTTGTGCTTGTAAAGCTGGTAATACCTGAAGATTGGTACAATGAGCAGCGCGCCCGCAAGAAAGATCAGGAATTTTTCGATGAACGAATATTCCGTTAAATATACTTTAATGCCGGGTGCAGTAAAATAAAGCGCCAAAACGAAAGCAATTAATGTACATAGAATATCGTTAACTGAAAGGATCAGTTTTTTGGCGCCCCATTTTTTGATGAACTCGTCTATCATTTATGAATAGAACTTTTTAATTGTACTGCAAACATAGTGTATCATTTCTTCGGTCATTTCCGGATACATAGGAATTGAAAGTATCTCACCTGCGAATTTTTTTGCAACCGGAAAATCATCGGGTTTATAGTTCAAATGACTGTAAGCTTTCTGCATGTGCAAAGGGAGAGGGTAATGCAATCCGTTCTGTATACCGTTTTTGTTTAAGTGCTCAATCAGTTTCTCTCTGTTCTTAACTCTTATTATATACAAGTGATAAACGGGATCAATGTACTCAGGATGCCAGGGTGTAATAACCTCTTCAATTCCGAGTGAAGCAAATGTTTCGGTATATAACTTTGCATTTTTGCGGCGCATATCTGTCCATTTTTGAATGTATTTCATTTTTACATTGAGTACGCCGGCTTGAATTTCTTCAAGTCTATAGTTGTGGCCTTCAATCTCGTGGATGTATTTTTCGATTGAACCATGCTGGCGGAATCTGAGCATGAAATCATAAAGTTTTTTGTCATTTGTTGTAACTCCGCCGCCTTCACCATAAGCGCCCAAATTTTTACCCGGATAAAAGCTGAATGTTCCTATAATGCCCAAACCACCGATCTTTTTACCTTTGTAGGTCGCAAGGTGAGCCTGTGAGCAATCTTCAACAACATGCAGGTTATGTTTTTTCGCAATTTCAAGGATCGCATCCATTTCAGCGGGCTGTCCGTAGAGATGAACCGGGATTATAGCTTTTGTATTGGGGGTGATTGCCGCTTCTATTCTACTAATATCAATATTGTAGGTTTTTTCATCATTATCTACAAAAACCGGCTTAGCGTAACATAAAGAAACGCCTTCGGCGGTTGCAATATATGTATTAACGGGTACGATAACTTCATCGCCATGCTTTATGCCAAGGGCATGCAACGCTACATGAAGAGCATCAGTGCCCGTACTCAATCCAATGGCGTGTTTCACTTCATGCATACCTGCGAAATCTTCTTCAAATTTTTTTGCTTTTTTTCCGCAGATATACGCGGTATTATCGAGTACGTCATTTATTTCGGAAAGAATCTCTTCTTTGATACCCAGATATTGTGTTTTCAGATCAACAAAAGGAACATTCATGTGATTCTTAACTTTCTATTATAGATAAGTTTATTTTTTAGAAATTTGGTTAAATTTAGTTATAATTTAACGTTTTTGAAACCCAAAAACATAATTTAAAGACGGTAGTGAATGGGGTGAAATGACGTAAAAGGGGTTATTTTGCTTTCTGTTTATTGAGAATTATGGAGATAATTACTGAAAGTACAAGTACTGAGATTATAACTATCAGAGAGATAAAAACAGGAATGTGATAACCGGGGAACGCTATAGGAACGAGCATTTTCACTCCTACATAACAGAGGATAATTCCTACACCTTTTTTCACAAATTCAAATTTATCAGCAATTGCTGAGAGCAGGAAGTACATTGATCTTAAGCCAAGCACGGCCAGGATATTTGAAGAAAATACAATGAACGGATCGGTAGTGATTGCGAAAATAGCGGGTATGGAATCAATTGCGAAAACAAGATCAGTTGATTCGATCACAATAAGGCATACAAAGAGCGGGGTTGCGTATTTTACACCATCACGTTTAACAAAAAAATGATCGCCATGGTAATTTGTGGTGACTTTGTAAAATCTTTTGAAGAGTCTGAGTACTTTATTTTGCTCAGGGTGAATTTCTTTTTCCTTACCAAAAGCCATTTGGTAACCTGAATAGATCAATATTGCGCCGAATATATAAAGTACGAACCCAAAATTTGAAATTAAAGCCGCTCCGAGAAAAATAAATATACCGCGTAAAATGATAACGCCAACAATGCCCCAGTTCAGTACACGGCGCTGGTACTCAAGGGGTATTTTGAAGTATTTGAAAAGTACTAAAAAAACGAAAAGGTTATCAACGCTCAGCGATTCTTCAATTATATAACCGGTTAGGAATTCAATGGCTTTCTGCTGTCCTAAAAAATAATAAACGCCCGCGTTAAATACCAGCGCCACAGAGATCCAGAATATAACCCATTTGAGGGCTTTTTTAGGAGACATTCAGCAGTGGTATTTTATTGGGGTAGTTCGTTATTTATCTCTGCGAACTCAAAATTTCCTGAGGCGGGGTTCCATGAAATGAGAGCTTCATCACTTGCGCCTTTGCCGTACTCATTTGCCATTACGAAATTTATGCTGAAAGGTTTTTTGGTTGAATCAAATCTTATAATATAACCATTATCAGCGTTCACCTGTTCAAGCAGGTTACCTTTTGGAGTAGAAAGTTTTTCTTCCATTTTAAGCAGAACTTTCCATCCGTCGGATTCTTTCTGCAGGAAGCTGCCTTTTTTTATCCAGAAGCTGTTATCGGTTTGTTTCATTACTACGGCTGCAATAGCGGATTGTTTGCCGTTTCCAAGGAGATCGCCTTTTGCAATTACTTTTACTTCATCGCCATAGAGTGTTACGGCGAACTTTTTATCTTCTTCCAAGTTGGTTAGGCTGGATTGAGTTTGTTTATTATCGCTTCCACAGGAGGTAAAAATTAGAATAAATGCAGAAAACAGAACAAAATTGAGAAAAATCTTCATTTAGATGGACTTAATTATTGTTATTATACAAATATAATCAAAGGTTAATCAAGGTTAAAGGGGAAATAGAGGCAATTAATTATTCATTATTAACTATGTAACTTATTCACTTTTTATATTCACCCTTATTAAGTAACTTTGCACTTAATCAATAAAAAATATGGGACTTTTTGATAAATTAAAGCAGGGTTTGAAGAAAACCCATGAGAATATATTCAATAAAATTGATAAGCTTGTTAATGCAAAAAGCGAAATTGATGACGATTTTCTTGATAACCTCGAAGAAATTCTGCTAAGCAGTGATGTAGGTGTGAATACTACAGAAAAGATCATAAAAAATCTGAAAGAACGGGTAAAAGAAGAAAAGTATGAACGGACAGACCAGCTTAAAGCAATTTTGCGTGATGAACTTAAAAGAGCATTCATAAGCGGAAACGGCGAAGCAAAAAAACCATTTACAGTTGATAAGAAACCGTACGTAATTATTGTAGTTGGCGTTAATGGTGTTGGCAAAACCACATCAATTGGCAAAATGGCGTATAATTATAAAAACGCAGGTTATAGTGTCCTAATAGGCGCGGCGGATACTTTCCGCGCGGCTGCCAATGAACAGCTTGAAACCTGGGCAAAACGCTCAGGTACAGAAATTATTCAGCTTGCTCAAGGGTCAGACCCCAGCGCAGTGGTTTATAATACAATTCAATCAGGTATTGCAAAAGGGTATGACGTCGTAATTATCGATACTGCCGGAAGGCTACATACAAAAGTAAACCTTATGGAAGAGCTAAGCAAGATTAACCGCGTTATCCAGAAACAGCTGCCTGAAGCGCCGCACGAAGTGCTGCTAGTGCTTGATGCGACCACGGGACAGAATGGTATGACACAAGCGAGAGAGTTCAGTAATTCCATACCGCTTACCGGACTGGTTTTAACAAAACTCGATGGTACCGCCAAAGGTGGTATAGTACTCAAGATAAGCAGTGAGATGAAAATTCCCGTGAAATATATAGGCGTAGGCGAACAAATTGACGATCTGCAGGTATTTGATAAAGAGAGTTTTGTAAAGGCGCTACTTGAAGATTGAAGAATCCTGAACGAGGTGAAGGATCTCATTCGGTAAGCAGATTTTTGCCGCGGTGAATTAGACCCTTCGTTCCTTCCTTCGCTTCGCCAAAGGTTGATATTATGCCAAACCAAATAAAAATATTACCTCAATTCATTGCTAACCGCATAGCGGCAGGGGAAGTTGTTGGCAGACCCGAAGCTGTTGTTAAAGAATTAATTGAAAATTCAATAGATGCGGGCGCGACATCAGTCCAATTGATAATACGTGATGCCGGTAAAGCATTGATCCAGGTGATTGATAACGGCAGCGGAATGAATGAAGATGACGCCATACTCAGCTTTCAAAGGCATGCAACCAGCAAAATTTCCGCAGCAGATGATCTGGAGCATATCACAACGCTGGGCTTCAGGGGCGAGGCACTTGCTTCGATTGCGGCGGTTGCACAGGTTGAGCTGAAAACCAGGAGAGCAGAAGATGAACTTGGTACACAAATTAAAAATCACGGAAACGAAATTGTTGAGCACACAAAGATACAGACTGAAAAAGGCACTTCAATTGCTGTACGGAATTTATTCTACAACACCCCCGCCCGCAGAAACTTTTTAAAGACCAATCAAACTGAATTCAGACATATATACGATACATTCACAAGGCTCGCTATTGCGAACTTTGGGCGGGCATTTTCATTCATAAATGAAGATGAAGAAATATTTGATATGCCGGCGCAATCATTGCATGAACGATTGACTTCTATCTTCGGGAGGGAAGCAGGTGAGAACCTGCTTGAAGTGGAACATTCAAACGAACTGCTTTCGCTGAAGGGATATATTTCCAAACCCAGCTTCACCAAAAAAAACAAACAGGACCAGAATCTTTACCTGAATAACAGGTATGTAGTAAGCAAAGCATTATCATTTGCTGTACACTCAGCTTACGAGGATTTGGTTGATAAAGGTGATTACCCGAACTTTTTTATTTTCTTAACGCTTGACCCGGCGAAGTTTGATATAAATGTACATCCTTCTAAACTTGAAGTAAAATTTGAAGAAGAGCGGGCTTTGTTCAGTTTCATTCGCAGGGGTGTGTGGAGCACACTTGAGAAGAATGATCTTGTTGTGAAGGTGAAGATACCTGAAACAACTGGCTTCGATATTTCACAAAACAAAACTGCTTATAACGCCAATATATTCAAATCTTCGAACTTTACAGGCAAAGTTCCGCAGGCTGGGGGATTTACTTTCAAAAAACATGATGGCTTAACAAATGAGCCGACCGTAATACACGAAATGTTCGGTAAAAATTCAAACTCAGCATTTGAATTTACTGATGAGGGCATACCTGAACAGGAAAAGACACCACTTGAAGAGAAGTTATATAAGGAACCTGATACTGACAGCCTGGTAAGCAAAAATGAGATTTGGCAATTCCAGCGGAAGTACATCATGTACCAGCTTGAAAGCACACTAATGATAATAGATCAGCACGCCGCGCATGAAAGGATTTTATATGAACAGGCAATTGAGAGACTGAATTCAAATGCTAATTTAACACAGCAGCTGCTCATTCCCATATATACGGAACTGAACCCTGTTGATTATGAAGTAGCAAAAGCAATAGAGGCAGAGCTTGGTTCACTTGGATTTGAAATTGAACTGCAAAGCAAAAGGAAGGTTAAGATAAAAGGAATTCCTTCTGATGTAAGAATAGGGGATGAGGGAAAAATACTTCAGGAACTTATAGATCAGTATAAGGAGTATGATATAAAACTTAACCTGGAAAAGCGCGATAACCTGGCAAAATCTTATGCATGCAAGCATGCAATAAAAGCGGGTGATCATTTAACCGAAGGTGAGATGCTGAATCTTATAGATAAATTGTTTTCAGTAAAGATGCCGTATGTTTGTCCCCACGGCAGACCCACAATTGTAAAGCTCTCGATGGATGAACTTGACAAGATGTTTTACAGAACAGGGATATAGTTTATAAAACCTCAAAAGTTATAAAAACTTTTGAAGTTAGTTACTTCAGCAATATACCGGGCAGTTCGTCAATAGAATCAACCATAAACGCAATTCCTTTGAACTCATCCCTGCTTAAATGATCTTTAACCCATGCGGGGGTATGTTTATGAACCCGCTGAATGACCTTAAGTTTTTCAAATCGTTTGTCATTAAGCCTTAAGTACAGCGGCAGCGCAAGATCAAGAGAGAACACATCACCAATAACATAATCAGGCATTTCAGCAAGAAGGATCTTAAAATAATTGCTGCGCCTTAAACATACTTTGAACCTATCTGTTATTTCATAGAATTCAGGAAGTTCTGTGAATGCGCTATCAATTATAAATTTTCTGGCATCTCCTATTGCATGCAGCCTGCCCCTTACAATGGCGTTTTCGTTGGTAACAGTGTGTCCCGCTTTGCGGAAAAGATGTTCAATCTTTTCTGTTTTAGAATTTGATACTACAACAATTTCTACACCCGCGGCGTTAAGCTTTTTGATGACCTCACCGGCTGTTTCAACCGGTTTAAGTTTGCCTTCCAGTTTGAACTGGGTGGTTGATTTCATGAAGCAATCATTGGAAAATTCAGCCAGTGTCATGTTTGTTTTTTTGCCGATAGCATCTTTCAGCCTGGCAAGCTCCTGCTTAAAGTGTGAGTATGAGCGGTCACTTGCTGATCTTTCTATGTAATCAAATATGGCGTTATTATCGCCAAAGGGGTCTTCCTGGTAATAACAAGAAACTCCGCCCCCGTTAAACCAGCCGTAATCATACGGAGTATTATCCATTTCATTTTTCGATTGCTGCAGAAGCGCATCAATTGTTTCGGGTGTATCGCCGGTATGCGAAGCAACGGTATTAAGAATATATTTCCAGACATAATCGGCTTCAATATGCTGATTTGTCCACACGCCGTCAAAATCTGATATTAATTTAACAATAGCCATAATTTACTTTTTAAATTACTGTAAATGTATTATTTTCGGGGATTAATTTTCAAATTTAACATTAATATACAATTAATTTAATGCAAGAATCCGGTTCAAAAATTTCTCAAAGCAGTTCTAAGAATGTAAAAGCAATAGTTATTGTTGCTGCGCTGGGATATTTTGTAGATATATATGACCTGATACTGTTCAGTATAGTAAGGATCCCATCTTTGAAATCCCTGGGTGTAACAGGTGACGCGCTTCTTTCAGACGGTGTATTGCTGCTGAACATGCAGATGGCGGGAATGCTGATAGGCGGAATATTGTGGGGTGTGCTTGGTGATAAACGGGGCAGGATATCTGTGTTGTTCGGTTCAATCATAATGTATTCAGTCGCAAACATATTGAACGGATTTGTAATGGATGTACAGCAATACGCAGTACTCAGGGTTATTGCAGGAATTGGTTTAGCGGGTGAGCTTGGCGCAGGTATCACTTTGGTTAGCGAGGTGATGAGCAAAGAATCCAGAGGTTACGGAACTACCATAGTTGCCTCGGTGGGAATTCTGGGTGCCGTAGTGGCTGCATTGGTTGCTGATATGTTTGACTGGCGGACCGCATATTTTGTGGGCGGTGGAATGGGATTGCTGCTGCTTTTTCTTAGAATTGGAATATATGAATCCGGTATGTTCAAAAATATTAAATCAGGTGAGATAGTAAGGGGCGAGTTCCTCCATTTATTTACAAACTGGAACAGGTTCAAGAAGTACGTTAAATGTATCCTGATTGGCGCGCCGCTTTGGTTTGTTGTAGGAATACTCATTACATTTTCAGATGCGTTTGCCAAACAGCTTGGCGTTGAAGGAGTTGTACCTGCAAAATCCGTTATGTTCTGTTATATAGGGCTTGCTGCGGGCGATATGCTGAGCGGATATTTGAGCCAGTATTTCAAATCAAGAAAAAAGATCATACTTGCATTTATCTTTGCGACAAATATTCTGATAATAGTATATCTGTTTTTTAACACATTCGGTTCATTCTATTTTTATACTGTTTGCATCGCCCTTGGTATTAGCTGCGGTTATTGGGCTGTATTTGTCACTAATGCCTCCGAGCAGTTCGGCACTAATTTAAGGGCTACGGTTACTACAACAGTGCCAAATTTCATCAGGGGTACTGTAGTGCCGCTGACGCTGCTGTTTCAATTTCTGAATCCATCGGTTGGAATAATTTATTCAGCGGGTTTGGTAGCAGGGCTTGCCCTGATACTTGCTTATATTTCCGCAGCAAGACTTGAAGAAACATACGGAAAAGATCTTGATTATATAGAAATGATCTGAATTGGAATTTAAATAATTATGTTTAAGTGAGTTAAAAATAATACAAAAAATAGCATTTCAGATCAATTGCATAAACTTTAATTTGCAGGCTAACAACAAAGTAAACATAGCAAGTTAAATAAATGAAAAAAATATTTCTGTTTTGTACGGCAATCCTTATTTCATTCCTATCGGTAAACACGGTTTTTGCTAATTATTCCACACCCGGTTCTTCGGTCAGCTGGAATTTGAACGATCTTGTTTCAAATTCAGGCGGAGTGGTGACATTTTCATCAGGTACGTATTTCGTTAATGATACATTAACGGTATCATCAACTGACACGCTGAAAATTCTCACAAATTCAACGGTGAAGCTTGCATATAATGTTGTATTTCTTGTAAACGGTACAATTATTGTGAACCCCTCAGATTCAGTAAAGTTTTCCTCCATTGATACAACACAAAAATTTTATGAATTGAGACTGGATGGAGCAGGTATAAATAGTTCATTCAATAAATTTATTTTTGAATACAGCATGAATGGAATGCGATTGCTGAATGTGAGTCCACAGTTCACAAATTGTACTTTCAGGTATAACTGTTTTGGCGCAACATTAACTACGCCTGCGCTGAACCTGTTTAATTCAAACGCAGTGGTTACAAACTGTTTATTCTACAGAAATTACCGTGCTGCAATTGCCGGCGGTTCAAACATAGCAAACGCACCGCAAATTACGAACTCTCAATTCATTGAAAATGTATTGACAAGCGGAAATGTGCCTCAGATAAACCTGGGCCAATCAGGCGCCGGTACAACTGTGATAAGGGGATGTACTATTATAGGTATTTCAGTGCTTTCAGGCGGAATTGCAGCGCTTCCAACGGGTACACTTACATTAATTGCTGAAAATAATTTGATTAAAAAAAACCGGTATGGCATTGCGCTTAACGGCAGCGTAAATGCAATAATCAGGGGAAACACAATTGACAGCAATAATATTCAGGGATTGCCTCTGAGTGGAGGCAGCGGATTGAATTTTGTGGGTTCAGGTGTAAACGCGCGTGTATCAAAAAATATTATCAGGTGGAATTTATGGGGTGTTACCCTGCAAAGCAATGCGGCACCGGTGTTTGGTGATTTGAGCATATCTGATACTAATTACATTGGTATGAACCAGATACACAGTAATTCAAACAGCGGAGTATTTTACGATTTTTACAACAATACTCCGCAACCTATTAAAGCTGAAAATAATTTCTGGGGAACAATGATACTGGATAGCGTAGAGGCACACATTTTTCATCATCCGGATATCGATTCATTGGGAGTTGTTGATTACCTTCCATTATGGACACCGGTTGGTATTTCCCCAGTGAATACTGAAATGCCATCGCAATACAGACTGATGGATGCTTATCCAAATCCATTTAATCCTGAAACGAATATCAGGTTTGAAATTCCAGCAGCAGGTGATGTAAAGATCTCAGTGTTTGATATAACCGGCAAAGAGGTTTCCCTTCTGCTTAACAGCTATGTTAATGCCGGTAAGTATGAGCTCAAATTCAACGCGGGTAATTTTTCAAGCGGAGTGTACTTTTACACATTGATTTCAGGAAGTTACTCATCCACAAAAAAACTGGTTTTAATCAAGTAAATGATTAAATTAAGGTATAACATAGGTTTATATGCAACAGATGCTTTGCACTAATTTAATTGTTAAAGCAAACTGTTTTAGCTAAATTACGCAATTACAAAAAACTAATCATGTTAAAATAAATGAAAACACGCAGGACACTTTATTCAACTGTTGCAGTTATTCTTGTATTGATACTGGCTTTATACGGTTTTAACACAAAGGAAGAGAATAAGCAATACGATTCATTTACTCAAAGCCCGATAGTTAATAATCATTCAGTCCATACTGAACCGGGTGTAGTTGAGCAGGATGAAAAGCATTCACAGGTGAAAGTATTTGTGAACGGCGAAGCTGACGCGAAAAAAATGGAATCAGCCGGTTTGCATATAGACCACGCTGAGAATTTCGGCGATTATTTACTAACATGGTTATCTGCATCTGAAATTGAAAAATTAAAAAAATCAGGGGTTGCTTACCAGATCACAATAGATGACTGGATGGAATATTATAATGCCCTTCCTAAAATGACTGAATCTGAAATGAGAGCCGCAATTGAAAACTCAACATCTGATTACAATATAACACACTCTGTATACGGCTCAATGGGCGGTTACATGACATATCAGCAGGTAATAAATAAGCTTGACAGCATGAAGCTGGAATACCCGGGACTTATCTCAACGAAGTTTTCGATTGGCAGCACACATTTGGGTAATCAAATGTGGACAGTACGAGTATCCAACTCTCCGGATGCACCAACCGGAAGGCCCGAAGTTTGGTTCCATTCACTGATACATGCAAGAGAGCCAATGAGTATGACACAAAACATGTATTTTATTTACTGGCTGCTTGAAAATTATAATATAAACCCGCTGGCAACTTATATACTTCGTTACAGGGAATTATATTTTACTCCGGTTTTTAATGTTGATGGTTATCTTCATAACCAGACAACAAATCCGAATGGCGGCGGAATGTGGCGTATCAGCCGCAAACCCTGCACAGGCGGTACGGGCGCGGATATGAACAGGAATTACGGTCCATATGCATTCTGGAATTTTGGCGGACCCGGCGGACCGGGTTCCACAACAACCTGCGGAGATCAGACTTTCCGCGGTGACCTGCCGTTTGACCAGGTTGAAACACAGAATGCTATGAATTTTGTTAATTCAAGGAATTTTAAAGGCGCATTAAGCTACCATACATACGGCAATTACTTTATCAGACCCTGGGGTTATTCAGGGTTACCATCACCGGATGAGAATACATTCCAGCATTTTTCCGCTGATATGGCACTGCATAATCATTATACACTTGGAAGATCACTGGAAACAGTAAATTATACAGTAAGAGGCACAACCGATGACTGGTATTACAGTGACTCGGGTCATGCAAAAATAATCGCTATGACACCTGAAGTGGGAACCGGAACTGACGGCTTTTGGCCGGCTCAGAACAGAATACTCCCGCTTGCGCAGAGTACGGTATGGTCAAACACATACTTTGCGCTTTCATGCGGCAGCTATGTTGCGCCCGTTAATACTCAGCTGAATAAAATTTCATATACAGCAGGTGAATCAGGCAACATAAAAGTTCATTTTAAGAATAAAGGGTTACTTACCGCCGAAAACGTAAAAATTGAACTTGCGTCACAGAGTCCGTTTATAAATATTTCATCAGTTTCATTTAATTATAATTTTATTAACTCATATTACCAGGATAGCCTCACGCTGAACTTCAATATCCTGAGCTCAGCGCCAAACAATTCAGGTTTACCGATAGTGCTGAGAATAAAACAAAATGATACAAGCGTAGTCCACCTTCAGAAGATCTATGTTTGTATAGGTAACGGAACGACAACACTTTCTGACAGCGCGGAAAACGGTAACGGAAACTGGACGATGTCAGGCGGATGGAATACAACAACGGTACAGTCTTATTCGCCGACAAGATCATTTTCTGAAAGTCCGACAGGAAACTACGGCAACAGTTCCAACAGAACAATGACTCTGACGACGGCAAGAAATGTATCATCTATGCCGGTTACAATACTTAGCTTCTACCACAGGTACAACATAGATATACTTGATAACGCTTACGTGGATGTATCGAGTGATAACGGTGTAACATGGAATTCGATAAAATACTATTACGGCATACAAAATGAGTGGAAGCAGGAAGTACTTGATATAACTGAACTGGCAAATGCTTCTCCGACATTTAAGATAAGGTTTTCAGTAGTAACTAATACCAACACAGTTGCCGATGGCTGGTATGTTGATAACATAAAAATTTCCAATTATCCTGATGCGTTAACATCAACAGGCAATAATCAGCAGATACCGCTTCGTTTCGGGCTGGAACAAAATTACCCAAATCCGTTCAATCCTTCAACTGTTATCAAATACCAGGTTCCGGAAAACGTGAATGTTAAGCTTGTAATTTATGATATGCTGGGCAAGGTTGTGAAAACCGTGGTTAATGAACATAAAACGGCAGGGAGCTATGAGGTTTCTTTTGACGCAAAGGGTTTGGCATCGGGAATGTACTTCTACAAGATGGAAGCCGGAGATTTCAGTGAAGTTAAGAAAATGATGTTCATTAAATAGATTTGAGCTGAATCAGTAAGATCTTAAAGGGCGATAAAATCGCCCTTTTCTATTGTATTTTGGGGGAAAATATACGGAAATTACTAACTAAAACCCCTAAGTTACTCAAAATTTAAATGATTGATTTAGCATTGAAAAACCGTTAAATTAAATCATTATTCCAATTATTACTACTATTTATTATGAAGAGCTATAAAACTACTGTTCTAACCTTAGCTTTATTTACAATTTTAAGTGTAACGGCATATTTTACATTCAATGCATTTGGCTTTGAAGAGCAAAATATCACAGAAGCTTCACAGAAATATTCACAAGTCAGGATCTTTGCGGCAAACGATAATGATTTTAAAAGATTGTCAGATGCGGGGCTTCACATAGATCACGCTAATTCAAAATTGGGTCACTTTCTTGATGCATGGCTTTCTGAATACGAAATTGACCTGTTGAGGAAGTCCGGGGTTGGCTACGAGATACTTGTTGACGACTGGATGACATATTACAATGCGCAGCCAAAAATGACAAATGCTGAAATGAATGACCAGATGATCCAGACTTATGTTAAGGATAATATAACACATTCGATATACGGCTCAATGGGCGGTTATATGACATATAATGAAGTTGTGGCCAAACTTGATTCTTTGAGAATGTGGTATCCGCAGTTCATATCAGAAAAATTTTCAGTTGGAACGACATACGAGAACAGGCAGATGTGGTGTGTAAGGGTAACAAACGGTCCGAATGCGCCTACAGGAAGGCCTGAAGTGCTGATGCATGCATTGATACATGCACGCGAACCTGAGAGTATGGAGACGCAATTCTATTATATGTTTTGGCTTTTTGAAAATTATAATTCAGATCCTATTGCAAGATATATTTTGAATAACAGGGAAATATACTGGATACCGGTTTTTAATGCTGATGGTTATGTTCATAATCAAACAACCAATCCAACCGGCGGAGGAATGTGGAGAGCTAATAAACATCTTACAAGTCCGCCAAGTTTAACCTGCGGACCTGTTGACCCAAACAGAAATTTTGGTACCTACCAATTCTGGAATTCACCCAATGGCGGTTCCAGTACCGATGCGTGCAGCGGAGGACAGGGAACATACAGAGGGACATTGCCATTTTCAGAACTTGAGACACAGAACATAAAAGCATTTGTGAATTCTCGGAATTTCAAAACTGCATTCAGCGCACACACTTACGGCAATTTTTTGATAAAGCCGTGGTGCTGGCAGGATCCCGTTGGCACACCTGATGACGCGATTTTCAATATATTTCTGAATGACATGAAAGCCATAAACGGCTATACCGCCGGTTTTCCTTCACAAACGGTTGGTTATGAAGTAAGAGGCGGCACTGATGACTGGTATTACAATGATTCCGGTCATACCAAGATATTCAGTATCACCCCTGAAACCGGAACAAGTTTTTGGCCGGCACAAAACCAGATCATTCCGCTTGCGCAGGGGATGCTTCATGCAAACCAGTATATTACGCTTGTAGCAGGGCCTTATGTAAACTACCTCAGTTCAGCTTTCAATCAGCCAACATACACTCCGGGCAGTTCGGGCAGTTTTAAAGTAAGGTTTCAGAACAAAGGTGTGATGACAGCCAACAATACTAAAATAATCCTGACCCCGGCAAACGCAAATGTAACTATCCCAACACAGTAGCTGAATTATAATATGGGTATAATGCAGCAGGATAGCGCAACGTTTAATTTTACGGTTTCAGGCGGAGCGGCAAATAATTGCTACATTCCGTGTTTTCTTACAATCAAACTTGATACAGCTACTATATATACACAGGGTGTTTACATACCGGTAGGTACACCAACTCCAATAGTTGTAATAGATGATAACGCTTCTTCATTCGCTAACTGGACAGCAGGCGGAACGGCCAGCACCTGGAATACATCAACGGCGCAATCTCATACAGCGCCAACATCGTTTACTGAAAGCCCTTCAGGCAATTACCCCGCAAATTGTGATCTTCATATGACATTGACAACGCCGCTTAATGTAAATGCCAATCCGGTTGTAACATTGAGTTTCTGGCACAGGTATGTGACTGAGCTTGATTATGATTATTGCAGGGTTGAAGTATCAAATGATGGCGGAGCCAACTGGCAGCTTGTTAAGCAGTATTCAGGTTCAAGTACCACATGGACCCAGCAGACATTTGATATATCCGCATACGCAAACGGATCAACCAATTTAAAAGTACGTTTCAGGTTAACCAGTGACGCGGGTCTGCAGTCTGATGGCTGGTATGTGGATGACATAAATATTTCAAAATACTGTGTTGGCAGTATTACAGGTATATCCAACAATACCGGATTACCGGTTCAGTTCTCACTGGCTCAAAATTATCCTAACCCGTTCAATCCTTCAACATTAATAAAATACCAGCTGCCAAAGGCAGCCTATGTGAAAATAAGCGTGTTTGATGTTTTAGGAAAAGTTGCGGCAACATTGATAGACGGAAACGTGGATGCAGGTTACCACCAGATAGAATTCAATGGCTCGGAACTTTCAAGCGGTCTTTACTTTTACAGGATAGAAACGGACGGCTTTACAGATGTTAAGAAGATGATATTGGTTAAATAAAGAGTTTCATATTATAACATATTTATAAACTTCACTAAAAGCCTGCTGCAGTTTGGCAGGCTTTTTTTTAAAAAAGAATCAGGAATTAAATTATGACAAAAAGAATTATTTTTACACTTTCCCTCTTCGCTGTTATTATGATAGCAGCAATTGCTTTCAGAAGCAATGAAACCACAGTATATTCTGATAACGTTCAGGATAATTTGAACAATCTAAGGAGAACCTGCGGTGCCATGGAAGATCTGGAAATGCAGTATAAACTGGACCCAACTTACCGAACCAGGATGGCAGAAATGGAGAAGTTTGTTGAAAAATTCGCCAAAGAACACGGAAAAAGAGATGGAGAAAGACTTGTAATAACAATTCCTGTTGTAGTTCATGTTGTATGGAATACGCCTGCGCAGAATATATCTGATGACCAGATACTTTCCCAGATAGATGTATTGAATAAAGATTTCAGAAGGCTGAATGCTGATACTGTAAATACGCCTGCACCATGGAAATCACTTGGGGCTGATTGCCAGATAGAATTTAAGATGGCAAGACGCGACCCGAACGGCAATCCAACGCTTGGAATAACCCGTACACAAACAAGTATAACAGAATTCGGACAGAGCTCGGCATTGAAGTTCACTGCTTCAGGCGGACGCGACGGGTGGGACAGAGATAAATACCTGAATCTTTGGGCAGCTAATTTAGGAAGCCAGCTTCTCGGTTACGCGACATTCCCCGGCGGCAGCGCCGCACTGGATGGTGTTGCTATAGGCTACAATTATTTTGGCACAGTAGGAACACTTTCACCGCCTTTTAATAAAGGCAGAACGGCTACGCATGAAGTGGGACATTGGTTATGGCTTTACCATATTTGGGGCGATGATAACGGTTCCTGCGGCGGCTCTGATCTGGTTGGTGATACACCTAACCAGGGTGCCGAGTACTATGGATGCCCTACTTATCCTACAGTTGACGCATGTTCTCCCAGCGCACCGGGCGTAATGTTCATGAACTATATGGATTATACTGATGACGCGTGTATGAATCTTTTTACGCAGGGGCAATTGGTAAGGATGAATTCAGCATTAGGCGGACCCAGGGCACCTATCCAGTCATCAAACGGACACATAGACATCAGCGGTTCACCGATATGTTCGTTTAAAGCAGATAGTTTATCTATTGAGTACAATAACCCTGTGCAGTTTTCTGATCAGTCAGCAGGAATACCGACAGGCTGGCAGTGGACATTTGCAGGAGGATCTCCTTCAACATCCACTTCGCAGAATCCATCGGTTACTTATACAACACCGGGTTTATATACGGTAAAACTCCGGATTAGCAACAGCTTTGGCGCGGATTCATTGACCAAGACATCTTATATAAGAGTACGCGGTGCCGAAATGTCATCATTTAATGTTTTAAATCCGCCCACATTTACCAGGCTTGGGGTAAATTCCGGAGATACATCAACGGTTAATTTCAGCTGGTCAAAGAGTTCAACAAATAATACGGTAAACTACAAGATCAAATTAAGAAAAATAGGCGGGTCAACTGACTATCTGTTCACAGCCAATTCCAGCGGTGTTGATTCTGTTGCTTCAGTCAGGAGAAGTTTACTGGATTCAATTGCAGTGCAGATGGGTGTAACCGGAGATTCGGTCAGATGCACGTGGCGCGCATGGGCATACAACGGAATTGATTCACTTCAGTCTGTAAATTCGTTAATAGTATCACTTGTAAGATCACCAATTGGCATACAGGTAATTTCATCTGAAATTCCGCAGAGGTTTGCATTGTACAATAACTATCCAAACCCGTTCAATCCTGTAACAAAGATCAACTTTGATATCCCGAATATCAGCGGTGATAAAAAGGTTCAGGTAGCGGTTTATGATGTGCTTGGAAATCTGGTAGAATTAGTTGTGAACCAGGACTTGACTGCGGGTAAATATTCGGTTGACTGGAACGCTTCAAATTATTCCAGCGGTATCTATTTTTACCGGATCAACGCAGGAAGCTTTACAGATACAAGAAAAATGATATTGGTTAAGTAAAATTACAGGGCTGTTTCGAAAGAATTGTATGTGAAAAATTTTATGACAAAATTTTTCATGGTTCCTGTTCACGGGAATTACAATGTACTTTTGAAACAGCCCGCTTTTTTTTGGATTGAACTAACCACCGGTATGCTCGCAACGGATACTCTCAAATTAATAATTTCCAATTACCCCCTTTTAAAAAACATTATAGTTTATTAAATTAACAAATGACCGGGAAGTATATTCTAAAATACGTTTTGCTGATATTGATCCATTTAAATATCTGTTATTACATAACGGGATGTTCAGGTATAACTGTGGATAAAAGAATAACGGTAAGCCCGGATGACTGGTTAATGGCCGGGGGTTCACCGCAGCAGCAAAATGTATCTAAATTCATACTTGCACCACCGCTTAACTTAATGTGGGATTATAACCTGGAAGGCGGAGTCGGGCCATCAGGAATAACAGCAAGCGATGCGGTTGTATTTGTTAACGCTCTGCAGGGTGAATTGTTCACGTTTGATGTAAATACCGGCGGGAAAATTGGCAACTTAAAATTTTTGGGTAAGGATTGCAGTACTGCGCCGCTTATCCTTGGAAATGATGTGATATTTACTTTTGCCGGAGATAAAAAATATTCCATAGCATCGTATAACCTTGTTTCAGGTGAAATTAACTGGCGGAAGAACTACGGAGATATACAAACATCACCTATTTTACATGAAGGTTTTGTTTACTTCAGCAACTTGAACGGAAGTTTTTATAAACTTGAATCAGCCAGCGGGAAAATAGTCTGGAAGTACAATACAAAGTCACCTGTTCATTCAACCTGCGCAGTCAACGGTAGTACGGCTGTACTGGGCAATGATAAAGGCAACATCATGGGAATAGATATTACTGCGGGTACTGAAAAATGGAAGATCGAGACCGGGTTACCTGTGATATCCACTCCGCTGATATACGAAGGGAATGCTTATTTGGGTTGTGATGATTCAAATTATTATTCAATAGAACTTGAAACAGGCAAAGTCAACTGGAAAGTGAATCTGCATACAAAAATGATAGCAGGTTCAGCGATAGATGGCAACGGTAACATTGTTACCGGCTGTGTTGATGGCAGCATTTATTCGCTTAATCTGTTAAGCGGTGAAGTAAGCTGGAAAGCCGTAACATACGGTGCAGTTGTTTCCAGCCCGGTGGTTTCAGGCAATTATATTTATGTATCATCATATGACAGCTATATTTATTCACTTGATGCTTTGACAGGTAAGGTGCTGTGGAAAAGTATGCTGGAAAACAAAGTGAAAACATCACCGGTAGTCTGGAAGGAATATCTATTTGTAGCGGCAGATGAAATGCTGTATTGTTTTACAAGCAGGAATGTTGAAAAGAAATTTTAAAATATTAGTATTTGCTTTGTTCCTCAGCCCGGCTATTTTGCACGCGCAGGAAATTGATTCTGCATTGATCAATTATAATCTGATTGATTCATACCCGCAGAATGCCGCTGTATATGTTAATGATGAATTAACCGGCAATACCCCGTTATATTTTATGTGGAGCGACAGTACTTTTCCTAAAACTCTGAGAATAAAATATAAAGGTTACATAGAAGAATCTGAAACAGTAAACAGCAGCGGTATATTCAGTAAAAAATATATTTTAAAGCCTTCAGGCAGGAATTTATTGATAAATCCTGTGAAGGCGGATAAGAATACACACTTTGAAACGAAGAGGAAAGTTTTTCCGATAGTTTTATCTTCGCTTGTAACAGCCGGAAGCGGGATTGCGGCATTTTATTTTAAATCAGAGGCATCAAAAAATCAGAAGAACTTTGATATATACGGCGATCCTGCGGAACTTGATAAAAAGAAGGATAACAACCTTATCGGTAATATTTCCATAGTAGCGCTCCAGCTTGGATTTGGCGCCCTGATGTATTTTTTATTCCTTGATTAGGAGAATACTATTTGTACGAAAACCGTTTTGATACTTCCGCAAAGCTGATATCGTAACGGTACTGCACGTTGAAGTGACCACCACTGAATTCAAGATGTGTGTATTTAACCCCGATCTTCTTCAGTTTATCACAGAATATCCTGGCACCTGACTGCAGCTTAAATTCATCCTTTACACCGCAATCAACATATATGTATTTGAGTTTTTTCAGGTTTGCTTTGTATTTGGCAACAATCCGTGCCGGATCAAACTTGAGCCATTTATTCCACACTTCAGTAATAATTTCGCCTGTGTAAATATCAAATGGAAGATCAAAGTTGTACTCTTTTCTTCCGGGGTTTGGTGAGTAACACGCTGACATTCCGATTGTATTAATGATATTATGAAAATCGCTGCCCTTGGGCTGTTTGTTGTTTATCTGTGTTTTGATGAAGTTCTCGACGGCTTTGTGACCCTTGCCGTATTTTTGTATCAGTACAATAAACTCGGCGAAATGTTCCATGTAGCAGTATTCAAAGGCGGAATCGCCTGAGTGTGTGGCCATTAACCCGAATACACCGGGATTGCGCATTGCAAGCCACATTGCGCCGTAACCGCCTGAAGATTTGCCGATGATACATCTGGATGCTGCCTTTGGCAGCGTTCTGAAACCGGCATCAACAAACGGGACAATTTCTTTCACCATGTAATCTTCATACCTGCCGGTCGCCGCGGAATTAACATACTGCGAGCCGCCGTATTTGGTGAAGCAGTCCGGCATAACAACTATCATTTCTTTGATAGCCTTTGTTTTTATAAGTCTATCGAGCCTTTGCTGAATATTTTCTGAAAATGGAGCAAGATTCATATTGAGCGCTCCGTACCCGGTGAATCCCGAGATCAAATACATAACGGGATACCTTTTGGAGCCGGAACTGTAAGATGGCGGCAGGTAAACCAGTACTTTTCTTTTGAACGGATCATTAAGTGGATTGTTCTTTAGTACAGTGCTTGTATGATCCAGAACTCTGACTTCGCTATTCATAATTTAGATGTTTAGTTTCCAGTTTTTGATTTCTTCGTAGGTTCTGTAATCAGTAAGGTCAAAATGCAGCGGCGTAACAGAAATGTACTTATTCTGTACGGCAGCTACATCATACTCGGTGGAATCATCACGGTAAACCATATTACCTGTTAGCCAGTAATATTCTTTGCCATGCGGATCTTTTCTGACTTCAAATCCATCTTTCCAGTAAGATCTCCCTTGTTTTGTGATCTTTACCCCTTTAATTTCGGCGGCAGGAAGGTTGGGTATGTTCATATTCAGTAGTGTGCCTTCGTGCAGGTTTATCTTATCATCCTCCCACATCTGTTTTATAATGTCGGCAGCCATTTTGGCGGGTTCAATGAAATCTACATTATCAAATGTGGTAAGTGAAACTGCAATTGAAGGTATTCCAAGTATGGTACCTTCGGTAGCTGCTGAAACCGTGCCTGAATATATAATGTTTATTGCGGTATTTGCGCCGTGGTTAATACCTGAAACCACCAGATCGAACTTTACATCCCTAAAGAAATGAAGTACGCCTATTTTAACCGCATCAGCCGGTGTTCCTTCAACGGCAATGCCGTACAGGCTGCCGTTTTTTTTATGCTCGTATGTTCTTAGCGGTGTAAAGATGGTTATGGAGTGCCCTACTGCGCTTTGCTGTGTATATGGCGCGGATACATAAACATTGGCGAATGTCTTAAGCTCTTCCACAAGTCTTTGCAGCCCGGGAGCTTCTATGCCGTCATCGTTTGATACTAATATATTGGGTTTTGAGTTCATCAGAATTGAGAAGATCTTAATTTAGTTTAGTAATAATTTATGCTGCCTCAGGGGTGCAGAAGCATCCACAGTTCATCAAGCAGGGCAGGCAGGTTTTCACCTGAAATTGAAGATATGTTCATCACTATGACTTTCTCTTTGCTTTTGCCTTTAGGGAAACGTATCTTTGAAAGTCCTTTAACCTGCTCAGGTGTTAAACTATCTATCTTGCTGAAGCAGATCAGCTTCGGTTTTTCAAGCAGTTTTTCATCGTAGCTTTTGAGTTCATTTACCAGAATATCATAATCTTCTTTTTTATTCTTCTTGTAGGGAATAAGTGTCGCATCAAGCAGGAATACAAGTACCTTGGTACGCTCAATATGTTTCAGGAATCGTATGCCAAGACCTTTGCCTGTATGCGCGCCTTCTATAAGCCCCGGAATATCAGCAACCACAAAGCTCTGGTAATCTTTATATCTAACAATACCCAGGTTAGGCTGAAGTGTAGTAAACGGGTAGTCTGCTATTTTAGGTTTCGCCGCGGAAATTTTGGAAATGAGAGTGGATTTCCCCGCGTTGGGTAAACCAACCAGTCCAACATCAGCAATGAGCTTCAGCTCAATTTCAATTTCTTTTTCTTCGCCTTTAATCCCGGGTTCAGCAATTCTTGGCGCCTGGTTAGTTGATGTTGCGAACCTTGCATTGCCTCTGCCGCCCTTGCCGCCTTTCAGTGCGAGAAATTCATCGCCGTTTTCAATAAGATCAGCGAGTATATAACCCGATTCAGCATCTTTGATAATGCTGCCGCATGGTACAAGAATAACCGTATCCTGCCCGCTTTTTCCGGTTTTATCGCCGCCAAGCCCGTGAGTGCCGTTTTGCGCGCGGTAGGTTCTTTTATACCTGAAATCGATAAGTGTAGCCAGTGAGTTATCGGCTTTAAACACTACATTTCCGCCTTTACCTCCATCGCCGCCATTGGGACCGCCTTTTGGCACATATTTTTCCCTGCGGAAACTTATACATCCTCTGCCGCCATCGCCGCTTTTTATGGTAATTTTCGCGCTATCTATAAGCATTTATACTGCCTTATTCTTTCCGTTCAATGTATCATTTTTTATAAAATGGTTTTGGAAGATATCCACAAACTTAACAGCCGCATCAGAATAGAAGTTCACTTTCTTTTTACTATAGAGATCTTCAATGATCTTAACCGCTTCATCCCAGCTGTTTTTATCAAGTATCTGGTTCACTTTTTCATTGAACTCATCTTCATTTTTGCTGAATATTTTTTTGATGATCTTCTTTTTGTATGAGCTTTCGCAGAAGAGGTCTTCTATCTGTCTTTTGCGCTTTTCTTCGCCTGTAACCTGTACAGGCGGGGAAATGCGGTTGAACTTTGAAGCGAAGAGCAGGTCATCTGAGTAGATATCTTCATCAATTACGAGTGTGTTCTTTTCTTCCTCCCGAAGCAGTGCCTCCTGTTCGCGGATAAGTTTGATGTTTATCTGCGGAATATCTCCTTCAAGTGGTTCATCTGCCTTAAGTATTCTTTCAATTTCTTTATCAGCATTTTCTTTGTTGATAAAATCTGTTTTAGCTTTTGAAATTATCTGCCTTATTTGTTCATCGGTAATGCCGCTTTCGCCTGAATCCCTGGGTAGCTTTTTGTTTTCGGGATCCATAAGTTCAACGGCTTCCTGTATGAATATTTCATCGCTGAAAAATCCGTCAATCTTTTTCTTTATTTCGGTGTAACCTTTATCAGCAAAATACGCTGAAAGAATTTTTCGCGGCAGTTTGATGTTTATCGGGTTATTTTCGCCGAGATCGTGGAAGAAATAATAAAGCAGCTTAACAAGGTTCATCCTGTGCGCCTGGCTTTGGCGGCCGGATATTTCTTCGTAAATGTTCCGGTTAACTTCGTTCAGCAGGTGTTCTATCTGGTTGTATGAGACGACTTCGAGAGAATTTACCGCAATAAAATCCTCTATGTTGGTTATATAATACCCGTAGAACTGGAAATACTTTGTACGGTTATGTATAAATGCCGCCGGCCTTGTTTCAAGCTCGCCAAAAAGAAATTTAAGCAGGGTGTTTTTGGGCTTGATGATATAATTGATATTGAAGACTATAGCCTTATCAAGCAATTCCTCAAAATCCTTTTTATCAATGGGCGCGTTGTGTTTGGGTATGTAATTTTCGAGAAAGCTGATAATGAACGGCGGCAGCGTTGAATTCCATATCCGTTCAAATGTAATTCTGCCGGCAGGAAATTCAAGCATTGACATATAATCACGGAACTTCCTTTTCGCAAAATCCTGAAACATTAAAATTAAATCCTCCTTGCGGAATTTATTCCAAATTAAGCTGTGACCTGTTTATAATTCCCTGTTGGAAAGTTCTTTTTTAAGCTGGGAAATATGCCAGGTAATATTTATTTCTTTTGGGCAAGATTCTATACAATTGAAAATTGTATGGCATCTCCAGATGCCGTCCGGTGTATCTATGATATCAAGTCTTTCATCAGCGGCTTCATCGCGTGTATCAAAAACGAACCTGTATGCCTTTAACAGCGCAGCGGGTCCGATGTAATTGTTATTTGTCCATGTGCTTGGGCAGCTTGTGGTACAGCAAGCGCATAAAATACATTTAGCCGATTCAAACAGCTTTTCGGCATCTTCGTTGGATTGTAATCTTTCGCTGTCTTCTGAAACAGGGCTTGTATTGATAAGATAGGGCTTAACAGCTTTATACTTTTCGTAGAAATCTGTCATATCAAGTATCAGATCTTTGACAATTGGCAGCGAAGGAAGAGGCTCAATAACTACAGGCTTTTTGGTGTTGATATCCTTAAGTAATGTAGAGCAGGCAAGATGATTTCTGCCGTTTATCCTCATACCATCTGATCCGCAGATACCGTGAGCGCAGGAACGCCTGAATGCAAGCGAGCCGTCATGCTCCCATTTTATTTTGTGGAGGCAATCAAGCACGGTCATGTTATCGTGACCTTCAAATCGGTATTCCTCAAAATGAGGTTCCTGGTCCGTTTCGGGATTAAATCTGAGTATTTTAAATGTTACTTGCATATCGCTTAAAATTTAGAATTTTTTGCTTTTAATTTTTTACTAAGTCATCCGATGACTTTAAGTCATCGGATGACTATACTGACTGCTCTTAATATTTTCTTTCCATAGGTTCAAACTGTGTTTTCACCACAGGTTTGTAATCTATCTTAGGATCGCCGGAATCATTTTTGGTTATGAAAGTGTGTTTCATCCAGGTACCGTCATCGCGTTTGGGGAAATCTTCGCGGGTGTGCGCGCCGCGTGATTCCTGCCTGTTGAGAGCGCTTTCGTTAATGCTCTCGGCAATATCAAGCAGGTTACCAAGCTCTATGGCTTCAATGAGATCGGTGTTAAATACTTTGCTCTTATCCTGCACGGTGATGTTCTTATATCTTTGCTGGAACTGTTTGATTAGTTCTTTATTTTCAGCAAGATCTTTTTCATTGCGGAAGATGCCGCATTTATCCATCATGCTTTGCTGAAGTTCTTTGCGTATTTCAGCTATCTTTTCACTGCCGCTTTGAGCAAGCAGTCCGCTCATCATTTCACGGGTTTTTTCTTTGGGGTCTGTGTTAAATGGATGATACTCAGCGTGCTCAAGGAATTCGGAGATCTTCTTTCCTCCGCGCCTGCCGAATACAACTATATCAAGCAATGAGTTTGTTCCAAGCCTGTTGGCTCCGTGGACAGACACGCAGGCGCACTCACCTGCAGCGTAGAACCCGGTAATAAGCTTGCCGCTATTATCCGCGTAAACTTCGGTATCGTAGTTTGTCGGAATTCCTCCCATTGCGTAATGCGCTGTGGGCTGAATTGGCACTGATTCTTTGGTAGGCTCAACGCCTAAATATGTTCTTGCGAAGCCGGTTATTTCAGGGATCTTCTCATCAATTACTTTTTTGCCTAAATGTGTGAGATCAAGATTAATGTAATGGGTGCCATCGCTGCCCAATATACCGCGTCCAGCGCGAATTTCTGATATTATAGCTCGTGATACCATATCTCTTGGCGCGAGATCTTTTACCGTGGGCGCGTAAACTTCCATAAATCTTTCGCCGGCGTTATTGCGTAAAATGCCGCCTTCGCCGCGCGCGGCTTCAGAGACAAGAATACCTAAGCGCCACAGGCCGGTAGGGTGGAACTGGTAGAATTCCATATCTTCAAGGGGCAAGCCGGCTTTGTAAACCAATGCGCAGCCATCGCCCGTGCCAACGTGAGCGTTGGAGGTTATCCTGAAAGCCCTGCCGTAACCGCCGGTCGCGAACATAATAGCTTTCGCCTGGAATGTATGAATTTCTGATGTAGCCATATCTATGGCGGTTAAACCTTTGCAGATACCATCTTCAATAATAAGATCAGTAAGGAAATATTCTGAATAGAATTTTACATTATTTTTTACGCAATTTTCATACAGGGTTTGCAGCATAACGTGGCCGGTTCTATCAGCGGAGTAACATGAGCGCATTACCGGTACGCGTTTGGAATTGGGATCATTTGGATCTTCGGGTTTTGTGTGCCCGCCAAACCTGCGCTGCGCAATTTTGCCTTCCTTTGTTCTGGAAAACGGCATGCCCATGTGTTCAAGCTCAATGATAGCTCTTGGCGCATCCTGGCACATAATTTCTATGGCATCCTGGTCACCCAGGTAATCAGAGCCCTTTACGGTATCGAAGGCGTGGTTAAGCCATGAATCCTGCTCTTCGTTTGAAAGAGCCGCGCAAACGCCTCCCTGCGCCGTTCCGGTGTGGGAGCGGGTTGGGAATACTTTGGATATGACAGCGCATGAACTTCCTTTGGGAATTTCAACAGCAGCGCGCAAGCCGGCGCCTCCGGCGCCTACAATTACAACATCAAATTTGTGTATCATTTGTATGAAATATTAGTTTAGACCGCTGACAGCTCAGCTATATGATCAGCAGATCAGTTCAGATCTCTGATAGCTTTTAGCAGGTCAGCTTTCTTTTTATTATCTTCAGTAGTATAAGTATAGATACTTTTCAGATCCATGTAATACAGCATAGCGTCGGTCTTCTTGCGTTCTTTGCATGCTATCATTCCAAGGAGGTAGGGAATATCCAGGTAATATGTTGAACCATAGGTTACCATTTCCATATCATAGGCTTTTTCTATGTACTGCTTGGCAGTACGGTAATCTTTAAGCTTGTTAAAATATACCGAGCCCAGTTGAATATACGCCTGTGTATAAAGCGGATCTTTTTTAATGAGTTTTTTATATTCTTTGATAGCCTTGTTATATTTACCCATGCTTTCATAGATAGTGCCTATCTGGTACCTTAAATAGTTATCCGAGGTATCTTTCTTAGACATCTTTTCATAGAACTCAAGCGCCTTCTTGTAATCCTTTGAGGTAGTGTAAGCGCTTGCAAGGCTTGAGGATAGCAGGTTCAGTAAGCTATCGCTCTGGAACCGGGCTTTAATTGTATCGTACAGATTTTCAGCTTTCGGGAAGTTTTCGCAGTACACGTAAAGATCCATCATATCGCGGTAAACGTTGAATGAATCAGGGGCGATATCAAGACATTTGTAGTAGAATGATTCAGCCTTGTTAAAATTCACCCGGGCAATGGAATCCTGCTTAACGACAAAAGTATCAATTACTTTCATTGTATCTTTTTGCTTAACATAGATCCAGTTATATGTAGCCTCTGATTTGTAGTTGCCCGCAAGCCGGAGGTTTGAGTAATACAGGCTCTCTTCCCGTTTCTTTTTCGCTTCGGGATTGTTATCTATGTTGGCAATATCAACTGAGTTCATAAAATAAACAAAGCTGTTTACAGCAATTGCGAAGTTAAGATTACCGTAGCCTGAATAAGTATATGTTGTGATACCGATAACTTCACCCTTGCGGTTAAACAGCGCGCCGCCTGAATTACCCGGAGAAATTGCGGCTGTTATCTGAAGAACTTTTTCAAAATTCTTTTCTATGGGTGAGTATGTCACGGGATCAGTGAATGAAACTTTTTCATTATCGCGTATGCCGGCAATGATGCCCTGTGATATTGTGTATTCATAACCAAGCGGTGAGCCGATCGCGAAGACTTCCTGGCCAACTTTAATAGCATCTGAATTGCCGAATTTTATTGTGGGGAACTTCGTTCCGTTGGCGTTCTTAATACGGATAATTGCCATATCATTTTTTTCATCAATGATAAGTAGCTCCGCATCGTAATATGTGCCGTCGGCAGTTTTTACAATGAGGCTATCAATGCCATCAACAACATGGTAATTGGTGCCAATTAAGCCATCTTCGCTGAATATGAAGCCCGAGCCGTTTAGCAGCGTGGTATCTATGGTGCTGTATGAAAAGTAGGAATAATAATTATCTGTGTGATACCAGATAGATATCAGCGCGGATTTATTCCTTTCGATGATCTGCTCTGCGTTGAAATTGGATGAATCAGAGAGCATCTGCCTGTTAAGCGGTTCATTGCTTTTTTCCTGCGCGTAAACAGCAGATGAGTTAAACGCGGTAAAGGTTACCATAAATGCAGCCAAAAGCCAAATGTATTTTATCAAATTGATTATGATTATTTATTATTTATACTTGTTTTTCACCTCACCCCCGTCCTTTTCCCAAAGGGAAGAGAGGAGAAATGTGTGAAGAATTATCAGCAATTTGTTATATGCTTTGTGCTCACCTCACCCCCAACCCCTCTCCTGAGAAGGAGAGGGGAGAGAATCCGAAAATTTATCGGTCTGTTTCCACCAATCCTGTTAGGAGAAGGGGTTCGCACCATTGGTGCGAATTGGGGGTGAGGTTCTTGCTACTTGTGTTTCCACTCAGGTTTACGTTTTTCAACGAAGGCACTCATGCCTTCTTTCATATCATCACTGGCAAAGAGCAGGTAGAACGCTTTGCGTTCATACTCCAGGCCGCCTTCAACGGTGGTATCGAATGATTTCAGTATGGAATCCTTAGCCATTTGCAGAGCCATTTGCGGCATAGAAGCAATTTCCTTTGCAAGCGCCTGCGCTTCTTCGAGGAATACTTCATCATCGGCAAGGCGTGTAACCAGGCCTGCTTCGAACATCTCGCGGGCGGTGTACATTCTGCCGGTTAATATCATTTCCATCGCGCGGGCTTTGCCGATTGCGCGCGTTAAGCGCTGGGTGCCGCCGGCACCCGGTATGATGCCAAGCTTAATTTCCGGCTGGCCGAATTTTGTGCTTTCCGCGGCGACTATCATATCGCATGCCATGGTAAGCTCACACCCGCCGCCGAGTACGAATCCCGAGGTTGCGGCGATAATCGGTTTTTTGATCTTGCGGATCTTATCCCACACGGAAAACTGGTCGCGGATATGCATATCGATGGCTGATTGAGTTGCCATTTCCTTTATATCAGCTCCCGCGGCAAATGCTTTTGCACTGCCGGTGATGATTATGCAGCCCACTTCGGTGTCTTTATCAAAGCTTTCAAGCGTACTTACAAGCTCACCCATAAGCTCGATATTGAGCGCATTTAATACATCGGGTCGGTTAAGCTGTATCTGCCCGACCTTTAATCCTTTGGGATTATCTAATTTTGTGACTAATATGTTTTTGTAGGTGGGTGTATCTGACATAAAAATCTGAATTTTGCTTATTTAAAGCACAAATTTAAGGAAAATAGCTGATAGTTACAATATAATAAGGATATTATGGCAGTAAAAGCAGATTCTTATGAGTTCTTCATCTTATGAAATTCCGAATTCTTTATCATTTCCTCATCGCCTAACTCGAGAATATCGAGTTTACCCAGGAACTGCACATTTGCGCCTTCCTTTATCTCAACTCCGCCCTTTATTGTGACATTTGAGCTTTTGCCAAATACAACATTCGCCCCTTTGCCTATAATTACTTTCGGTTTGGCGGCTTCCGGTTCGGTTACCCTGTAAACGGTTGAGCAGTAATTGCACTTAATTTTGCTCTCTCCAAGCACGGTAAAATCGTTGGAGCCGCATTGTGTGCATTGGTATTTTTGCAGGTTCATAGTTTTATATTTTTTGTTATTGGTGAACTGCAAGGCAGTCAGGCAAAACCAACAACGGGGTTAATTCTATAAGATTCTTGCCTTCCACACCATAGGCGGGCACGGCGCAGGAATGACAAGCGAAAAAAAAAGAGAGAGTTATGGGGTGAGGTTATGTTTTGTTTATGCCTTGCTGCTTCAACTCCCTGACTGGCTTGCGATGAAGGTGTTTCCCAGTCATCGGATGACTTGAAGTCATCCGATGACTACTGTTTTTTCTTTTTTGCTGAAGTTGCGCCATATAATGGCGGCGAATATAATGAGTCCGCCGATGATTGAATACACCGAGGGCGCCTCCCCGATGCCTACAAATACCCAAATGGGATTAAATATCGCTTCGAGTGTTGCTATTATCATGGATTCCGTTGCCGATACGTATTTAATGCCTTCGTTGAATATAATGTAGCTAACGCCTATCTGTATGGCGCCCATATAGAGCAATATCAGTGATTGCGTGAGATCGAGCGTAAAATCAGGGAACACAACAAAGAACGCTATTACCGCAACAAGTACGTTACCCATTATAACGTTGTTCAGTGTGTTATCGTTTTTGTGTTTAACCTTTTTGTACTTAAGCAATAGACTGAACATTGCAAAACATACGCCGGAGGCTATTGCAAGCAGGTTTCCGTAAATGTTACCAAGCTCCAGCTTCCCGAAGAAGAAGAGTACCATCCCGAAAATACAAATTATAATTGTAACTACATTTTTGGAATCGAATTTTGTTTTAAGGAAAAGCGGCTCAAGTACCACCAGATACATTGGCGCGGTGAACTGCAGGAATATTGCATTTGCGGCAGTTGTCATTTTGGTGGCAAGTACAAAAAGTATCAGAATCCCCGCGTAAAAAATTGCGGCGAAGTTAGAGACGCTGTCGAATTCAAACTTCAGCTTTTTTTTGCGCGCCATGGTTATGAAAAACACCGTTAGCGCCGCAATTAGTGAGCGGAAGAAAGAGATCTGGAACGCGTTAATGGTAAGGTATTTAATGAAAAATCCGCTTGTGCTCCACAGGAATGCCGTGAAGGAAATGTATATGAGTCCTTTGCGGTGGTTTGGGATTTTGTTTCTCATCCGATGACTTAAACTCATCGGGTGAATATTCTAAATTCATCGGATGACTTAAAGTCATCCGATGAATTATTTATATATCCCAAAGTTATCGGATTACTGGAATATTTTTTTTCTTTTTTCAGGATCAATGTTTTGATATGATAATTTATAGAATTCTTCAATAGTTTTGAATTCAATTATATTTCTTCCTAATTCTAAATTACAAATTTGGTCCCGGGATTTTCCTAAATACTCGTTAAACGATGAATACTCCCAGCCTTCTATACTTTCTGCTATTCCTGCTTTTAGTGGATTTTGATGTATATAGTTAAAACAAACAATGGCACAGTTACTCACATTCTTAGCTTGTGTTCTTTGCTGAAAAAGTGATCCGGTTCTTTCTTCCTGAAGATTAATTGCCCTTGTAAATGATCTTAACATAGTGCCAATTTCCTTGTTCAGCCTGTTCTCTTCGTTTTCCTGCTGAATACGCACCAGCATATGGAAATGATTAGGCATGAGGCAATATGCAATCAAATCTGTGTTAGAAGAAACATGGATCTTAATTTTGTTCCTGAAAAACTCGTAGTTCCTGGTCTCAAAAAAGATTTCTTGTTTATTATTGCCTCTGTTGTAGATGTGATATAAGTTACCGGAAGAAAATTTCATTTTTTATTTTTATCAGTGATCGGATGACTCAAAGTCATCCGATCACTAGTATCTACTAATATCTTTTAAAAAGTACATTTATTCAATGAAGTATTAAATATGTTGTTGGTGAACTTCAAGGCAGTCAGGCAACACCAACAGCGTGGGAACACCGGGGTTACTGATACGATGACTTGAAGTCATCGTATCAGTGTGGATATATTTGCATCATGGAAACATGCACAAACTGCGGAAATGAGTTTTCGGGTAAATACTGCCCGGAATGCGGACAGGGGCGTATTAAGCGGCTTGAAGTTAAAACCATAGTGCATGATGTTACACATGGTATTTTGCACTGGGAAAATTCAATTCTCAAAACGTTTAAGGCTTTGCTGTTTAAGCCCGGTAAAACTGTTAATGAATACATTGAAGGGAAGAGAAAACATTACGTTAAACCGTTCTCATATTTCATTTTCATACAAACACTGTTTGTTGTGTTTTTCCACAGGCTGAGCGAGAAATATTTTGCCTTTATAAATTATACAATAACAGGCGATAGCGGAAAATTCCCCGAAAAAGCGCTGGAATTTCAGCACATGGTATCGCAAAATATAAATTACTTCAATTATTTCATGCCGGTAATTTTTGCATTCATGCTTTATCTGTTTTTCAGGAAAAAGAAGGGCATAAATTACGCGGAGGCACTGGCAGCATCCTTCTACTGGGTCGCAACCGCACTTGTGTTTTCAGTTGTGCTGATGTTGATTTCAATTCTTGATGTGCGAACCTGGAATTTGAGGTTTGCAGCCAGTACGGTATATTATATCATTTGTATAAAGACATTTTCAGGTGAAAGCTGGGGCAAAGGAATAATAAAGGGAATACTGGTAACAACGTTAAGCTATATAATATTCGTTTTGTTCATAGTCATTCTTGTTGTGCTTTACCTGAACATCGCGGACTGAACCCGTAATTACGTTTTTTCGTTGTGAAAGTAAAAAGGTGATATTTTTAATATCACCTTTTATATTCAGAACCGGTATCTTGAATAAGTTGTTACCTGTAATCAGCAAAGAGAGTTATCGGATTGGATGCTACCTTTACGTTATCTTTGATTTCCAGAGACTTTGTTTCAATAACAGAAATCAGGGCTGAACCCTGGTTGCAGACTATTATGTAATTACCATCAGCGGTGAAGATTACATCTGTTGGCATAGAAAGTCCGAATATGGTCTTTGAAACAGTATCGGTTAGGGCATCAATAATAGTGAGGGTATTATCCTTAACATTGGTAACAGCAATTATGCTGTTATCAGGCGAAATGGCAATACCGCGGGGTGAAGGGATGTTCTTTATCTTAAGCACTACCTGCGAAGATGTTATATCGATCTTTGCCACTTCGGCGGAATCATAGTTGGCGAGATACCCGGATTTTTCATCGCCTGTAAATGCCATTGCCATGGGTCTGCCGCCAGTTTCTATCTGTGAGATTATATGCAGCGTTGCAGGATCGATGATCTTAATGAACGGAGTGAAGATCTGCGGTACAAATATTTTGCCGGAATTTTTGAGATAGTACATTTTACCGGTGCATGTTTCCTTAAGCGCTTCAACGGAATTATCAAGTGTGTTTATGACATCTAAAGTGCTTTGAGATTCATGGGAAACAAGGACTTTGTTCAGCCCCGGGATCTCGAGCAAATCTGCGGGGTGATCCTGGGTTTTAACGGTTTTAATGAGTCCGTTAGTTTTGGCGTCAAAAACGGTTACATCACCTGAAGAGAAATTTGTAATGTAACCTTTGCTTCCATCCTGCAGGATAAGCGCGGAGCATGGCCCCTTACCTCCTGAAATTTTTCCTTCTACTTTCATTCCCGACGGGTTGAAAACAGTAACGAAATCACCGGAAATATGCGGTATGTAAACCAGCCCGGGCTTACCGATATTTTCGTATTGATCGGGAAGCATATAGTTTTTCTGCTCTTTGGTGAACTTTTCGTTTCCGCAGGAACACAAAAACAGAACTAATGTAACCAGCAACAATGTTAAGTGTTTCATTGTATTAGTATTTAGTTGTGTAAAATACTACTTTATTAAGACCATTTTATTTACTTCTGAAAAATCACCTGCTATTAATCTGTAACAATATATTCCGCTTGGATAAATTGATGCATCCCATTGATATTCATAGGTTCCGGGGGCTAATTGTTCGTTAACCAGGCTGGCAACTTCACGGCCAAGCAAGTCGTACACAGAAAGTTTTGTTAACACACCCCGTCCGCCTTCGGCGTCCACCCCTCTCGAAAGGGGAATCTGGAATTTAATCTTTGTTACGGGATTGAATGGGTTGGGATAGTTTTGTTGAAGATCGAAATTTCCCGGCATTGATCCTGAAATGGGTTCAATACCCACTGTTGAACCGCCAGTTGTTGTTCTATAAATAATTCCATTATCACATACGGCCCATCCATGGGTATTGCTGAACATAAAAATATCATTGAGTATCTCTGTGCCACTGTAACCGTCATTGATCCAGTTTATACCACCATTATAAGTCTTTATTATATCCCGTGCGGTACCGCTATATTGTGGGATTACCCACCCTGTTTCGGCATTTAAGAATGAAAGAGATATTCCCCAACCCGCATTAAATGAAATAAACCAGTTAGCCCCACTATTAGTAGTTTTCTTGACCCCATCCTGTAAAACAGCGTAACCTGTTTGAGCATTCGCGAAGTATAGTTCGTAGCATTCACTTCCTGTAACCTGAGTTGACCAGGTTTGACCTCCGTCAGTTGTTTTAATAACTGATACCGGACCTGAAGGCATTCCGCCTGCCCAACCTGTTTGTTCATTAACAAAAAATACACAAGAAGAATTTACGTACCCCATTGGCAATGTCGATACCCAGTTAGTTCCACCATTAGTAGTTTTAAGGAAATAGGAACCTGAAATCCATCCTGTTTGCGCATTTAGAAAATGCATATTGCGAATGTAACCGTTACCTTGTCTTTGCTCAGTCCACGTAATTCCGGCATTTGTTGTTTTTAAAATTACATTTACAAATGGGGAAGTATTGTTATCCCCGGTTATCCATCCTGTTTGATCATTAACAAAATACAGCATATACAAATTAATACCGTTTAAGGTAAAATTTGTTACAGTCCAGTTTTCGCCAGCATTAGTAGTTCTCATAATAATTGATGGTCCGTAACCAACAATTATCCCTGTATTTTCAGATGTGAAATGAACAGAGCGAAGAGTAGAATTTGACCCAGAGGGGATACTATACCATCCATTGGGCAATGCATTATAAGAATAAAAATTAGTTAAGTTAAATATCATTAAAATAATTAACAGTTTACTCTTTCCCATTCGCTTAGAAATATTTAATTTATTTAATTAAGACCATTTTATTTACTTCTGAAAAATCACCTGCTGTTAATCTGTAAAAATATATTCCGCTTGGATAATTTGACGCGTTCCACTCAACTTCATAAGTGCCGGGTGTAAGTTTCGCATTTTTCAAAACAGCAATTTCATTGCCAAGGATATCGTAAACTACCAGTAAGACGTCCCAGCGGGACGTCTCTACAGAAGCGGGAATCTGGAATTTGATATTTGTTACAGGATTGAATGGGTTGGGGTAGTTTTGGTATAACCTGTATTCATTTGGAATTTCATTGTTGCTGCTAATCCCTGTTGTGATAGGTCTGAGTTTTACATTCAGTACCGTTGCCTGGTCATTTACCGCGGTAATATTCTGCACAGTTTTGCTGTAGTAGCCGGGGGCGGAAAATGTGAGGTTATAACTGCCGGCAATCAGCATACGGTAATACATCCCGAAGAGACTATCGGAATAAACTTCGGAGCTATCCATATCAAATCCGGTAATAGTAACTTTAGCTTTTACGGGCAGATCGGTAAGTGAATCTTTCACGCTGCCATTGATGCCATATTGTGCCTGCTCAAGATACCCGATGAGTGAGCGGTAAAGGTAATTCCAGTGCGCAGGCAGCTGCGCGGGAGGAAGAAGTTTTGTATCTGAAATTTCAATTGTTACTTCCCTTGAATGCCTGTAGTAATTCTGGTAATCCTGACGAGAGCCGTGGACATAGTACCACGCATAACCGTTGGTTATGCCGTTAACGTATTCATTCATATAGTTTGCGGGCGCGTAGATGTGGACAGTATCGGCAAATTTTCTGGAAACGCGGATCCACCATGCGTCATCGGCTGCAAGCCTTGGCCAGCAATCCCACGGGTAATTTACAACTTCAGTACCTCCGTGAAAATTAGCAGAGAGCCGCCAGTAATATTGCCCTGCGGCATTCATGAAATTTATTATCTCAGGCTGCAGGCTGGGGGTGCCGTAATAATCGGTGCCGGGATAGTTGCGGTTGAGATCGATATTATTCGCATTACCGCGAATTGCCCCGTTAACCGTACTGTTGCCGCTTCTGTATGTGCCATCGGGGTTGTGAAGCGGGTTGATCCAAATTTCGGAATTATTAACAAGCGAGGTAATTTGTGGATTTGTGCCGTAGCTGCTAAGCAGGGTATGGATCAATCTCAGCATTAACACATAGCCTGTGGTTTCATCGCCGTGCATTGAAGAAGTGTACATGACCTTCGGTTCAGGCTGCGGAGTATTCACGCTATCTGAAATTACAGCAAACAAGATCTGCCTGCCCTGAACAGTTGTGCCGATATTAACTATCCTGCACAGGCCGGGATAATCTATGGCGAACTGGTTCATCATCGCAACATACGCATCGTAGGTTGGGTAGGCATCCCATTCCATAATTTCCGCGGGGGAGTCCTTCATGTTCAGATCAAAATCAGCATCGCCGGGGTGCGGAAGAACGGTGAAAGGAATATTCAGTTCCAGGAACCTGCTGAACTCAGTAGTATTTGCGTAAGCAAATACGGTTTCACCGGTGAGTTTATCAATAGAAATTATTTTCGATATTTCGATTACTCTGGCTTTATCAAAAACCGTGAACGAGAAGTAAACTTCACCTTTGCTGCTTAAGTATTCAGCAGCTTTATTTTTTTCAGTGGGGTTTATCTGTGAATATGCTCCAATGGTGAAAATAAATGCAGCAAAGATAAAATATGTAAATAGATTTTTCATAGGAATTGTGTATTTAAAGATCATAAAAATTCAATATAAAATACTAATTGTACGGCAAGTTATCCTATGACTTGTTACGCCGGAAAGTATGATTATTATATATATGAATGGGTGATTTTAGCGTAAAATCAATAAAAAAGCCCGGTTAATGCCGGGCGGTTTGAATATCGTAAATGAGTCAGGGCTAAAGCCCTGTTTAGTTTAGTGCTGTCATATCCCCGGCTTAAAAGCCGGGGTTAAAATAGTTTTGCAATAAAAACCAAGATGAAGGAAGTTTCAAAACAACATTTTATCTATTCAGGGCTAAAGCCCTGTTTAGTTTAATGCTGTCATACCCCGGCTTAAAAGCCGGGGTTAAATAGTTTTGCGACAAAATCCAAGAAGAAGGAAGTTTCAAAACAACAATTTATCAATCAGGGCTAAAACCCTGTTTAGTTTAGTGCTGTCATATCCCCGGCTTAAAAGCCGGGGTTAGGGTTGTTGAGAGATATTCCAAAATGCAATGCTGCACGTTTAACTTTTTAATTCTATAAGTGCCCTTAAATGACTCGATGGCAATAAGTGATCTTAAACTAAAACTCCGCGCTGACGCCAATTGTTGGCAGTATGCCGAGGTTCTTGTTGGTTTCAATTTCGCGGGTGAATGGGTTCCATTCATACTGATATACATTTTGTTTATTATAAATATTCTGAATATCAATGTATGTAGTCAGAGTCCATGCCTTAAAGAAGAATCTTTTTTCGGCTCTTACATCAAGCCTGTGATAAATTGGTAAAACCTCAGTGTTATATAGATCATAATTTATACTTCCGTCGTTTGGGTTGATGGGTGTAAAGGGTCTGCCGCCTGCCATACGGAATTTCGCGCTGAACTCCCATGTTTTACCTGCTTTGTAGCCGCCGTTAATATTTACAACAAAACGGTTATCCCAGTCAGAGCGGCGTTCGATGCCATCAAGGGCTTTGTATTTAACATCGCTGTATGAAAGACTAAGAGTGCCATAGAAATTTTTTGTAAGAGCTTTCTGAAGGAATATTTCAAATCCCATAGCCTTACCGGTTCCTTCGCTGCGGAGTTCTTCAAGTCCGAAAGAATTTTGAGTTTCAAATCCGCTGTTATTTGCAAGAATGAGGTAAGGACGGTTAACGCTTACCGGGTAATATTTGTAATCTTTGAAATAACCTTCAACTGTAAGCCGTGTGCTTTCATCAAGCAGGTATTCAATACCTGCAATGTAATGGTCAGCCCTGATATCCCTCAGGTTTTTGTTTTCTGCCTCGGCAACTATCCACAGGTAAGAAGGAGACTGGTAAAATATACCGTATGCCAGATTGAAGTTCAGCTTTGGAGTAATTGTGACCGAAAGACTTGCCCTGGGGGAGATATAGCTTTTTTCATTTATGAGATCAAAGTAATCGTACCTGATGCCTGCGGTAAGTTTAAATCTGTTCATCAAAGTTTGGGTGACTTCGGCGTACGCGAAAGCTTTTGATGTTCTAATATCTTGAAGTATCTTTACGGCAGGAAGGATCAGGTTATTGCCGGTATTGGGATCTATGTAGTACAGGGTATCGGCCTGTTTATCTATATCGTAATTCAGTTTAATTGTTTTACCGGAACCACCCAAAGAAAGATAGGTGTTTGCCGCAAGTTTATTGCTGTATTCCAGTTTAAGCTGAACGTCGCCTTCTTTGGAATCGTTTCTGAATACTTCTGTGAAGTTGCTGTCTCTTTGAGAAAAGTAATATTTGGTAAAATTCCGCGCTACTGATGAAACAAGGAATGAGTTTTTATTTATAAGTGTTTTCCAGCTTAACCCGGATGAGTAGCTGTTCTGGTTGTTGGTGAGGATATCCAGGTTGTTTTGTTTCTTTTCTTCGGTATCGTTGTTGAACCTTACTTTATCAAGCGCGCCGAATGAATTGAACTCAATTGAGTTATTATTATTGAGCCTGTAGTCAGCCTTGAGCTGAAAATCTGTGTATTCAGGTACAAAGGAAAAGCCTGCGGCATTAAAGATGAGATCAAGGTAGCTTCTGCGTGCAGAAATAAGCCAGCTTGATCTATTCTTTTTGGATATTGGTCCTTCAAAGTTAGCGCCAAAGCCGGTACCGCTTAAATTGATCTTTCCGTAAAATCTCTCTGAGCTGCCGGCTCTTTGTTCAATTTCAACCACAGAGGAGAGTTTATCACCGTACTTGGCGCTGAAGCCTCCTGTAAGGAAATTTACATTCCTTACGAAATCTAAGTTAAGCACGCTTACGGGTCCACCGGTTGCGCCCTGCGAACCGAAGTGATTTATGTTATTCACTTCAAAGCCATCCACAACGAACAGGTTTTCTGCCGGTGAGCCGCCGCGAACCAACAGGTCATTTCTGCCATCAGAAGTGAGTGAAATACCGGGCAGCGACTGGATCACCCTGCCGATATCTTCCAGTCCACCGGGGAAGCGGCGTATTTCTTCGAATGTCAGAGATTTATATGATGTTGAAACATCACTTGGTTTGCGGAAACGTGAATCTTCAATTACAACTTCATCAGTTGAAACACCCTGAAGTTCAATTATGAGTTCACGGTCAATACCGGTAGTTATCACTACATCAGTTTGAATGAATTTTTGATATGACGCAGAGGTGAATTCCGTCTGGTAAGTACCGAGCGGTATGCCGGTAATTCTGAAACTGCCGTCTTCCTTGGTTTTTGCGGTCAGTTGTGTACCAAGTAACCGGACATTTATATCTTTAAGGGGGGTTTGAGTGCTTTTATCTAATACAATACCCGTTAAAATGCCGTTTTGCTGCGAAAATGATAAAGAAAATGAAGCAAACAGTAAAAATACAGTAAGTATTCTTTTCATTTGATATTTTGGTTTGGAATGTAAGTAATGTACAAATCTAAATTGGGATCGTAAGAAATAAGTTCCAAAGAACATAAAATTAAGAGTTAAAAAAACAAATACTAAGTAAAAGCCGCTAACTTCCCAAAGCGCAGCTTATTTAGCAAGGATCATTTTTCCGGTTTTGATGAAATTGCCCGATGTTAATTTATAAAAATATACTCCGCTGGAAAAATTTGATCCGTTAAATGTAACTTCATATTCACCTGATTTCAGGTACCTGTTCAGCAAAACTTCTTTTACTTTTCCTGTAACATCATATACTGAAATTGCAGTAATATTCGCGGATGCTAAACTGAACCTTATTTTTGTTTCAGGGTTAAAAGGATTAGGATAGTTTTGAGATAGCGAATACTCAAGAGGAAACTGGCTTGTACTACCAATAGAAGTAACTATTGCTCCGCCGCCGTTGTTAGTTTTAAGAATTGTTCCATTGTTGCCGCAGGCATACCCGCGGTCATCTGATAAATAGAAAAATATCGAATTCAGGTTTTGCGAAGTTGGGGTGTTCTGGAAGCCAAAAATGTTTCCGCTGTTTGTTGATTTTAAAATTGTTCCGCCATCTCCGCAAATATATATACGCGAAGTGTTGTTTACCGAGTATTCAACAGATCTTAATGTGAGAGTTGTATTGCTGTTTTGCGCGAACCAGTTGTTGCCAAAATTTGAACTTCTCCATATTAAGCCGCCTGTTCCTGTTGTAAGATCGGTGTTACCAAAGAGAGGAACACCGAAGAGATCTTTGGTGGTACCGCTTGTGATCAGCTGCCAATTTATACCCGAGGTCCCTTTTAAAACTGTTCCGTTACTTCCGACTATGTAATTTGAAAATATCGCGCAAACAGCGTTCAGCTGTTCTGTTGTTGGGCTTGGTAAAGAGAACCATGTCAGCCCAAAATCAGAACTCTTTATAATAGTACCGCTATCGCCAACAGCAACAAAATTAAAATCGCTGATATCCCTTAGTGTTTTGGTTGTGGGAGATGTAATTGTAACCCAGTTTGCGCCGAAATTTGTTGTTCTTAAGATAATACCACCTTCACCCACAGCCATAACAGGCGCCGCAGAGCTTTCCATGAAACATATGCTGTACAGATCTTTTGTAGTGCCGGATACCTGCTGCACCCAGTTGGTTCCGCCATTGGTAGTATGCAGAATTACACCGCCTTCGCCGCAGGCCCAGGCATTGTTTTCGTTGCCGTGGTGCGAATTTATTGAGTGCAGATCTACTGATGTACCGCTTACCTGCTGGAACCATTGAGAGTTTGTGCCAGCAGAAAACATCAGTGTTAACGTAATTATTCGGATGAATGAAAGTTTCATTGGAGTTATTTAATTAGAACCATTTTCCTGGTTTCTGTGAAATTATTTGTTGTTAAGCGATAGAAATATGTACCCGTTGAAAGTCCAGAAGCATCAAAATCTATTTCGTATGTGCCCGGATTCAGATCTTCGTTAACAATTGATCTGACCTGTTTGCCTGATAAATCGTAAATAATCAGCGAAGTGAACACACCCTCACGCCCAGGCGTGACAAGCTGTCCTTCGGACACCCCTCTAGAGAGGGGAATTTGGAAACGAATTTTTGTTGAGGGATTAAAAGGGTTTGGATAGTTTTGTTCAAGTGAATATTTTTGCGGAATTTCAGTTGAAATCGGTTCAATACCAATTGTTGATGAGTATTTAAATGTAATAAAATCTGTGTTACCCAGATTATCGCTTCCGCCTGTTACGTAAACATTACCCTGGTTATCAACTGTGAGCGCATTGCCGCTATCGAATTCATTGCCTGTGCCGTTATAAGTTTGTACCCACTGCTGCACGCCTGCGGCATTATAACCAATGGTAACTATATTTTGCGGATTGCCTGTGCCATCACCGACTATACCCGTAACATACACATTCCCGTTTGCATCAGGGGCTACCCAGTTGCAGTAATCATTGCTTGAATCGGGTCCGGTATAGCGCGCAACCCATTGCTGAACACCGCTGCTGTTGTACTTTATTGTACAATAATCGTCACCTGTGCCTATTCCTGCGCTGTTGCCGGTAATGTAAACATTTCCCGCGGGATCAAGGATAATGTTCCATGCTTCATCCCAGCCATCAGGTCCGTCATATCGCTGTACCCATTGCTGCGCGCCTGCATTATTGTATTTTACGGTGCAATAGTCTCTTAGGGTGCCGCTGCCATCACTGTAACCGGTAACATAAATATTACCGGAAGCATCTATAGCATTTGAAGAGGGGAAGTCTTCTGCATTTCCCGGGCCGTTATAAAACACGGCCCATATCTGGGTACCGTTTGCGTCATACTTAATTGTTATATAGTCAAGGTCACTGCCTGTTCTTGTTACTGCGCCTGTTACGTAGGAGTTTCCTGAATTATCAATCGCAATTGAATTGCCGTAATCATCGTTGTTGGCGGAGCCGTTGTATCTTTTAACCCATTGCTCAGCACCAGTAGAATTATATTTTATAGTACACATATCATCCCCTGAGGCACCACCGTTGCTGTAGCCGGTAATGTAAACATTGCCGGCGTTATCTATCTGTATAGAATAAACTTCATCGGTGGCATTGCCTGGACCGTTATAACGGGCTGCCCATTGCTGAACACCTGAGGAGTTATACTTTACAACGCAGTAATCAAAACCCGTTCCGCTGCCGGTACTTGTACCGCTTACATATACATTGCCTGCATTATCAACTTTAACCGTGTATGCGTCGTCATCGCCGTTTCCGGGTCCGTTATACCTGCCAACCCATTGGGTTAGACCTTCGCTGTTGTATTTAACAACAGCAAAATCCTTGCCCGAACCTGATCCGGTGCTTGCGCCTGCAACGTAAACGTTGCCGGCACCGTCCACGTAAATTGAGGTAGCTTCATCATAGCTGTTGCCGGGTCCGTTGTATCGTTTTTCCCAAACGGTAGAGACCTGTGAGAACAATTGCACGGAAAGAATACAAAATAAAAATAGAAGTACTATTTTTTTCATAAGTTTTATTTTATTAATACCATTTTTTTAGTTTCTGTAAAATCAGTTGTTGAAAGTGAATAAAAGTAGATTCCTGATGACAGGTGAGAGGCGTCGAAATCTGTTTCATAAGTACCGGCTTGCAAAAAGTCATTTGTTAAAACATTTATTTCTTTTCCCAATATGTCGTAAATCGAGAGTTTTACTAAAGATTGTTTTGGAACGGAAAATCTAATCTTTGTGGCCGGGTTAAACGGATTAGGATAGTTTTGCGATAACGTAAACTTTTCCGGATGTTCAGCCGAGAGCTGTGTAATCCCCAAAGCACCACCTCCATTTGTTGTTTTTAGAATTTGACCGTTTAAACCAACGCAATAGCCTGTATTTGCATTTATAAACGAAATAGATTTTAATTCTAAATTAGTAGAATATTGTTCATACCAATTTAATCCACCATCATTCGTTGCCTTAATCACACCGCTCGTATATTCAAATCCACCAGCAAGATATCCAGATTGAACGTTAATCATTCTTAATGAATTGACATAATGACCCATATTATCAGAAATGATAGACCAGTTACTTCCGTTGTTAAGTGTCTTGAAAATTTTTCCCTGGCGACCTGCTACAAACCCAACATCAACTGTAGGAAAACTTAGCGAACGAAGACCTATTGGATTGTAAATATGACTTTCAGACCAGTTATTTCCACTGTTTGTTGTTTTCAACACAAGTCCATTGCCACCTGCAATGAATCCTATTGAATCGTTCAAAAAGTTGATACTCCCAAAAGTTTGAGTGTCGTAATTTAATTTTTCTATCCAGTTAATGCCACCATTAGTTGTTTTGAGTGCTCTCCCGGTAAGTCCAAATTGACCAATTATCCAACCTGTATTTTGATTCATGAAAAAGCATTCATTCCAATCTCCTTCAACTGTTTGTGGAAAGTAATTCAAGCCACCATTTGTAGTCTTATAAATTGCGTTTACTAATCCGATAATCCAGCCTGTATTTTCATTAATAAAGTAAAGTGATGTCAAAGCAGCTTTACTGCAATTCCATTATTATATTGTGAGAACCAGTTCAAACCGGAGTTTGTTGACTTAACAATATTACCTGTCGGAAAGGGTAAACTCCCGCTATACCCAAGGGCATAAATGGTATTTCCAGTCAAACCTTGTACTTCTAATAAATCAATATTTGTTCCGCTGTTTAAAGTAAACCAACCTGATTGGGAAAATACTGAACAGTGTAAAAACAACTTAAGTATAATTAGAAAAAGGAAAAAATGCTTAGAAAAGTTACGAAATAAAGTTTTCATAAAATATTGAATTTATAAGATTTATTTGAAATCCTTCCAAATTAACTTATTGATTTAAAGTTAATTATTCAATAGAAATATCAGAGATTTGCTAAATTTGCAACAAAACCGCGGATTTCCTGCAGTTTTTCAGCGGAATTATGGTGCTGGGGAATGCGGAATTGCACCGATAGCGACTGCTTTCCCTGTTTTACCCTTGAGGTATTTTTGTAATTATCATTTATATAACCCAGCACTTTTTCAAAGTAACCGCTTGAGAATATGTTTTCGTTGTTCATATCAAAGAATAATTCAACAACGCTGCCTGTAACATTCATCTTATCAAATCCTGCAGTGGAGAGTATTAATTTTATTTCAATGTGATCTATGAGTGAAATTACTTCATCGGGCAGTTTGCCGAAGCGGTCAACAAGCTCAAGCTTAATTTCATCAAGCTCTGCCTGAGATGTAACTTTCGAAAGACGCTGATAAATATCAAGCCTGGTGTTTTCATCATCAATATAATTTTCGGGGAGGAACATGCTTATATCGGATTCAACAAGCACATCTTTAAATGCAGGCTTGGCACTCTTTTGCGTAAGCTGCTGAATGGTTTCAGCCGGCAGTGATTCAGCGGGAATGGTTTCTTTCAGTTCGGTCACCGCTTCATCAAGAAGCTGCATATACATATCAAACCCAATTTCACCAATAAAGCCGCTTTGCTCTTTGCCAAGCAGGTTTCCTGCGCCGCGGATTTCCAGATCTTTCAATGCCAGATTCATTCCGCTGCCAAGCTCTGAAAATTCTTCAAGAGCATGAAGCCTCCGTATCGCCTGCTTTGTTAACGAACTTTGCGGCGGAGTCACAAGGAAGGCGTAAGATTTGATATTCGATCTGCCGACCCTGCCGCGAAGCTGGTAAAGCTCAGCAAGCCCGAAGTTATCAGCCCGGTTAATTATTATTGTGTTAACACTGGGAATATCGAGTCCGGATTCAATGATCTTGGTACAAAGCAGCACGTTTGATCTTTTTTCAAGGAACCGCATCATAACATTTTCAAGCTGAGCGGGTGACATCTGTCCGTGAGCAATGGAGACTTTAGCATATGGAACGATCTCCTCTATAATTTCGGCAAGCTCATCAAGTTTTGCGATCTTATCGTTCACAAAATATACCTGTCCGCCTCTTTGAAGCTCCCTTGAAATTGCATTTCCCAGAACTTTTTTATCAAAGTTGATAATTTCAGTGTGAATAGGCTGGCGGTTTTTTGGCGGAGTGTTTATTATTGAAAGATCCCTTGCGCCCAGCAGCGAGAAGTTTAATGTACGGGGAATTGGTGTAGCGGTCAGAGTCAACACATCAACATTTTCCCGCAGGAATTTTAACTTTTCCTTAGCTTTCACACCAAAGCGCTGCTCTTCATCTATTATAAGTAACCCAAGATCTTTAAAATGGATATCTTTGGAAAGCAGGCGGTGAGTTCCGATAATTATGTTTATCTTTCCGTTCTCTAATTTTTCGAGAATCTCTTTTTGTTCCTTTTTGGTTTTGAATCGGGAGAGATGATCTACTTCCGTAGCCCATGTAGTGAGTCTATCTTTAAAAGTATTGTAATGCTGCTCTGCAAGGATAGTAGTAGGTACAAGCACTGCGACCTGTTTGTTATCAACCACCGCTTTGAACGCAGCGCGAACCGCAACTTCGGTTTTGCCGAAGCCAACATCACCGCAAACGAGCCTATCCATAGGGTTTTCAGATTCCATATCACGCTTAACGGCTTCAGTCGCGCTTGCCTGGTCAATGGTATCTTCGTACATAAAGCTTGCTTCGAGTTCTTTTTGCCAGATGGAATCAGGTGAAAACCTGAATCCTTTCTGAGATTTGCGTTTGGAATAAAGAAGGATAAGATCTCTTGCAATTTCCTGTATCTTTTTCTTGGTTTTTTGCTTTATCCGTTCCCACTCGCTGCCGCCAAGTTTATTAAGCTTTGGTGTAACGCCTTCCTGCGCTGAAAACTTCTTGATCATATTCAGCGAATTCAGGTTAACAAAAACCATGTCATTATCTTTGTAAAGCAGTTTCACAGCTTCCTGTTCAACTCCGCCGGTAACAATTTTTTTGAGACCCGCGTATTTGCCGATCCCAAAATTCTGGTGTACCATAAAATCGCCGTAGTTCACTGTGCTTAATTCCTTGAAAGTAATGCCGCCGAATTTGCGTTTGCGCTTTGCCGGGCGGAAGTACCTTCCGAACACCTGGTGCTCTGTATAAACCGCTGTGCGGGCCGAAGGCATTATAAATCCTTCATGCAGAGAGCCGTTCAGGAATTCTATTCCGGTAAGTTCATCATTCCCCAAGAGGTCTTCAACAAGTTCACGAGTGCGGTTTAACTGGTAATCATCGGTGCAGGAAATGAAAACGGTATATTCGGCGGAATTCATTTCCTTGAGATTTTCAGCAAACATTTTTGTGTTGGAATTGAATGAAGGCTGAGATTTGGAATCAAGGAACAGCTCGGTTATAACAGATTTTTCAGATTCGCTGAGAGATTCATTTTTTACCAGCGGAAATCCTGAAAAATATGAACGCTTAAAGTTTATGGTTTTGTAGTATATTTCCGGAAGATCTTCTTTTATAAGGTCCGGTTCATCCAGTAAGAAGAGAGTGTCATTTTTAATGTAATCTATGAGCTTTTCGGTTGAATCATCATCAGTTTGCATTGATTCCGCCGAAGGCAGAATTTCTATGGAATCAAGCCGTGCAATTGAGCGCTGAGTGGCGGGGTCAAATTCCCTGATCGATTCAACCGTATCGCCGAAAAATTCTATTCTAACGGGCTGATTCAGATTCTCAGGGAAGATATCAATTATACCGCCGCGAACGGCGTAGTCATTTTCTTCCTCAACAATTTTTTTCTTAGTGAAATTGAAGCTATTGAGCTTGCCGAGCAGTTCATCAAAAAGGTACTCACCGTTTTTTGTAAGCAAAATGGTATTTTTACGAAAAGAGTCTTCGGCAATAACATTTTTATTCAGCGCAGCGGGTGAGGTTACTATTATATAACTTTCTTCACCTGTTAATTTTTTTAATGTGCCAGAAAGTGTATTGACTTCAGATTCAAATTCTTCGTCAAATTCACCAAGATATAATCCGGCAGTATCTTCACCTGTAAGCAAATTAAGATCATCTTTAAGCTTGAAGAGCCTGTTATGGTCATTAGAGCAGAAGATGATCTTCTTGTTCTGCTCAAACAGCGCGGCAATAACAAATGCCGGCAGAGATCCGCGCAGACCCGTAAAAAAAAGGTCTTTGCCTGATTGGGCGTTTATGATCTTAAAATCAGGTGAAGCGAATATTTTATTTTGTAACTTGCTTAACACAGGCGGTTGCTTAATTCAATGAATTCATCCACCGATAAACTTTCGGCTCTTCTTCCGAGATCGATACCGGCTTTGGTCAGATCAACATCTATATTCTTCAGGCAGTTTCTGAGTGTTTTTCTGCGGGTACCGAAGGCAGCCTTAACGAGTTTTCTGAAGAACGCGATATCATTAATACGTTCTTCGATGGAATCGGTGAAATCAAAATATATTATACGTGAATCTACCTTAGGCTTAGGATAGAAGCATGCCCTGGAAACTTTGAACAGAAGTTTTGAAGAACTGAATACATTTAATATAACGCTTGGAATGCCGTATTCTTTATTGTTAGGCTCTGCGGTTATTCTGCGGGCAACTTCTTCCTGGATCATCAGCTGCGCGTCTTTTATGATGCCCCGGTTATCGGCCAGCTTAAAAATTATTGGTGAAGTAATGTTATACGGAATGTTCCCGATAACTCTTAATTTATCATACGGATCTTTGACCAGTTCATTCATATCAAGCTTAAGAAAATCGCTGTTAATAATATTGAGCGCGGGGAAGAGCTCTTTCAGTATAGCGCAGTTGTTCCTGTCAAGCTCGATGACGGTAAGGTTATTTGTCTTTTCCAGTATAAATCTTGTGATAGCTCCTTTGCCGGGACCTATTTCTATAATATGCTCGCCGAGCTGAATATCAAATGCATTTACAATGTTACGGCAAATGTTTTCATCGGTAAGATAGTTTTGCCCCATTGATCTTTTTGGGCGCGCGTTATTTCCGGTTATTTCATTCAATTTATCAGGGATTTAATATTAGCAAGCTATATTTTTTATCAAGCATTTCCTGTTCACTTGAAACATTCTTTTTATAGTCGCCGTAGCTCCACATTCTGGCCTGGTCTCCATAATGAGTGCTTACCGGCTGTCCGGATTGCCCTGTAGAATTTATGGTTAACGGACGTTCAATATCTGCCATGCTGGTTATGGTTCTCATCGAAGCGCCTACAATTACATCAAAATTCCCTTTTTCAATTACATCGCTGAAGCGGTACTCAGTGTTGTTAACGCTGGTTTGATCGCCGCCAACATCGTAAGGACCGATATTAAATGTTTTATCAAGCGCTTCAACAAATCCAAGCGGGTGGCGAAATTTAACAGTGTGAACTGAACCCCAGTTCCATGAGTTCACATCTTTGCCTGGAAATTTTTGTTTAAGGAATTCAACTGCCTGAATTATACTTTTCCTTACAATTTCCGGGCGTTTTTCCAGCGAAGCTGTATTAATATTATCAAACCATTCGTTCTCAGGGTGCTGCATGACCCTCTCAAGGGAGCGGTAGGGAATATTCTGAATTGAAATAAAATCGTTGAAAATATTCGCGCCAAGCTCATCTTCAAAAATGTTCTTTACCAGGTAAACAAGGTAGGTATTATATATCACCGAAGCCGGTTCGTTTTTCGCAATTTCGGTGTTCCAGTTCTTTAGTTTTTCAATGGCAGCGCCGGTTTCATTTTCGTAATTCATGCCGCCTGTTTGTATATCAGCATAGAAATCCCTGAGGATTTCTTTCGCATAGGGAGATTCATAGCTGCTTTGGAGCAGCTTCATATCTTCAACATCAAACACGGTCCTGGTATCAATGAATTGCTTTATCCGGTCGAATCTGGAAAAAGGTTCCCACAAATATGAAATATAAAATTTATCCTTTGTATCTTTCAGCCATGTGAAGGGGTCTGTGTTTGCTGTGATAATATATCCTTCAGCAGGATTATACAGCTCAGGCAGTTTATCAAAATCGATAAACCCGCTCCAGTTAATTTCATCTTCACCGGGGAAAATGTAACTGAAAGCGGTATTGGTTTTCCTTATGGGAATTTTACCGCCAACGCGATATCCGATGTTCCCATAGATATCAGAATAGATAAAATTCTGAGCTGGAACAGAAAAATCTTTCAGCGAAGCTTTGAATTCATCCCAGCCGGAAGCGGTATTGATACCATAAAAACATTTAACCTCATCACTCTGTTCAAATCCTGTCCAGCGGAATGTCATTAGTTTATCACGATACGGATCTTCGGGATTTGACTGCATATCTGCAAAGCCTCTTATTTTGAGGTCTGAAATGACGGGACCGATCTTTGTAGTATAAATTATGAAATCAGTCTCAACGGAATCTTTGATGTAAATTTTTTCTTTTATAGAATCCAGTGCGGTTGACTGGTTATTGTACATATATTTCCTGCTGTCGGCGGAATCGCGTTTCAGTATGATGAAATCATTGTCATCATTCATTAAGTTCGTTAAACCCCAGCTTATGGTTTTGTTGCTACCAATTACAACGCCGGGGATCCCGGGGAAAGTCATTCCCCGCACATCAAGTTTACCGCCTTTGATGTACATTTCATACCACCTGGAAGGTGCCTGCAGCGCAAGATGGGGATCGTTGGCAAGGATAGGTTTGCCGGTAATAGACCGGCTTCCTGAAACCACCCATGAATTGCTGCCTGTATGAGAGCCGTTGATATTGAAAAATTTTCTGTAGTTTTGGTTCTGCACAAAAAAATCTTTACCTAAGAGAGAGACCTGTTTTAAATAACGCGCATTTTCATTTTCCAGGAATCCGGTTTCATCTCCGGATCTAATTTTCTTCTTTGGTTTTTCTTCTTTATTTTCTTCAGTGGAATCAGCTGGCTCAATTACGGGTTTTGTATATATAGTTATATTAGTATCGGGAAAAATGAGCGAAGTTTTTTCGATGCCTGTTTTGGTGAGCACTTCACCCATAATATAATCTGTGTACCAGGCAATGTTTAGATCCCAGCCCATCATTCTTGCGAGCATCAGGGAATGTTCAGGCTTCCAAGGTTCCGGTCTGTAATTGAGGGCATCAAACTCAACCGGAAGGTTTTCGTAGTGTGTTTCTATAAACTTGTTGACTCCGCTTGTATAGGATGTGAGTATTTGTTTAGATTCGGGGCTAATACTATTATACCAGTTATATGAAAATCGGTGAATCCCTATTGTCCTGAAAAGCTTATCAAATTCAATAACCTGCGCTCCGAAGACCTCCGAGAGCCTTCCTTCGGCAACCCTGCGGGTAAGATCCATCTGCCACAGCCTATCCTGCGCATGAAGGTAACCCTGTGTAAAATAGGCATCTTCCTGGTTTTGGGAGATTATGTGGGGAACTCCAAAATCATCAAAGTAAACTTTAACCTGCGATTTTAAGCCTGAAACGGCAATTTCTCCGGATATTGGGTAAAAAGATTGTTTGGAAAGGATATTAAAAAGTACGCCCAGAACAATAATTGCGGGTATAATGATTATAAAGATTCCAAGAAACGTTTTAACGTATTTATTCATTTAAATATATACAAATATAACCATATTACATTTGAACTTAAATTCTTATTTTCGCCTTAGTAAATCAAAGGAAAATCACCGGAGAATAAACAAATGAAAAAAGCAGCATTACTTATTGCCCTCTTTTTTATAAGCAGCACAGCATTTTCACAGATCGATTTCAAAAAAGGCACAGTTTCTGAAGTGCTGGCAACTGCCAAAGCTGAAAATAAGATCGTTATGGTAGATGTACTTACGGAATGGTGCAAATGGTGCATTGAGCTGGATAATAAAGTTTACGCAAAGAAAGAGGTATCAGATTTTGCCAATGCAAACCTGATAAGTTATAAGATAGACGCTGAAAAGGGCGAAGGTGTTGATTTTGCCAAGAAATACCAGATAAAGGGTTATCCTTCAATACTTTTTCTCGATGGTGACGGAAATGAGATAGACAGAATTTACGGTTACGTTCCGGCGAAAGATTTTCTTGAGATGATGCAGGACTACAATAAAGGGATCAATACATTTTCATATCTTAAGACTGAAGTGGAAAAGAATCCTTCTAACATTGAAGCCTCACTTAAGCTTGCTGATAAGTATTCCATGTACAGCGAAAGCGATAAGGCGAAGGAGCTGTTAAGTAAGATAGTTGAAATGGACGGCTCAAATGCCGGCGGAAAAACAGATGACGCGAAGTTCAGGTTAATACTGTTTACCGAAAAGGACGAAAAAGCGAAACAGCTTGAAGCTTTCATAACTGATAATCCGAACAGCGACCAGTTGAAAGACGCGTATGTTTCTGTTGCAGAGACTTATTATTACGAATTGAGCGATATGCCAACCGCTGATAAGTGGTTCAAAGAAACTTTGGCAAAGTATCCAAGTGATGATGCTGTTAATTCCAGCTACGGCCAGTACATGAACCAGGTAGCTGTAGGATTTGCCGATAAAGGAACCGGACCCGAAGACTATAATAAAGGATTAGGATTCATTGAAACAGCGTTGAAGTATGTGGCAGGTTCAGTTAATGAAGCGAGTTCCTATTACATTCAATCAAAGCTCTATTTTAATCTGAAAGAGTACAGCAAAGCGCTTGAATCAGTTGATAAGGCATTAAAGATATTTGACAGGAAACTGTACAGGGAACATAAAGCAAAGGTAGAGCAGCAGTTAAGCCAGAAATAAAATGAAAAGAGTTACGCTTTTATTTGTAAAAGCCCTCTTTGTTATATTGCTGTTTGCGGTTGTTCAGCAAATGGTAAGCAGTTCACTGGATATATACAACAATTTTGCATATGATAAGGCCATATTAAGATACACCCCTTACGGTTATGTGCCGCTGCTTGATAACCCGAATGATTATCACAGCAGTAACGCGGAAATAAAGGGCGGAGATTTTGTATATGTTGAAAACTGGGAATCTGCCGATAACGGCAGCGTAGTTTTCGCGAAGGTAAGATCAAAGTTCAGCACAGGCTATGTAAATAACCGCATGCTTGTTGAGGCAAATTTGAATGTGATGCCGATATTTTCGGTGGTGATGCTGGTGCTGATATTTGTTTTTACTGTGAAGAAAGTTTATTCGAAAATCCATAATGTATATTGAGGAAAGAACAAAGTGTATTCAGCTAAAATAAAAGTTACATTACGCAAATCAATTTTAGACCCGCAGGGCAAGGCAGTGGAACACTCACTGCAAAGCCTTGGTTTCAATAATATACTTGATACAAGGATTGGCAAGTATGTTGAGCTTAAGATTGATACGAAATCAGATGAAGAAGCCAGGCTTGTAACAGATGAGGTGTGCAAAAAACTTCTTGCAAACCAGGTGATGGAAGATTATGAATTTGAAGTAGTTAGCATTAACGGAAAGTAATTACAGGTTATAAAAAATAAATGAGTAAGGCTAAATTCGGTGTGGTGGTTTTTCCGGGTTCAAACTGTGACCACGATGCATACAATACGTTGAAGCATATACTGAACCAGGATACTGAATTTTTGTGGCATAAAGAAATTTCAATTGGCGACAGGAATGTAATTGTTGTACCCGGGGGATTTTCGTATGGAGATTATCTCCGCTGCGGAGCAATTGCGAGATTTTCTCCGGTAATGAAAGATGTTGTAAGGCATGCTTCAAACGGAGGAGTGGTAATTGGAATATGTAACGGTTTCCAGATATTATGCGAATCCGGGCTGCTGCCCGGCGCATTGATAAGGAATGAAAGCCTTAAGTTTGTATGCAAAAATGTTACATTGAATATAGAAAACAAAAACACCATTTTTACAAGCGCCTATTCAGGTAATGGTAATGTTACGCCCGGAAAAATGGTTGTACCTGTTGCACATGGTGACGGGAATTATATTTGTGATGAAGATACACTGAAGTCATTGAATGAGAACGGGCAGGTAGTTTTCAGGTATGAAGATTGTCCCAATGGTTCGATTGATAGTATCGCCGGTATTATAAACAAAGAGGGCAATGTACTTGGAATGATGCCGCATCCTGAGCGCGCAAGCGAATCTATAGTTGGCGGAAGCGACGGTAAGTATTTGTTTGAAAGTGTAATAAATTCTTTAAACTAAAATTCTAACAGATATGTACACTTCTGTGGAAGTCGCGGAAATTATGCTGGTGGTAGTTGTTACACTGTACTGCGCCGTAAAGATTATTTTAAAAGTATTTAATTAATAAATGTTCCCAAAAGGGAACAATGGAGCAATAAAATGTTTGGATTAGGACCGCAGGAAATAATTTTGATCTGTATCGTTATCCTTGTTCTTTTTGGAGCCAAAAAGATACCCGATCTTATGTCAGGGCTGGGTAAAGGAATGAGAGAATTTAAAAAGGCATCCAGGGATATTGAGTCAGAAATCAACAACGCAACAACTGACGAAAAAAAGACAAGCTGATCGCAATCCGGTAAGGTGAATATAATCTTTTGATAAAAATGTACAATGATTACGCTGAATTAAGAAATGAACTTGTAACAGGGAAAGTTTCCTGCACGGATATTGTAAAATATTACCTTGGTAATATTGAAAAAGGAAAGCATCTGAATGCTTTCCTTTTGATATTTAAAGAAGAAGCGCTAAAACGCGCTGAAGAAATTGACTCAAAACTCAAGGCAGGAACAGCCGGCAAGCTTGCCGGTATGGTAATTGCCGTGAAAGATGTGTTATCTTTAAAGGGTTACAAACTTACCTGCTCATCAAAAATCCTGGAAAACTTTGAAGCTTTATATACTGCGGCAGCAGTGCAGAGATTGCTTGATGAAGATGCAATAATCATAGGTAAAACCAATTGTGATGAATTCGCAATGGGTTCATCCAATGAGAATTCAGCTTACGGAAGTGTTTTGAATCCGGTTGATAATACAAGGGTTCCCGGCGGTTCATCCGGCGGAAGCGCCGCAGCTGTGGCGGCAGATATGTGTATGGTTTCACTTGGCACAGATACAGGCGGCTCCATACGCCAGCCTGCGGCTTTTTGCGGTATCATTGGATTAAAGCCAACCTATGGAAGGGTTTCACGGTACGGCCTGACAGCATTCGCTTCTTCATTCGATTCGATCGGACCTTTCGCAAAAAATATTCATGATGCAGCACTTGTGCTTGAAGTAATGGCGGGCAAAGATAAAAATGATTCCACTTCAGTTGAGCTTTCAGTTGAAAGTTATTCTCAAAATATTGAAAGCATAAACCCTGCAACCATAAAGATCGGTATAGTCGAAGATCTAGATGATGAAGGGTTGCAGCCTGAAATAAAAGAGTCTATGAATCAGGCTGCAGAATTCCTGAAGAACAAAGGATGTGAAATAGTACCGGTAAAATTACCAAATTTAAAATACTCGATACAGGCTTATTATATACTAACCACAGCAGAAGCATCGAGTAACCTTGCAAGATATGACGGCGCAAGATACGGTTTGAGGGCTAAAGATTCCGCGATACTTGAAGATATGTATGTTAATTCAAGAACCGAAGGATTCGGCCCGGAGGTAAAGCGGAGGATAATGCTGGGCACATACGTGCTTTCGCACGGATACTATGACGCGTATTACAAAAAGGCACAGAAAGTGAGAAGGCTGATAAAAGATGATTTCAGAAATGTATTTGAAAAGGTTGATTTTATTTTAACACCAACTACTCCAACAACAGCATTTAAGCTGGGCGAAAAAACCAACGACCCGCTGGCTATGTATTTAAATGATGTTTATACTACTTCTTCTAACTTATCGGGTAATCCGGCTTTAAGTATCCCGGCAGGAAATGATAATTCAGGGCTGCCTATCGGGCTTCAGGTAATCGGAAAAGATTTTGATGAAGCAGGCATATTAAGGCTGGGTAATTTATTAATGAACAGAAAATAGTTAAGCGTAGTTATTTACCTGGAACGCTTCAAACTCCTCGATGCTGATCTCGATCTTTTTCTTCAGCTGCATGTAAACAACCTCAACGTTATCACCCAAATACCACTCTTTACTTTTCTTTATCTTAAAATTTTTCAAAATATCAGATTCAAGAATGCTCTTTACTTTACTCAGATCATCCGGATTGTGGATTATAAATCCCCTGATCTGGCATTTACCTGTAAATAAAAAATAATCTATCTTAAAATTGATCGAGATATTCTGTAAGGCAACTATAGCCTTTTTTAACTGTTCATTTGTCATAATCACAAAAATACCTAATTAAAACGAAATTTTAAAGAGTATTTTTTTTACTTTGAACGGGGAAAAATATTTTGATGAATGACTAATTTCTTAATATTTGGTTTATTATACTTGAAAATTCCAATGAAAAAAATCAATATAGTATGCCTGGGCGGAAGCATGGAGAACAGATCTTCCACTCTGGCAGTATTAAAATACGCTGCAAAAAGGTTAAAACTGCAGGGAGCTGAAGTATATATTGCTGATATTAAGTCGATGAACCTTCCGGTCTTCAGTTACAAAGCACTTAAGGCTGTGAAGAACCGTAAATTTACAGAATTAGTGAAAAAGATCAGGGCTGCGGACGGATTTCTTTTCGCTTCGCCGGAGTATCACGGAACGGTAAGCTCCGCATTCAAAAATGTCATTGATTACCTTGAGGTACTTTCTGCTGATAAGCTGCCATACTTAAGCCTGAAACCTGTGGGATGTATCGCCCTTGGCGGCGCCGAAAACGCGGGTTACGCCACATTGAACAGCATGATAAGTATAGTACACAATTTAAGGGGTGTTGCCGCCCCGAACAGCATGGCTATTGGTTACGCAAGCAACTTGTTTGATAGTAAAGGAAACCTGAGAAGTGAGGCTGTGATTAAGAAATTAAACAGGCTATCAAATGAATTGTTTATACTGGCAGAAAGATTAAGAGATTAGAAAACAAAACCGTATAGAATACAGCATGAAGAATTTATACAAAGGAAAAAGGATCCTGGTAAGTCTGATTCCGCTGGCGCTTTTTTTTATTTTAGCCGCAGGCGCGTTATGGCAGAATAAGACTGAACCGGTGCAGAAGAAAGTCGACGCAGATCTGAAAAGAAACGCTGAACTGAAGAAAAAAGAAGAAACCAAAAAAGAAGAAGCAAAAGAAGAAGAAACCAAAGAAGAGGAAACAGGCGGTCCTGCGGATACTGTAAAGATAGGTGCGTACATATTTTCATTGTACGATCTGGACTTCCCCGGGAATAAACTTAATGCTGATTTTTACCTTTGGTATAATTGTACAAAGGATAGTTTGGCATTACTTGAAAACCTTGAAATAATAAATTCTACGGAGTTAAACAAATCCTATGAAATGAATGAAAAGAGGGGGAATACCTTTTTTCATTCGGTAAGAATAAATACCAAGATAAAAGAAGACTGGGATGTTACCAATTTTCCGTTTGATAAGCAGATAATTGAGATCAAGATCGAAGATTTTGATAAAGATAATACAAAGATGGTATTTATTGCTGATACTGCAGCCAGTAAAATAGATAAAGATGTACATCTTGAAGGCTGGAAGATAAAGGATTTTAACGTAAAGATAGATAACCACACATACGAAACAAACTACGGTGATCCTGATATTCCATTGAATGAGTACTCATCATTTTCAAGGGCAACTCTCTACTTTACGCTTGAAAGAGAGGGGAACGGCTTATTCTTTAAGCTGTTTATCGGGCTATTCATTTCTGTACTGATCTCACTGCTAACCTTTTTTGTTAACCCGCTTGATCTTGACCCAAGGTTCGGACTTTCAGTGGGCGCTATATTTGCCGCAATAGCCAGCCAATATGTAATAGCTTCCACGCTGCCGCAGAATGCAAGTTTAACGCTTGTGGATATACTTCACGATATTTCTTTTATTTATATTTTCCTTTGTATCCTTATTTCAACAATTTCACTGCATTACATGAAGTTGGGTAGAGAAGCTTTTTCGCGCAAACTTGACAGGTACAGTTTTTTCGGTTTTGCAATTACTTACCTTTTACTTGTAATTTACTTTGTATATAAAGCAATTTGAATAAATAAACTATGAGCACAAGAAGAGATTTTCTCAAAACTACGGCGGTACTGGCGGCAGGAGCGGCCATTATACCTCCTGTTTTCAGCATAAACAAAGGCATAAAACCAAAGGTTGTAATTATTGGGGCGGGTTTTGCGGGCCTTTCTGCGGCTTACAAACTGAAACAAAAGGGATGTGAGGTTACAATACTTGAAAGCCGGGGGAGAGTTGGAGGCAGGGTATTTTCTCACCCAATAGATAAGGATGAAAATCTTGTTATTGAGTTAGGAGCTGAATGGGTTGGAGCCTCCCACGAAAGAATGATAGCAATGTGCCAAGAATTCGGATTGGAGCTGCAGAATAACCAGTTTGAATCTCACTTAACATTCGCCGGAGAGTACTCCCCGAAAGGCGGGTGGGATTATTCCGCTGACTGGAAGACGAAGTTTGACAAGATTATCAAAGATTACGCAAACTTCCGCGAAGCAGATAAAAAGCGGCTTGATAAGATGGACTGGTGGAGATACCTGGTTAATAACGGTATAACAGAAAGAGACCTGCAGATTCGTGACCTGCTTGACAGCACCGATTTCGGTGAAAGCATCCGCCATGTTTCAGCGTACGCGGCTATTGCGGAGTATGCTGAATCCAGCGAAAAAAATGAAATGGATTTCAAGATCAAAGGCGGTAACAGCATGTTTTCTAATGCACTGGCTGAAAGAGTTGGAGAAGAGAACATCAAGCTTAAACATAAGGTCACAGAAGTTAACCAGGCTGACGGCAAAGTTGACGTATTATGCGATAACGGAACGATATTTTCGGGGGATAACCTTATATGCACTGCGCCAACTTACGCGATGATGAATATAAAATGGAAGCCGGGGCTTCCTGAAGAAAAGATAAACGCGGTAAATGAACTTCAGTACGCCAGAATAAGTAAGCACGCTGTGCTGTTTAATGAGAGATTCTGGAAAGATGAAGATTTTGATATGGTGACAGATGTTTACGGTCACTATTTCTACCATGCTACGAAAAATCAGCCCGGCACCAAAGGTGCCTTGATATCATATACAATAGGCGATAAGGCAGATGTAATTGCCAGACAAAATGAAGAATTTAAAGCAAACATGATAAATGATTCTTTAAAAACAGCATTTGGAAATGTAAAAGATAAAATTGTTTCACATGTCAATTATTACTGGGGTATGGATGAATATACAAAAGGCGGGTACGCATTATACGGAACAGGTCAGTGGTTCACGGTTATGCCAATTCTGAAAAAGAAGTTCAAGAATACATACTTTGCCGGTGAACATTTAGCTGACTGGCAGGGATTTATGGAAGGCGCAATCGTAACAGGAGAAGAAGCCGCCGAAGAGATTGCGGGATAAGTACTACTCCTTAAAACTTTTTATATAGTCAAGCAATTCCGCATCAAGGGTCTTAAGTGATTTACCTGTTACCGCTTCCAGCTGCTTAATGCCTGTATTATCTTTGTTAAAATTATCTCTGAAGTTCCTGTAATATTTTTCAAACAGGCCGTTTTCCTGAAGATACATTAATAAATACCTGGATTGCCCGTAGTAGTATGAAGTCCGCTTACCGTAAAGCTCATTATCATTTGTCTGCATTAGGTGTTTTAATCCGGTATAAGTATTTTCATTGATGGCTCTTCTTAAGGGGATAATTCTCCAGCTGAAATCAGCGATCAGGTTCCCGTTCCTGAATGTCGCTTTTTCATTAAGTGAAGCGAAACCCTCATCAAACCAGGAAGGAGCTTCCGGAAAATCTGCCTTTATGAACCTGTGAGTGATTTCGTGGGTAATACTTCCTTTCCAGGTGACATAGCGAACAACAATCACATTTTTAGATATCTTGTAGAAACCGTAGGGTGAAATATCATCTTCATCAATATCATAATTATCCATTACAAATTCTTTATATTTATCATATTGTTCAAAGAGGTAAACGGGAGTAACAACATCAGGAAGTTTATTTACATAGTTGTTTGTCATGGCATCGCTTGCATTTCTTATATCATTATCAATGAGCTTATAGGTTAATTCATCGTTCATATCAGAAAAGATAACAAAATGCCTGAATTTTGTTACAGACATTCCATCCGGAATCTGATCTGAGTGCTCTCTTATAACAGAACTATAATCTGACCCCGGAAAGATCTCTTCAATTTCAGATAGACTCTCTTTGATATCATTTCGCGTGATAATAGAATCCGCAGCATCCGGTTTGATATCGCTTTCATAGCTTCCGCACCCCAGAAGTATGGATAGAATGATAAATAGTATTATAATTAAACTTTTTGCCATAAATTCCTGGTTTGAAAATATAACAATTATCAAACATATTTAATTTCATCATATTAATACAAAAATGAAAGCTAAAATACTGGTTTTATGTACGGGTAATTCATGCCGCAGCCAGATGGCGGAAGGAATTATCAGGTCAATAGACGCGGATTTTGAGGTTTATTCAGCCGGAACGCGGCCGGAAAAAAATGTTAATCCCCATGCGGTGGAAGTAATGAAGGAGATCGGTATCGATATATCCGGGCACAATCCCAAGAAAGTTGACGAATTTACGGGGATTGATTTTGATTACGTAATTACTGTGTGTGATAATGCAAAGGAAGTGTGCCCGGTCTTTACGGGGAAAGTGAAACACAGGCTCCATAAAGGATTTGAAGACCCTTTTAATGCAACAGGAAGCGATGAAGAGAAAAAAGTTGTTTACAGAAAAGTGAGAGACCGGATAAGAGAAACTTTTGAAGAAGTTTTCGGGAAGTAATTTATTTTTTCAGGAACTGAATTGTAAATTCTGTACCTGAGCTGACTTTCATTGTAATAGTACCTTCAATTTGCCCCACAAGCGTATTTACCAATTGCAAACCCAGCGATTTGGTATCCCTGTAGTTGATATCTTCAGGGAAACCGATACCGTTATCACTTACAATTATTTCATACCCGCTTTCTTGATACTTGAATTTAATCGTGATAATCCCTTTGTTACCGGGCGGGAAAGCATATTTAAGAGAATTGGAAATAAGTTCATTAAGTATCAAACCGCAGGGAATGGCCAGATCAATACTGAGGTTCACATTTGCCGCTTCAACTGCGATCTTGATATCGCCCTGCCTGGATTTGAAAACATGCAGTAAATGTTCGGTCAATTGTTTCAGGTATTCAGAAAAATCAATCTCTGAAAAATCTTTGGATTGGTATAGTTTTTGATGTACCAGGGCCATTGAGCGTATGCGGTTTTGGCTATCTATAAGCAGATCAAGAGAGCTTTCATCTTTTACGTACCCTGATTGCAGTTTCAACAGACTTGATACGACCTGCAGGTTGTTTTTAACGCGGTGATGAATTTCTTTGAGCAGCAGTTCTTTTTCTTTCAAGGAGCGGCTTATTTTCTGTTCTGCTATTTTTCTTTCCGTAATATCTATCAATATCCCTGAAAGGTAAGATTCCTTTTCATTCACTTTAACCCTGAACATATGGTCTTCTATCCATATGTAACCGCCGGTTTTCTTTTTTACTCTGAATTCCATATTAAGGATCCCGCTGTCACCGGATTGCTTCCAGCCTGCAAGTGCCAATTTTACGGAAGGCAGATCTTCGGGGTGCATGATATTTCCAAAGAAATATTTACTTTCCAGAACTTCTGCGGGTGAGTAGCCTATCATTTCTGAAATATTATCAGAAATGAAGTCATTGGCCAGCCCTGACTGGTAAATGACGACTTTTGGAAGATTTTTCAGTATTGCCGAAAGTTTGGTTTCGGTTTCTTCCATCTTTAGCTGGGTTTTCTTTTGCTGGGTAATATCTATCATTATGCCTGAATAATACGGCTTCGCGTTTTCAGGGTTCACTTCATACATATGGTCTTCGAGCCAAACTATCTCATTATTCCTGTTCCGTACTCTTATTTCGTTGCTGATAACTCCTTTCGCTCCGCGGCGTTTCCACTCGGCAACCTGCTGATCATAGGTTATGATATCATCTTCAAGCATCAGGTTACTGAAAAGTGATTCGTTCTTCATGAATTCTTCAGCGGGATAGCCCAGAATATCCATTATGTTTTCCGATACAAAATTTACGTTTTCGCCGTATTCATATATAGCCACATTGGGCAGGTTGTTTAGTACCGCAGTCAGCCTTGCCTGGGTTTGCCTGAGTTTCTGTTCAGATTCAATTCTTTCTGAAATATCCACTACCTGCGCTATTTGCTGGTAAGGCTTACCTGTTGAATCCCTTAAGACATTCAGTCTTAATTCTACATGTATGGTTTTGCCGTTTTTGTGGATATATCTTTTTTCAAAATGAAATTGCGTTCCTTCACCGTTTACGGCTTTAGAAAACACGTCATCATCAAGATCGAGATCATCGGGGTGAGTAATATCTTCAAAAGTTTTTGTGAGCAGCTCTTTTTTTGTGTAACCCGTTATATCGCAATATGCTTTGTTTACCTTCAGGAAACTTTTGCTCATATCCGTTAACGCCATGCCAATTGGCGCATTATCAAAGATTGACTGGAGCTGCTGCTCACTTTCTTTGAGGGCAACTTCAGCCCGTTTCCTTGCGGTGATATCCCGGCCTACAGTCTGATATTCAATAATCCTGCCGTTATCATCCAGTATGGCGGTATCTGTCCACCTGAGCCATCGTATTTCCCCATCGGGTCTTATGACCCTGTGAGTAAACTGTCCAACCTGGTTATTTTTATCGAGGGAAACGAAAAATTTTGAAAATCTTTCAAGGTCTTCGACGGGCATTTGTGGAATGTATCTTTTGCCTATAAGTTCTTCGCGGGTCTTATTGAAGTAATTGCAGTACACATCATTAACATAAGTAAATGTGCCATCGGGCTGCCATCGTGTTATCATTTCTGTTTGCTGTTCAAGCAGGGTTTTATATCTTTCTTTGCTAGCAAGCAGCTCTTTTTCGGTCTGTTTCCTCTCGGTCATATCTATCAAAACCCCGTATAGCGATCTTGGGGAATTGTTATCATATGTAATTGAAACAATATCCTTAAACCATTTCACTGTGCCGTCACATGCCAGCATTCTGTATTCAAATTCATGATCTTTGTTTTGGGAGATGTGATACCTGCTGAATTCTGAAGCCCAGTTCCTGTCATCGTTGTGCAGATGATCGAACCAAAATCCCTTTTTAAACCATTCATCAGTGGCGTAACCTAAAATTGATTCCGCCATACGGCTTATGTATGTGAACCGGTGCAGATGCAGATCAAATTCATAGGTAATTACATTCAAACCCTCGATCAGGTCTCTGAATCTTTCTTTAGCCGGTATGATGTGATTATTCTCTGTATATTCCAAAAAAAGTATGAATGATTTTCTGTTTCAAAATAGGAATATAAATATCGAATGTAATTAACGTTTTAAGGGGATAAAAAAAAATCTTAAATCTATTTTTTACATAGATTTAAGATTTGAATTCTGTAATTTTTAAGTATTTTATTTCAGCTTAAAGTTAAACGGTACACTTACCCAAACCTTAACCGGTTTGTTGCTTTGCAGACCGGGTGTGAACTGAAGCTGTCCGGCTTTATCTTTAACTTCACTGTGGAACACTTCGGGTCCGCTTAAACTGCCAAGCTTGATCACATTGCCATCGGGCCCAACAAGAACCTTCACTGTTACTTTGCCCTGCATTCCTGTTTCGATTGCAAGTTCAGGATAATTCATTTCTGAGTTTACCTGTGATAAGTTTATGCATTCAGGCGCAACATCAACTTCGCTTATTCCGTAAACATCTTTGGGAGCTTCTTTTATAACATCTTTTATCATGTCATCAATTTTAATATCATCGATCTTAACATTATTGTTCGATGCAATTATTATTGTATCACCGGTTCTTGAAGTATTTGTATTGATGTTGTTAAGCTCATCCTGAGTTTTTAAGACAACATCATCCGCGTCAGTTTTCCTTACGGGTTCCGGCTGGAGTGAGGAAAGATCTTTCACTTTCTGTATAACTTCTTCCTTCACCGGCGGTATTTCGGTTTCATCAATAGGCGGCGGAGTGAAATCAACATCAGTCAAAATGATAGGTGTCTTCGGATTGAACGGTATTTCTTTGGCTTTGGATTGATTTATGTAGCCAACCAGCATGTAAGCCGCAATTAAGGCAACATGAATAGTTACCGCAACAATAAATCCTTTAAGGGTATAACCCTGCTGCATTTTTTTGAGCTCAGGGGCTCCGTACTTATCATTGTTTATGAGTGTTATTGCGTCGTTCATGATCTCCTCCTTACCGGGCTCATTTATCGGCCTTTTCATGTTATACTTGTGAAGATTCTGATTGTTCCTGAGATCATTAAATTAGATATTATTAGGCAATTGAGTATTATTGAAATGCATCAAATTTATACATATTTTGCATGTATTATGAAAAAATATCGAGACAAATTCCTGAATTTGCTGCTAATACTTGCTTTATTTTCTCTGGCGGCATGTGATGGAAAAAAGCAAACCAGGGAAAAAGACCAGGCCAGGGATAAAAGCAGTACAGAAAAGGAACAGATCTCAAGAAAAAATATCCCGGGCGGCAAGGGTAGTTTGAACGAGTATGATATATCGAATGTATCTGCCGAGAAAATTGCGCTGCCTCCCGAACTCATGGAAGTTTCGGGGATAACCTTTACAAACGATAACAGAATGTTTGCGCACGGTGATGAGGATGGTGATATTTTTGAAATTGATCCGCAAAGCGGAAAGGTAATCAAGAAGTTTTCGATCGGGAGTTTTCTGACTGTGAAAGGGGATTTTGAAGATATAGCTTACGCAAAGGGTAAGTTCTATTTGGTGGAATCAAACGGCAAGATATACGAGTTCAGCGAAGGCAGTAACGGTGAACTTGTGAAGTTTAAAACGTACAAAACATTCCTGAGCGGTAAAAACGATGTTGAAGGCTTATGTTATGATAATGAAACAAATTCGTTACTTCTGGCATGTAAAGGCTCAGGCGGAAAAGAGTATGGCAAAGATAAAACTGTGTACACATTTTCACTGGATAACCTTGAGCTTGATGAAATACCAAGATTTGTAATATCCGCCAAGGATATAAAAAATAACAGTGTTGAAGGAAAGTTTAATCCTTCAGGGATAGCAAAAAATCCGCTCAGCGGTTCATTTTATATTATAGCCGCAAGCGGCAATACTATCCTTGAAATATCAAAAGCCGGTGAAGTTTTAGACCAGGCAGATCTGCCGGAAAAAGTTCACATACAAGCCGAAGGGATCGCATTTAAAAGCGACGGGACGCTTTACATCAGCAATGAAGGAAGAGGTAAAGAACCATATTTCATTGTTTACGGATTGAATAAATAAAAAGCTTTACTTTTTACCTGCAGTAAAACCGCAATAACTTTTCAAATAGTGATATATCAAATTACCGGGGGCAAAATGCTATTGAGCAAAAAAAATTTTTTTGCTTTTGTTACTTCGAGTTTAATCCTGGTTTCAGGGATATTTTCCCAAACAGGCGCAGAATGGTTTTCGGGATACAAGACGGTAATTCCGGGTAAACATTATGATGCCGGCGCGCTTCATGAATTGTTCTTTGGCGCGCACTGGCGTGATGTTTGGTCAACCCCGGTTAAAGTTGGTGTAGCAGATCTTTCAAAGTACGGGGGCGGCTTAACACCCACTGAAAAGGGCGGCGGCCTGCAGACAAAAGCGCTTAAGTTCAAAGGCGGAGATGGCAAGGAGTATAAATTCCGTTCACTGGATAAAGATCCTAAAAAGACGCTGCCCATAGAATTACAGGAATCGATCGCGAAGGATATTATCCAGGACCAGATAAGTTCATCAAATCCGTACGCCGGATTTGTTGTGAACCCAATACTTGACGCAGTCGGAGTATATCACTCAGATTACACGCTCGTATTACTTCCTGATGACACTCAGCTTGGTGAGTATCAAAAAGAATTCGGCGGACTTTTGGGAATAATGGAAATTGTTCCGGATGAGGCTCAGTTTGAGGGTTCAGATAAAGTTATAAGCACAGTAAAGCTGCTGGATAGACTTAACAAGGAAAGCGATGAATCGGTTGATAGCCGCGCCTTTTTAAAGGCGAGGCTGCTGGATATTTTTTTGGGGGATTGGGACAGGCATAAAGATCAGTGGAAATGGATTAGATACAAAGACGGCCAGAGCAAGGTATATAAACCTTTCCCTATGGATAGGGACCAGGCTTTTGCGAAATTTGACGGTCTTCTTCCATTTATTGCCGAGCAGAACATTCCACAGTTAAACAACTTTGGGTACAGTTACCCAAAATTGAGATATATGACATGGAGCGGCAGGTATTTAGATCAGCGTTTTTTGAGCTTTGTTTCAAAAGAAACCTGGGAAGAAGTTACAAATGAAGTGGTAAACAAACTGACTGATGAAGTCATAAACAACGCAGTGAAACAACTGCCGCCGGAAGTTTATAAAAAGGCAAAGGATGAAATTTTAACAAAGCTTATTTCCAGGAGAGATGGGCTCAGGGAAGCTTCAATGGAATATTTTGTACTGGTTAATTCCGTAGTGGATATCTACCTGAGCGATAAAGATGATTTGGTAAGGCTTGGCTTCAATCCGGTGACAAATACTTATGAACCTGCAAGTGATAATAACGATTTCACGGAGATCACGATATTCAAAATCAAAAGCGATGAAGTAAAAGGTAAAGATGAGATATCAAAGCAGAAGCGATTCAATAATGAGATCACTGAAGAAATAAGGATATACCTGCAGGATGGCGATGATGAGGTGGTAATAACCGGAAAGTCAGACAATCCTCCTAAAATAAGAATTATCGGCGGTGATGGAAAAGATATTATCAAAAATACATCCGGTGAAAATGTATTGTTTTACGATGATGGAAAAAAGTCGGAAACCGAAGGAGATGTTACGCGTGATAATGAAAAGTACATAACGGAGTACGATAAGCTTAACGGCAAATTCAAAAGTCTGAAGAAAAACATATCAAAAGAAGAAAAGAAGAAGTATGAAGAACAACTGGCAAATCTGAAATACGACCCGGCAGCTCCGCCGGATAGATTTGGTATGGGGAGTTTTTATCCTTTGTTTATGTTCAATCCTGATATTGGTCCGTTTTTTGGAGGCGCTTACAGTTATAGAAAATATGGATTCAGAATGGATCCTTACCTTTATAAAGTGAATTTTTCCGCAGGGTACGCACCTAAAAAGAAAGATATTACAGGGTTGGTAACTGATCTGGCCATAGATCTAAGGGGTATTATTAAAAACTCGCAATTAAATTTTCATTTCAGAAAGTCAGGACTAGAGATCAATAATTACTTCGGCAGGGGGAATAATACAAATTTTAACAGCGATCTTTATGATGAGGGTTTGTACAAAGTAATTCATGAAGAATATATAATCGATCCTTCGGTTAGTTTCCCCGTGAACCGAGCGTACAGTTTCAATGCGGGAATTATCTACAAGAATTTCGATGTAAAACCGAATGACAAAATAGAATTTTCAATGACCGGAGTTACCGCAAAGCCGGTTAACCTGCTTGGAATTTCAGGGGGTGTTATTTATGATAAGAGAGATCATAAGACTGCGCCATTTAAAGGGTACTATTTTGAGCTGGGCGGCAGATATTTTCCTTCTTTGTTTGAAAGAGATTACAATTTTGCTAAAATTTCAGCAGACCTTCGGGGCTATTTGGGGTATAAGCAGAATATTACACTGGGAGTAAGACTTTGGGGAGAAAAGCTGATTGGTGATTTCCCATTCTTTGAATCTGCTTTCCTGGGAGGCTCAGGATCGCTCAGAGGATTCGCGGGTGAGAGATTCGCAGGGGATGGCTCAATACTTGGATCAGCGGAGCTTAGGCTGAAGCTTTTTGATATGAATATATTACTGCCTGAAACTGTTGGAATATTCACTTTTGCTGAAACAGGCAGGGTATTTGTTAAGGGTGAAACTTCAAATCTCTGGCATACGGGTTACGGCGGCGGTATATTTATGTTCCTGCTGAACAGGGATATAGCATTCAGGTTTACATATGCGGCATCAAAGGAAATAAAGCAGGCGTTTTATTTTGGGACAGGTTTTACTTTCTAGATCAAAAGCCATAGACTATGTTAAACCCGTTCATTGTGGGTGAAAATGAAAATCCACCGCCCTTTTTCTGCTTTTGTCGTTCGTTCTTTTCCCGGTCACGCTCACGGTGAATTACAAACATAGAAGAACCAAAACCCAAAGCTGCGCCAAAAAATATATCGCTGAACCAGTGCTTATCGTAGTGCATCCTTGCGTAACCTGTTAAGGCGGCAAAAGAATACAATATACCCCTTGCCCACCATGTATCAATCTGCTCTGCAAGAATTGTTGAAGTTGCGAACGCAACCACGGTATGACCTGAAGGAAAGGATTGCGTATCGCCTGCGGAATTGAACCATGAAAATTCATATTGATTGCCGGATGAACTGAACGGCCGGTGCCTGCCTGTTGCGTACCTGAGAGCCATTGTTACCGTGCCTGAATAAACCAGTGACTGGATCAGCATTCTGCCTGTTTTTCTCAGTTCGCTCTCGCGGGCTAACAGCCCTATTGTGTACATCGCGCCTCCTAAAATGCTGGGATACTGAACATAGCCGTAAAATATTGGTCCATCAAGAAAAGTACCGCTGTATTTTGATTCCCCGGGGACTGAAAAATGTTTCCTGATATCTTTATCCAGTGTTGATGAAAGGACTGTTCCTGCAACAACTGATGATGATATTATCAGATTTTTTTTGCTGGTGAATGGAGAAGCGAAGAAGGCACCCCAGTCTATAGCGAAATATTTCAGGTCATAACCAAGATCCTGAATAATGTTAGTCTTCTTGGGTTTAAATGACCTCTTTGTGAACGTGGAATCTGAATAAACTGTTATGTTCAGAAGAATGATCGAAATGAGAATTGCCGCCGGTAGTTTCATTAATTTACACGAATAATATAAGCCTTATAGAACAATTTTTTGTGAGAGTTTATTTAAAACTCTTCATGTAATCGTAGATCTCGTATTGAGAGCGGTGAGCGGTTGTGCTTTCACCGGTAACATAGTTATTAGTCTGCTTTTCATCTATTACTCTGGCTTTCACATTGTCATTAAGTTTGATATTCAATATATGCTTAATAATATTCTTCAGGTCTTCATCGTATATAGGAAAAGCAACTTCAATTCTTCTGCTCAAATTTCGTTTCATCCAGTCAGCGCTTGAAAGAAATATCTTTTCATTTCCCCCATTATTAAACATATAAACCCGGTCATGTTCGAGGAATCTATCAATTATGCTGATACCCCTGATATTTTCACTCATATTTTTAATACCCGGTATAAGGCAGCATATTCCCCGTACGATCATGTTTACTTTAACGCCGGCAGAGCTGGCTTCGTAAAGTTTCTTGATCATGCGTTCATCTTCGAGACTGTTAAGTTTGATCGTAATAGCTGCCGGCATTCCTTTTTGCGCATACGCAATTTCATTATCTACCAAAGCCTGAAATCCTTCACGCATGCCGTAATGGGCAACAAGCAGATGCCTGAATTCGTAATTAATTTCTTTGCCTTCAAGGGCTTCAAAAACCTTGGCAACTTCCTCAGTCAGCTCCGGGTTTGCGGTTAAATAACCGTAGTCAGTGTAAAGTCTGGCGGTCTTTTCATTGAAATTGCCGGTAGAAAGATAGGCATAGTTTTTTATAACATTGTTTTCTTCACGGGTAATTAATGCTATTTTAGCATGCACCTTGAGTCCGGGGAGACTATATAACACCTTAACTCCGGCTTTCTGCATTTCTTCGGCGCTCTTGATATTTATCTCTTCATCAAAGCGGGCTTTAATTTCTACAAACGCGGTTACATCTTTTCCTCTGTGCGCAGCTTTAATTAGAGCGTTTACGATCCTGGAATCTTTTGCGACCCTGTATTGAGTAACTTTTATAGATTTTACATCAGGATCATTGGCCGCCTGTTCGAAAGCGTTAATTACATAATCGTAAGATTGGTATGGAAAGTACAGCAGTTTGTCTTTTTCTGATGCAGATGTGAATAGATTTTTTTCTGAATCAAGCGCTTTCGAGCGAAGCGGTTTCATTTCGGGATAGTTCAGCTCATTCATTCCGGGGTTAGGGAAACTGAAAAAATCGCTGAAGTTATGATACTTCCCACCGGGGTAAAGATCTTCATCGGAAAGAAGCAGGGCTTCTTTGAGAAAATTCAGAAAGGATGCAGGCATTGCCCTATCATACAGGAACCGTGAAGGGGCTCCGCTGGAGCGTTTAGCGAGGCTCTTCTTCATTTTATCCAGCAGGTTTCCTGAAAATTCATCTTCAATGTAAAGCTCCGCATCGCGTGTGAGCTTTACCGCGAATGATTCATGGACATTATATCCGTAAAATATATTTGGCAGGAAGTAACGGATAATATCATCAAGGAACATGATATAATTGTTGTTGCCTATTTTAGGGAGCAGAATGAATCTATCTATGTGGTTTGTTGGTATTTCAACTATCGCAGAAAGGTATCTTTTGTGTTTAAGCTGTTTATCACTTCTGCTGTTAAGCTTGGAAGAAAGTTTAACTGCAAGATAAAGCCTTTGATTGCGCAGAAACGGAGTTATCTTCTTCCGCGCGATTATCATTGGCATAATATGCGGTACTACCTGCGAGTTGAATAGCTCTGAAACGAACTCTTTCTGAACAGTATTCAACTGCGTATGATCTACAAGAAAGATGTTGTTTTGTTCAAGCTCAGGCTTTATCACTTTTGTGAAAGTCTCGCCGTATTCTTCCTGCATTTTCACTACTGTTTTGTGAAGTTTGGCAAGCAGTTTTTCTACATCAAACTTCAGTTCTTTCTGAGTTTTCTTCTTCAGATCAAGCAGTGATCTTAAGGAAGCAACCCGGACGCGGAAAAATTCATCGAGGTTTGAAGAAAAGATGGCAAGGAATTTAATTTTTTCATACAGCGGCGTAGAAGGATCTTTTGCTTCCTGCAATACCCTGTGATTGAATGATAGCCAGCTTAGCTCTCTATTTAAAAATTTATGATCCATGTTTAAACATTTTTGGGTAAATGAAGTACTGAAGAGTACCTTTGTTGTTCTTTATTTTTTTCCAGTCGCTGAAAGAGAAATTTATTTTTACTATACCGCAGGTAGGTATATTGGCGATCTTTGAATTGCTTATATAATTGGCAAAATCAGTAATACCAAAGTTATGACTGAAAAGCATGATGTTTTTGTTTTTGCTGTTTATTTTTTCCAGTACATTTAAAAAATCATTGGTACCCGCCATGTAAAGATCATCTTCAATTTCGATATCTTTCAGATCATAGCCGATCTTTTCCGCAATAATTTTTGCGGTTTTGAAAGCTCTCTTAGCAGGGCTCGATAAGATCAAATCTGCTGATTCCTGCTTGTTTTTGAGTATTCCACCCATAAGCGGAGCATCGAACTTACCGCGTTCGTTCAATGGGCGTTCAATATCCCGCAAACCGGTATCAGCCCAGCTTGACTTAGCATGCCTGCAAAGAAATAGATTGATCATAAGAATAACAAAATTAACTAAATAAAACTTATAATAATACTGAATTTGAAATGACAATTAGTTAAAATTTGTTAAGATGACCAGTGATTTGTTAAGGAAATTCCGGATACCATTCTTGCTGCTTTTATAGTGTTATTAACAGGTACATCAGGTTATTGGCTTGTAGGCGGCGGGAAGTATACTTTATTGGATTGTTTTTACATGACTGTTATAACAATACTTACAATTGGGTACGGAGAAATTATAGATCTTACCAACAACAACTGGGGAAGATTATTCACAATACTAATAGCCTTTACGGGAATAGGAACAGCCACATACATAATTTCAACTTTTACTGCATTAATAGTTGAAGGCCAGTTAAAGGAAACTTTTAAAAAACGAAGAATGGAAAAAAGCATAAAGAAACTTTCAGGGCATTATATAATTTGCGGAGCCGGCAGGGTAGGTTCGGTGATATTGCATGAACTCTATTCAACCTCAAGAGATTGCGTTGTGATAGATAATGATGAAGAAATTATCCAGTTCGTTTCAGAAAAATATCCCGCGCTGATAGCAATAGTGGGTGATGCAGATCTTGAAGAAGTACTTGAAAGAGCAGGAATAAAGAACGCCGCGGGTATATTTGCCTCAACCGGTGATGATAACCAGAACCTTGTTATCAGTCTGACCGCAAAGTACATAAATCCGGAAATACGTGTAGTTGCCAGGTGCCTTGAAGCAGCTAACCAGCAAAAAATGAAAAAGGCGGGCGCAGATACGGTCATAACAGAAAATTTTATTGCAGGCATGAGAATGGCATCAGAGATGGTAAGACCCACTGTTGTCAGTTTCCTTGATAAGATGCTGGCCGATAAAGATAAAAACCTGAGGGTTGAAGAGATTAAAATGCAGGAAAAGTACGCGGGAAAAAGAATAGCTGATATTGATATGGGGAAATTTACTGATACTCTGATTTTGGCAATATTGTACAGGGATAACTGGACTTACAGTCCCAAAGGAGATCATATACTCGAAAAAGGATGCAGTATAGTAGTAATTACCACACCTGTGGAAAGAGAGAAACTTTCAGCACACTTCCTTGGGTGAATTTAAACCGGGGGCGTGCTTGAATAATTTAAAAGAATAGCCACAATATACGCCAGCACAGATATAACCAAGCCATACATAAAAATGCTGTAACAAACTCTCAGATATTTAAATTTTCTGCCGACTGCCTGTCCTAAAAAGTAGAAATCTTTTACCATAGAACTGTATAGATAGTCTTTATCATGCATCATTTCATCCATTCCCCACTGAAAATCCGTTAAGGGCATATTAAAAAAATTACCAAAGAAGAGCAGATTTGTTTTTCTGGCTTTAATATCATCCTGAGAGAATATACCCGGGGAAATTTTTGGTTTTGTAACAAGAATTCCAAAGATAATACAGGTTAAACAAACCGCAAGCAGCATAACAGTTGGAATCAGCAAAAAGAATTGTGAATCTTCCTGCATCTCAGAAAAGAGGTTTGTGAGAATCAAACTGATGATTAAGGTATTTACCGTGATCATTATATTAGCTTTACTATCTGCCATTGCTGAAAATTCCACGTGAGTTCTTACTGTATTGCGAAACATCGTTTCGATGCCCCGCTCGGCTACTTTTGCTGATTCTTTTTTAAAGGCGATCTTTTCTTTTTCAACCGCCAGTTTTTCTTCATCTTTTCTGGAAGCGATCTTTTGTCTTTCCAGTTCCAGTTTCTGTTTCTCAAATTCAAGCTTGGCTTTTTTACCAGCCTCTTCATTTGAAAGCTGAAGCAATTTTCTGTATCCTTTTTGCGCCTTCAGCAGATTCGCAGTTTGCTGCTGAGAAAATTTTTTCCGGGCATATTGTGTAAAGAATCTGTGTGTTGAAAGCAGTTCTGCGCTTGTTTTATACCATTCAGCTTCACTCACTTGCTGAATGCCCAGTGTTTCCCACTCGCACTTCAGGAGATCAGAGTATTCAAAAAAATCTTCACGGCCAAAATGGATCAGATCAGCATCACATAAAACCTGCTCCATCAGGTTTTGGGGTGTTTGCGGCATTTTGGTAGAATTGATACAATTGATTACCATATTAATTTTATCAGGGTTGTAATTATGTTCTTTCAAAAATGCAGACGCAATATCTTTGCCCGCATCTTCGTGGCCGTTGTACGTAACAGCGTAACCGGAATCATGAAACCACGCAGCGAGCGTAACAATTTCAAGCTCGCTTTCATTTAAACCTGATTTTTTACCGATCTTAACAGTATTATTTACTACATCAAGGGTATGGGAATAGTTGTGGTAAAGCATATTTGGTGAAAGTTTTTCACTGAAGAGATCTGAAACAAAAATTTCAGCAGCCTTTAAAATATCTATATGAGGCATAAATTTTCCGTAAATTCATGTTAAAAATATGCTTATAAAAAGAATTAATCAATATATATAAAGATGGGTAAAATCTGTTTTATTGTTTTACGAATACCCTGATATCAATATTTTCCCAGGTTGTTTGTTCAGCGGCCATATAGTCTATGATAGCATGCGAAATGGTATATTCACTTCCATCTTTGCGGAAATGATACAGGGGAATGCTGTAACAATTATTGATCGTACTATTGAAATCCTTAACCTGCTGAATGCCCGGTATAGCTTCAATTTCCTTAAGAGTAACATCATCATCAACAAATGGCGAACCTTCCAGGTAGCTGCACCAGATAATAAGCGCCTTGGGTGTTTTATCCAGGTTTGTTTGTGAAAGCAGTGTAAACTTATCGCCGCCGGTTTGTGATTCATCCAGCGCATTTGCGACCTGGTGCATATTGGTTATTATCTTATATCCGGGATAATTTTCTGCGGCAAAATGAGCAATATCTTCTGATACCTTTTCAATTTCAAATTTATTGTGAAAAGGTGTAGCATACGGACCCAGGATAAACATGATCAGAAAAAATATTGAGCTTATGATCAAAGCGCCTGATTTCTGTTTAATATTAGCAAAGAAAAAACCTATACCAACCGCGGCAATAATACCAAATGCCGGACCCACAACAGCTACATAACGCAGCTGACCAATGCTGCAGGTAAGGTTTAACCCTTTTAGCGCAAGTAATGTCTGCACAGCTATACCACCGAAAAATATGAGCACAAGGAGCCAGTAATCTTTCAGTTCTTTTTTTAAATAAAGAAGTACAATTCCGCCGATAAAAAACACAGCCTGTATGAATCCGAAGATCTTAGGTGAGTGCATCAGGTAATAATACCAGTCAACACCAACATCAATTTTAAGCAGGCGCGAGTGCAGTGTCATATCATAGAAGAATTGCGTAGGGTTTAGTGTAATAGCAGTTGTATAAAGGTACCACAGTACCGGGCCCGCTAATGCAAGCGGCAGAATTTTGAATTTCTTCCTGTACAAATAAACAAGAAAATAAAGAGCGCAGACGAATGAATATTCTGTGCGGAAAACAAAAATAAGAGAAGAGGTAAAAAGAACAAGTTTTGGTTTATCTTTGAGATAGTAATAGAAAGAGAGAATTATCAAAAATGCCGCAGGAAGCTCCGCAAGTGAGGTATAAGAGATATTAAAAAGTACAGGCTGAAATCCCATAACCGGGATCACCCATTCCGCGTATGGTACATTCTTCTCTTTGAGTATTTTATATGCAACAAATACAGTGAGAAGAAAAATTACCGCCGAAGCTATCTGAACACCCTTTAAACCAAGCTGCGCAGGAAGCGTAAAGAGCAGAACCCTGCCCATTCTGTGCCATGCCCCAATACTTTGTTCGTATGAATCAAAGTAGTGCCTGTTATAGTTAAAGTGGCTGGAGTCATCTATGAAATAGAATCCATCTGAATTGAAGATCCAAATAGCCTGAACTACAATAAGCGCTGCCCAGAAGAAGTATTTTCTTGTTTTACTTTCCAATATTTAATTATAAGCACAAAAATACTTTGATAATAAATGCTTATCAATGAAATAATTATGATGTATTATAGAACTTTAAAGTGATATGATTAATTGATAATTTAGCATACTTAAGCTGATACAGTTGAATTCTAAATTACTGAAATACACTAAAAAGGGTTTGTATTGCTCTCAAGCTGATATTTACATAGACCCTGCCGGTAAAACCAACAGGGCAATAATTACTCATGCACACAGTGACCATGCGCGCAGGGGCTCTGATTCTTACCTGGCACATCCTGTAACAGCATTATTGATGCGGCACAGGCTAGGAAGTAAAATAAACGTTCAGGAGCTGGAGTACGGCAGGAAAGTAAACATCAACGGAATAAGTATATCACTGCACCCTGCGGGTCATGTACCCGGTTCGGCACAGGTAAGGCTTGAAGGCTGCGGTGAAATAGCTGTAATAAGCGGTGATTACAAATTAGAAAATGACAGATTAAGTACACCTTTTGAACCTGTTAAATGTGATGTGTTTGTGACGGAAACAACTTTTGCGCTGCCAATTTATAAATGGGAACCACAGGAAATTATTTATAAAAAAATCAATGACTGGTGGCTCAGAAACAAAAAAAATGGCATTGTATCTGTTATCGGCGGATACTCACTTGGCAAAGCACAGAGAATACTGAAACATCTGGATACATCAACAGGTAAAATATTCACTCACCCTGTTATTGAGGATGTAAATGAAATACTAAGGAACAGCAAATTTGGGCTGCCGGAGACTCACAGGCTGAACGAAAATACGGCTTACAAAGAACTAAAGGGTAACATTGTAATTGGTCCGCCTTCATTTACAGGTGGCGGCTCAATCAAAGATACCGGGAAATATTCGATTGGGTACGCTTCCGGCTGGCTGAAGACACGAAAGGCATGGGGCAGGCAATCGATTGATATCGGGTTCGCTCTTTCGGATCACTGTGACTGGGATGGGCTTAACATGGCTGTTAAATTAACCGGGGCTGAAAAAGTTTTTGCTACGCACGGATTTACAAAGCAATATGTAAAGTGGCTCAGAGAAAATGAGATCAGCGCCTATGAACTGACCGATATTGCAGCGGAGGATAAAGAAGATTGACCAGGTTTAGTGAACTATGCTCTTTATTAAGTGAGAATCGTAATGCAGAATATAAAGAGCTGCTGCTGAGAGAATATATAGATTCCTCAGAGGATAGTGATATCTTATGGGCCTTATACCTGCTTTCAGGAAAGAAACTTTCAAAGCAGTTAAGTGTTGGGGATCTTTGGGAAATTTTACCTGAGCTTTCCGGAATACCGCTGTGGTTAATTGAAGAATCATTTCAGATAAGCGGTGATAGATCCGAAACGATTTCGCTGCTGCTGCCCGGAAATAATAGTAAGGGTGGCTTATCGCTTTCAGGAATTATGGAATTTGTTGAGAGCCTGAAAGATATTGAAAGGACAGCGAAAACCGAAAAAGCTCTAATCATTATGCAGAAACTAAGTTCAACTGAAAAATACAATTTTCTCAGGATGATTTCAGGTAGTTTTTCGGTGGTAATAGAACCCGGTACAATAGTCAATGTACTTAAATCAAAATACAAATTAGAAGAGGTATCGGCTTACCACTTATTGCACTACTTAGACCCGGTTCAGCAAGACCTTAGATCACTACTTAGCTTTTACAGGAAGTACAAGGAAACGCTGAGAGTTTATCCATTCAATTCAACTGATGAACCTTCAAATTATGATTTCGGAAATGATGAATTAAGAGACTGGCAAACGGAATGGAAATGGGACGGTGTACGCGCGCAGCTGGTTTACAGAAATAATGAGCTTTTGATTTGGTCAAAGCGGCATGGACTTCTGACAGATAAATTTCCGGAATTATTTGAGCTAACCCGGCACCTGCCCGGCGGAATTGTGATTGACGGAGAGATAATTGCATTCAGCAATGGAAAACCTTTGCCGTACAACATTCTGAAAAGCAGATTGAGTAAACGCCTTGTAACAAAAGCGGCAGAAGATGCGCCTGCCGCATTCATTGCATTTGATATTATGGAATATGAAGGTGCGGATATCAGCAATAAACCATTGAGCGAAAGACGGGTATTACTTGAAAAGTTAATAGCAAGCACAGGAAATTCAGATGTGTTATTCTGTTCACCGGTGCTCGAAATAAGAACAATGAGATCTCTGGAAGAGCTGAAAGTGAGTTCACATCAAAATAATTGCAGGGGAATAATACTTAAACGAAAGAATTCCGTTTATTCGGCACCGCGCAGCAGGGTTAGTATGGTTAATGAGCCATATTCAATTACTGCCGTTATGTTGTATGCGCAGAAAGGCGCGCAAAGCGATGTTTTCAGTGAGTTCACTTTCGGGGTATGGAATGAAGAGGAGTTCATAACGTTTGCAAAAGCAAACAGCGGATTGAGTATTGATGAATTGAAAGAAATTGAACTGTTTGTTAAAGAGAACACACTTGAAAAATTCGGACCGGTGAGAATTGTAAAACCTGAACTTGTATTTGAACTGCAGTTTGAGGGAGTTTTTTTTTCCAGGAGGCATAAAGCGGGTTTAACTTTAAGGAATCCCAGGATCAGCCGTTGGTTAAAAGATAAAAAGCCCGATGATGCCGGTCACTTAAGCATACTGAAAGATATTTTAAATGCGGGCAGTTAAACCCAAACATAAATCCGGTTCAAAAGGCACGAGTGCCGAAATTGAGAGATCCGATACTGATAGAACTCAGTTCGCTTACAGTATAATTTACGATTGGTTCAATCAGAACAACAGACAGCCGTTTGAATTCCAGAAGCAGGCGTGGCATTACTATTTAAATGGGTACAACGGTTTGCTGAACGCTCCGACAGGAAGCGGCAAAACTTATGCTTTGTGGCTGCCTGTTGTGATGGAGTATATAATACATAACCCTGACTATAAAAAGAAACGACCAAACGGTATCCAAATGCTGTGGATCACTCCGCTGAAAGCCCTTTCAAAAGATATAGAAAAGGCAATGAAAGATGTACTGGAAGCGCTTGAGATTCCCTGGCAGGTAAGCACAAGAACAGGTGATACCACTCAAAGCACGCGTGCAAGGCAGAACAAAAATCTTCATGAAGTTCTCATAACTACCCCTGAAAGTGTGCATGTGATGCTTTCTCAAAAAGGATATCCGGGTCTTTTTAAGGGATTGAAAGCTGTAATTGTGGATGAATGGCACGAGCTCCTGGGATCGAAAAGGGGAGTACAGACGGAACTTGCTCTTTCAAGGCTGAGGGGTTTAAGGCATGAGCTTAAAGTGTGGGGTGTATCAGCAACAATCGGAAACCTTGATGAAGCAATGGATGTGCTGCTTGGTGAAAATAAGGGTAAGGCAAAAATAGTCCGAGCGGAACTTGAAAAGAGGATCGAGATAAGATCTGTATTGCCTGATGAAGTCGAAAAATTCCCCTGGGCAGGACACTTAGGAATAAGACTGATAGATAAAATCATTCCGATACTGCGCGCAAGCAAATCAACTTTGATATTTACCAATACGCGGTCTCAATCAGAAATTTGGTACCGGAAAATTCTTGAACTTTATCCTGAGTTCGCGGGCGAAATTGCCCTGCATCACGGTTCCATAGATAAAGAAATGAGGAATTGGGTTGAAAGAGCGCTTCATAACGGAAAGTTAAAGGTTGTGGTATGTACATCCAGTCTTGATCTTGGAGTTGACTTCAGGCCGGTGGATAATGTGATACAGATAGGCAGTCCAAAAGGTGTGGCACGGTTCCTTCAGCGCGCCGGAAGAAGCGGACATCAGCCTGATGCTGTGAGCAGGATATATTTTGTGCCGACTCATTCGCTGGAACTGGTAGAAGGCGCGGCGTTGAAAGAAGCCATAGAGCAGAAAGTATTTGAAGACCGCCAGCCCATATTGAAGCCGTATGATGTGCTGATCCAGTATTTGGTTACTCTTGCCGTTTCAGAAGGGTTTGATGAAAGCGCGGTGTATGAAGAGGTTAATTCCACCTTTGCATTTCAGACCCTGCGGGATGATGAGTGGAGCTGGATCATGAAATTCATAACAACCGGGGGTGACGCTTTAAAAAATTATGATGAGTACCGTAAAGTGAATTTTGAAGAGGGTTTATTAAGGCTTAGTGATAGAAGAAAAGCGTTGTTTCATAAGCTTTCTATTGGTACAATTGACAGCGATTTAAGCATGAATGTGCGGTACTTAAGCGGCGGAAGACTTGGCTCAATTGAAGAAGGTTTTATCGCTTCGCTGAAGACAGGTGATACATTCTCTTTTGCCGGAAGAAATGTTGAGCTTGTTTCAATTAAGGAAAACACTGCATTTGTACGAAGAAGCAAAAAACGTTCCAGCCGCGTCCCCAGCTGGGCAGGGGGCAGAATGCCCCTTTCATCACGATTAACAGAAATGCTTAGAGTTAAACTGAACGAAGCGCTTGAAGCAAACCCGAAAGATATTGAAATAAGAACTATCAAGCCGCTGGTTACGCTGCAAGCGTTAAGATCGGCGGTACCAAAGAGTAATGAATTACTGATTGAAAAATTCGAAACGGATGAGGGTCATCATTTGTTCGTGTATCCATTTGAAGGCAGATTGGTGCATGAAGGCATGGCAGCGATATTTTCATACAGAATGTCACAGCTGAAGCCGATGACATTTTCTTACGCTATGAATGATTACGGATTTGAATTATTGAGTGATACTGAAATTCCCATTGAAGATGCGATAAATAATAACTTATTTTCGGATGAAAACTTAACAGAAGATATATATAAGAGCATTAACAGCGGTGAGCTTGCAAAAAGAAGATTCAGGCCAATTGCAAGAATTGCGGGACTGATCTTTACCGGTTACCCGGGGAAATACAAGACAACCAAAAATCTCCAGGCATCAGCGCAGCTATTGTTTGAGGTATTCAGTAAGTATGAGCCCGGCAGCCTGCTGTTAAAACAGGCTCATGAAGAAATGCTTCAGTTTCAGCTGGAAGAATACAGGCTGCGTATCGCTTTGGAAAGAATAAGAAAACAGAAAGTGATTTTAACTCATCCGGGGAGACCGACACCGTTCGCATTCCCGATTATGGTCGATTTCATGAGAGAAAAAATGAGTTCAGAAAAGCTTGAAGACAGGGTTAGAAAAATGCAGCTGAAATATGAAAAAGACTAATATGAAATTAAAATCTATAATATATTAACCGGGATAACTTTCATAAAATAACCCTTTTTGATGAAGAACTGACTTTGCTTCCTTATAAAGCTATTTACATTGAAAAGCATAAGACCCTCATTGCCAGTGATATTCACCTGGGTAAGGTTGGTCATTTCAGGAACGCGGGTATAGCAATACCCGGGGGACTTGCAGAGGCTGATCTCATTTCTCTGGATAAGATAATAAAGGAGCTGGAAGTAAATGAACTGTTTGTGCTGGGTGATATGTTCCACAGCGGGGTGAACTATGATGTGAGGTTATTTGACGCATGGCGTGATGTTCATCACAGCCTTGATATAAATCTGGTAAAGGGCAACCATGATGTTATGTCAGATGAGATTTACAATCACTTTGAGATCCGTCTGCATAAGAAGTATTTCCTGTGGAACCGGTTTCTCTTCACTCATAAGCCGCTTGATGAATCAGTTCAGCTTAACGGATGTGATTATGTTTTCTGCGGGCATGTGCATCCCGGAGTAAGGTTAACGGGTAAAGCAAAACAAACTCTCAGCCTGCCATGCTTTCATTTCACCGAAAAGCAATGTATCCTGCCCGCCTTCGGCGAGTTTACCGGAAAACATATTATTAAGCCGAATGGCAGAGACAGGGTTTTTGTAGTGGCAAAGAGTGAAAATGAATATATTGTACTGAAAGTTGACTGATGAATTTCACAAATGTATGTAAAAAAAGCAGTCACAAGTGACTGCTTTTTTTTTGAGCTAGCGACCGGGATCGAACCGGTGGCCTGCGCATTACGAATGCGCTGCTCTACCAGCTGAGCTACGCTAGCTTTTCAATTATCAAATATTGATCTTCAATGATCAATTGCTCATTGTACATTGATAATTGAAAATTGAATTAATACCTGTACCACTCAGCTTTGAACGGTCCTTCAACTTCAACCCCGATATATTTAGCCTGTTCAGGTGATAAAGTTTCCAGGGTTGCGCCAACCTTTGCAAGGTGAAGCCTTGCAACTTTTTCATCAAGATGTTTTGGAAGCACATACACTTCGTTTTTGTAATTTGTATGATTATTCCAAAGTTCTATCTGTGCCAGTACCTGGTTTGAGAATGAGTTTGACATTACAAAGGAGGGATGCCCCATTGCGCAGCCCAGATTTACAAGTCTGCCTTCAGCAAGAACAATTATTTCTTTGCCATCAACATTGTAGATATCAACCTGTGGTTTTATGGTTTCTTTGGTATTGCCGTAATTTTTATTCAGCCATGCCATATCAATTTCATTGTCAAAATGTCCGATATTACATACAATAGCTTTATCTTTCATTGATTTGAAATGCCTGTCTGTGATGATATTCAGATTACCGGTAGCTGTAACAAGTATATCGGCAACTTTGGCTGCTTCATCCATAGTAACAACCTGGTATCCATCCATAGCAGCCTGCAGCGCGCAGATAGGATCAATTTCTGTAACCATAACTCTGGCGCCGGCGCCGCGTAATGACTGCGCTGAACCTTTGCCCACATCGCCGTATCCTGCAACAACAGCAAGCTTACCTGCCATCATAACATCTGTTGCGCGGCGGATAGCGTCAACAAGTGACTCTTTACAGCCGTATTTATTATCAAATTTTGATTTTGTAACTGAATCATTAACATTAATGCACGGTAAAGAAAGTGTGCCATTTTTCATTCTGTCATAAAGCCTGTGAACGCCCGTTGTGGTTTCTTCGCTGATACCTTTGATACCGGCAATTAATTCAGGGTAATCATCAAGCACCATGTTTGTTAAATCACCGCCGTCATCAAGGATCATATTCAGCGGTTTATCAAATGAACCGAAGAACAGAGTCTGTTCTATGCACCAGTTGAATTCCTCTTCGTTCATGCCTTTCCATGCGTAAACGGGAATGCCGACCGCGGCAATAGCCGCTGCAGCGTGATCCTGCGTAGAGAAAATATTACAGGATGACCATTTTACTTCTGCTCCAAGTTCAATAAGTGTTTCAATCAACACTGCGGTCTGAATTGTCATGTGTAAACATCCGGCAATCCTTGCCCCTTTTAATGGCTTTGAATTTTTGTACTCTTCTCTGATAGCCATTAAACCCGGCATTTCAGCTTCAGCTAAACGGATCTCTTTTCTTCCCCATTCAGCAAGTGACATATCTTTCACTTTGAATTTTTCAAGCTTTAAATCTTTTTCTAATGTTTTTGGCATTTTGAATTTATTTTGTTATAGTTTTAGTAATTAATTTATTTCTTTTTAAAGTGACTTTCCAGTTCTTTCTTAAATAAGGAAAAAGTGTTTTCATCCAATAAACAGAACACAACTTTTTGTAGTGTGGTTTCTTGTTTCGCTTTTTTTCGGGCATTGAAGTGCTCTATTGCAGAATCAACAATTATTTTTGCGCTTTCTTCAATAGGGTAGCCAAATATCCCGGAGCTGATTGCCGGAATAGCGATTGTCTTAAGCTTTTTTAATTCAGCTACTTCCAGTGAGTTTTTTACTGCTAAAGCAAGCTTTTCCGCTTCGCCGGATTTGCCATCCTTATATCTTGGACCCACTGCATGTATAACATGCTTAGCTTTCAGGTTACCGCCTGTAGTAATAACAGCGCCGCCGGTTGGAACATTGCCAATCTTCTTAGACTCTTCCTGGATTATCCTTCCGCCGCGTTTTACAATTGCCGCGGCAAGGCCGCCGTTATGCATCAAAAATGTGTTGGCTGGATTCACAATTGCCTCAACATCAAGCAGAGTTATATCGCACTGTATTACTTCGAATTCTGTATTTGCTATTTTATGACTCATTTAATTTTTAATCGTTATACCAAGATCGTTTAGCTGCCTTGTATCAACAGGACTTGGTGAATTATCCATCAAGCCAACTGCGCTGGTGGTTTTTGGGAATGCGATCGTTTCGCGGATATCTTTAGTGCCGCAAAGTGTAGCTATGATCCTGTCGAATCCTAATGCGAAACCGCCATGGGGCGGAGCCCCGTATTTGAAAGCGCCGAGTAAGAACCCGAATTTTTCTTCCTGTTCTTCCCTGGTTAACTCAAGTACATTAAATACCATTTCCTGTATATCACTTCTGTGGATCCTTATGCTGCCGGAGCCGAATTCGCTGCCGTTGCATACCATATCATAACAGGTAGCTCTTATGGATGTTAGCAGATCAATGTTCTCCTTTGGTGATTTGCTTCCTGTTTCAAGCTTATTCATATCCGCGTCATGCGGCATTGTAAATGCGTGATGCTCCGCTGCGATTGTGCCTGAATCTTCATCATAACCAAAGAGCGGGAAATCGTTAACCCACAAAAATTCATCGCGGTTTTCATCAATCAAACTGAATTGCTCAGCAAGTTTTAATCTTAAGCTGCCAAGTCCGGAAAGTACTTTTTTCTTTTCGCCTGAGAGAATAAAAACAACATCACCTCCGGCAGAGTTAAAATTACTTTTAATGCCTGCCTGTATTTCTTCGCTCAGGAATTTAAGCATTGGTGAAGCTGTTGTTCCATCAGCGTTATATTTTATGTAACCGAGTCCGCCGAACTTCAATGTTTTAACATAATCAGTCAAACCGTCAATGATCTTTCTTGTAACATCCTGCCCTGAAAGTTTTATACCTGCAACGATTCCGTTTGCTGAAATTGCATCGGCAAAAACTTTGAAGTCACTTGTTCTTACAGTTTCGGTTATATCAACAATTTTGAGCTCACCCTTAACTCTCAGGTCAGGTTTATCGCTGCCATAGGTCTGCATAGCTTCGTCATAGCTCATAACTGTGAAGGGTTGAGGAAGCTCAATATCTTTTACACTTTTCCAAATATCACAAATAACGCCTTCAACAACCCTGAATACATCATTTTCTTCAACAAAGGACATCTCAAGATCGATCTGTGTGAATTCCGGCTGACGGTCTGCTCTTAGATCTTCATCGCGGAAACATTTGCAAATCTGCACGTACCTATCCATGCCGCTTACCATTAAAATCTGTTTGTAGGTTTGCGGTGATTGCGGCAGAGCGTAAAATTTTCCTTTATGAACCCGTGAAGGTACAAGGTAGTCGCGTGCGCCTTCGGGAGTTGATTTCATCAAAATTGGGGTTTCAACTTCTACAAATTTTTCACGTTCAAAAAATTTGTGTACTATGTTGTAAACATCGCTCCTTAACACAAGGTTATCGGCGATCTTTTTTCTTCTTAAGTCAAGGTAACGGTATTTAAAGCGAAGCTCTTCAGATGCTTTTACATCTTCTTCCACAACAAACGGAGTAACTTCGGATGTATTGAGTATTTCAAGACCTTCTGCCAGTATTTCTACTTCACCGGTAGGCATATTTGGATTTACAGATGATCTCTTCTGCACAGTGCCGGTAGCTGATACAACATACTCCAGCCCAAGTGATTTTGCAGTATCGTAGATATCTTTATTTTCGGAATTAACCGTAACCTGAGAAATTCCGTATCTATCGCGTAAATTAATAAAAATGACGCCGCCAAGATCACGTACCTGTGATACCCAGCCGTTCAATGTAACGGTTTTGCCTTCATCGGTAACTCTTAGCTCGCCGCAGGTATTAGTTCGTTTAGTAAATTTCATAGAACTACAAAAATACGCAAAAATCAAAAGGCTTTCAATGTTTAAATTTGTCTGAAATAGCTGAAATACTGCGTTTATAAAATTAATAATTTCTTAGATTGCCCTTGAAACAATACTGGTATTTGAATATAATTGCTTCAATAAAAATTACGCCCTCCAATTAATCCACATTATTATTTATTAATTTAACACAAAATTAAATTTATGATAAAGAGCCTTCGTCTTGAATCCGTCCTCCTTTTTTTGATTTCTTTTTTTCTAACAGGAGCAGTTCTGCTTGAAAAATCGTTCCATAACTCATCCAGTTTTCAAATACCTGTATGGGCTGCAGGTTCGAATATTCCCATTCAGGTTCGTGCGGGAAATACAGCAAGCTATTCAGCAAATGGAAATGGATATTTGTATGTAGTTTCCGGCAGGAATCAAAATGATGCTATAATAAAAACGCTGCAGCGTTACAGGGTGAGTACAAATACATGGGATACACTTGCTCCGCATCCAACGGGATTGCTGGGCGGCGCAACAACAATACTTGGCGATAGTTTGTATGTTGTTGGCGGTGTTATTAATCCCCCGGGCGCCGGAATCAATACTGTAGCAAAATACAACATTTCACAAAACAGCTGGAGCACTGCGGCGAATTTTCCTGCGGGAATTGTAGATGCCAAAGCCGTTTCTTACCAGGATAGTATAATTTATGTTGGCGGCGGAGTAAGCGGATTATCATCCGCGGGATTAGTGTACATGTATAACGCAAAATCAAATGAGTGGCGAGCTGCAACACAGTTTCCTTCATCAACCAGGAGGAACTTCGGCGGCTTTGCTATAACCGGTGACACCCTGATCTATATGTGCGGTACATCTGCTTTTGGTTCAGCGCAGTATTTTGATAGTGTGTACGTTGGTGTTATAAGTCAAAGTGATAGATCTGTAATCACTTGGTCTCGCGGTGCAAACTTCCCCGGGCAGACAAGATCATTTTTTGACGCACATTCATGGGGCAGCAGGGGAATCATAATGACTGGCGGAAGTACTGATAATACATTCAATACAAATTCAAATGAATGTTATGTATTCAGTCCGGGTGCCAATACGTGGCAGCAGTTACCAAATAAACCAACATCATGGTTAACGGGACAAAGCGGTACAGTGAATATGGGTAGTAATATCTGGAAATTAATATGCGCAAGCGGATATGCATCTTCGTATCTTTCGCAAAATGAAATTCTTTCAGATACACTGAATCCGATTGGTGTAATACAGAATGGTAATTCCGTACCTGAGAAGTTTGTATTGATGCAGAATTATCCAAATCCATTTAACCCAGAAACCAAGATCAGTTTCGAATTACCGGTTAATGCATTTGTAAAGATATCGGTTTATGACTTAACCGGTAAAGTAATCGCAGTTCCGCATTCGGGAGATCTTTCAGCAGGCAGTTACACTTTGAATTGGTCAGCTGCCGGAATTTCCAGCGGTATTTATTTCTACAGACTTGAGACTGAAAAATATTCTGATACCAAAAAAATGATAGTCGTAAAATAAACATATTTTTTTTCTTTAAGTAAGGGCAATATCTTAACTGTCCTTTTTTGTTAAAAATTAAATAGTTACGTGTAGTATTTGCAATTGAATAAGCCATCAATAAGCCCTATATTTGCTTAATTTTATTCATTTTTGCAAAATCACTAATTTCTATTGAATATTACAGAAGCAAAGTTAAAAGGCATTTTTAAGAAGTCCAAAGGCAGAAAAATTGCCATTATTGGCGATGTAATGCTGGATAAGTACGTATATGGTACCATTTCGCGAATTTCCCCGGAGGCCCCTGTGCCCGTTGTTGATATTGATAAAACAGAGCTTAGGCTTGGCGGAGCTGCAAATGTGGCAAATAATATAAAAGCGCTTGAAGCAGAACCGGTGTTAATAGGTGTTATTGGAACCGATTACGATTCAAAACACTACCTTGATGTTATGAGGTCACTTGGACTTTCAACGGTTGGCATAATTAAAGATAGCAGCAGACCTACAACAGCAAAAACGAGAGTTATTGCTCATTCCCAGCATGTATTAAGGGTAGATAGTGAAGTTAAAGATGATATTACAGCAAGAACCGGAAAAAAGATACTTAACTTTCTGAGCAGCAACATAAAACAGTTTGCCGCAGTAATTTTACAGGATTACAATAAAGGCGTGTTAACAAAAGAATTGATTCAGGATGTAATAAGTATTGCAAAGAAAAATAATAAACCCGTATACGTAGATCCTAAATTTCACAATTTTTTTGAATATAAAGATGTTACAGTTTTTAAACCTAACCGCAAAGAAACAGCCGATATTCTGGCAATGAAAATTGATGGTGAAGCTTCGGTCAAGGAAGCGGGAAGAAAACTGATCGATAAACTTAACTGCGAATATCTTGTGTTGACTCGCGGCGAAAAAGGTATGATGTTATTTGATAAGGAAAAGAACAAGACTGTAATTTTAAATATCCCCACAAAGGCAAGAAGAGTCGCCGATGTTTCGGGTGCGGGTGATACTGTAATTTCGACAATTGCGGTTATGCTTGCAGGCGGTGCGAGTATCATTGAAGCAGTGATGCTTGCAAACCAGGCAGCGGGAATAGTGTGCGAAGAAGTTGGAATTATTCCTATTTATAAAAATGCGCTGCTGGATTCATATAGAAGTAAGAAGTGAAACGTGAAATAAGAATCTAGAACCGAGAACCTGGGAAAGTCAATCATTGGTAATTGATAAAACTGAAGAATTTGAAATTGAAAAATATATATAATGCCGCTGATGATCTGGATTTTTTGAAGGAGCTTAAGGCGAAGAACAAAAAAATAGTTTTTACCAACGGTGTGTTCGATATAATTCACCGTGGACATGTTGAATACCTGACCGAAGCAAAGAATTGCGGTGATGTGTTGATCGTTGGATTGAATTCCGACAGTTCAGTAAAAATGATAAAGGGCGATAAGCGCCCGATCGTAACTCAAGATAACCGGGCGTACGTGCTGGTAAATTTGAAACCTGTTGATTATGTTGTGATATTTGAAGAAGATACTCCATACAATACGATCAAAAAAATAATGCCAAACTATCTTGTTAAGGGCGCTGATTGGGCCGAAGATAAAATTGTGGGCTCTGATATAGTTAAGCAAGCAGGCGGCGAAATAAAACGCATCAAATTTGTTGAAAACAATTCATCAACAAATATCATAGAAAAAATTACTGAGCTTTACTGCAAATAACTGCTATTTGGCTGAAGAAAAAAAAATAAGCAATAACGAAGTGAGTAAATCGCCGGAAGGCGGTTCTAAAAACAGCGCTCCGAAGCGCGGGAAAAAATTCCGATTTTTTTCTTCGCTAATACTATTAATTTCAATATTACTTCTCTTCCTTACGCTGCTGGTTTCCGTCACACAAACATCATTTTTCCGGGATCTTGTGAGAGAATACCTGACAGATATGCTCAATGAAAGCTTTGCCAAAAAACAATCTTCAGTAAAAATCGGCGGACTTGAAGGTAATTTCTTCAGTGAAATTATTGTAACTGATGTTTTACTTACAGTAAAACATGATGAGATGATAAAACTTGACAGGGTTAAACTTAACTTCGATATTTTCGAACTTATGAATAAAACTGTCGAAGTTACCGAGGCGGTTGTTCATAATCCTACCGTAAATTTTGTAAGAATACCAGGTGATAAAGGTGACTCACTGTTTAACTTCGCATACCTTTTTTCTTCTGAAGATACAACTCAGGATTCCTCAGAGTTTGACTGGAAAATAAATGTCAACAGGCTCAGGGTTGAAAACCTGAATTTCACAATGCTTGGATCCAAACCGGAGGATCTGCCGGTTAAAGATCTTAAAGTAATAAACGCCCCCAATTTTACTACTGATAATCTCAGGATCAATTCACTTACCCTTGAAACACGCGCGCAATATGACAAGAATGCGGTACAGTTATGGATCGACCACCTGGGTTTCCATTCTAATTTCGGCTTTGATCTCAAAGGTCTTTCGGGTGATTTTTATATCTCCAAATCAAGGGCCGAAATAAACAAGCTCAACATAGAAACATCCAGAAGCTGGGTACAGATGGACTATGTGTTTATAGATAAACTTGACCTGATGAAAGTTGACGGACTGCCCTCGTTTAAAGGGAAAGATCTGAGAATGAGCCTTGTTGGTAAGAACTTTGATTTTGATGACCTGAAGGCATTTTTACCGGCTGTTGATTTCCTGAACGGCAATTTATTTTTTGAACTGAAGGCTAAAGGAAAGTTTGATGATATAATTGTAGAAAAATGCCGGATTGAAACGCCGAACACTAATATGGGTTTTTCGGGCAGGATGGTTAATCTGATAGACCCGGAACATCTTTGGTTTGATGTGAAGAGCAACGAATTCAGAATTGACCCTGTAGATACAAAACGATATACGCCCGGGCTGCCAATACCTGATTATACGCACGTGGGAGTAGTTACCGGTAATGTTTCATATAAAGGTGAACCGCTGGATTTTGAATCCACTTTTGATGTGCAATCATCGGTTGGCAATGCAAAAGGTTTTTTCAATCTGAATCTGAAGACAGCAAATTTCAATTACAGTACTTCTGTGGATGTAAGCAAAGGCAATATTGGAAAAGTCATAAAAAACCCCAAACTGGAAAGTGATATAAACGGTCACGTTGAAGCTGTGGGCAGCGGTTTTGAGCTTGGCGTAATTAATACTACTCTTAAATATGAATTAAGGGATACAAAACTTCTTGAACAGAAAATTGACAGATCTCAGGGAGTTATCAACCTGAGAGGATACAATGTTGAAATGGATGTGCAATACGCTTCGGGAAAGTTTGATGCCGGTGTGAAAGGTAATGTAAATATCAGGGATTTTAACAATCCTGTTTATTCTGTGAAGGGGCAAGTCCGCAATCTGGATATATCTGAATTCACAAAAAACAGCGCGGATAAAAGCAGTTTAACTTTCGCGTTTGATGTGAACGGTAAAGGAATTTCACCGGAGGGCCTTGAAGGAACATATAACATAAACCTGGCAAACTCATATTACGGAAACTATGATTTTATGGCTACACCAATTGACCTGAAGATCTCCACAACAGGTGCAAATGATTATATAACTTTAAGCTCTAATCTGGTTGATTTCAATGCGAAAGGTAACTTCAAGATCGCTGAAATTGGCGAGGTCATTGCCGGCAACGTTGTAATGATCCAGAATGAAATTTCAAAGAAATTCAGGCTTGATACACTTATGCCCGTGCAGGTAACAAAAGTTGTTACTTCAGATATGGATTTTACATATGAGCTAAAGACAAAAAATCCTGAAGCTATATCCAAGTTGTTCTTCCTGAGTGATATGTATTTTGATGGCAGTGTTAAAGGCAGGATCAAAAATTCAGCCACCGGATTTGACGGATTGACTACGGTTGATCTGAACCACTTTGCTTATAAAGATACGGTGTTTCTTGTAAGGAATACACAGGCGGAATTTAAACATTTCAATAATTACACTATTTATAAGGATGCCCCAAAGGGCGATTTTGGTTCTTTCAATTCACTGATAACTTTCAATGCCGATACCCTGAGGCTGAGCACCAGAACCTATGATAGTGTTAAGTTTGTTTACAGGTTAAACGATGGTTTGCAGCATTATTCCTTAAGCGCTGAACAGGATTCTGTAATAAAAGTAAATCTCGCCGGCAATATTGATCTGGCATCAGATTCTGTTACATTATATATAGATACGCTGTTTGCGAGTTATAACCGGATTGCCGCGCACAATTCAGATAAGATGAGCGTTAGTTACCATCCTTATTCTGTTGAACAGAGAATAATTTTTGATAAATTTTCAATTGCGGGAGATTTTCTTAAACTGAATATCGGCGGATATTATTCATTCAGAGATTCCAGTGATATATATGCAGAGGCTAACAATATTGATATACCAACAATAATGAACCTGATATACAACCCGGAGGCATTATATAATAAAAAACTTCGAAATGATGATTTCAGTGTTTTGTTCAAAGGCAGTATCAGGAGAGTATTGCTGACATTTAAGGGCAACATGGATAACCCAAAACTTGGAATGGAACTGAATACAAGTTTGCTGCGATATGATAACAACAAGGTAGGAAGAGTTGACGCGTTCATAGATTACGAAAACAATAACCTTGCGACAGATGTTTTAATGAGCAACGCACAGGGGCAGGGCAGGCTAAGGTTAACTGGTAATGTTCCGTTTAACAATCCCCTTGCAACACCCGATAGTTCCACATATATGACTGTGTTAACGAGCCCGCTTGATCTGAACCTGAAGGCGACGAACTTCCAGATAAACTTCTTCTCTAAGGCAATACCAAATTTCACCGATCTCAGGGGTTTCCTTGACGGGGAAATTTCGGCAAGGGGTACAATTGCGGACCCTGTATTATCGGGTAATGCAAATATTACCAAGGGGCGGCTCTTCTTTACGTGGAATGGTTTGTATTATAGATTTGAAACCAGTTTAAAAACGGATAAATCAGATCTTATTGTTGAAAGGTTTTCTATTTATAACGATAGGGATCAGGCAAGACATATTGATGTATTCGGCAAAATAAATTTTGCCGGGTTAAGTGTTAACGATATTGATCTTACAACACAGGGAGATATGTATTTCCTTGATGGTTCTTCGATCCAGAACAGGTTTGGTTTCTACGGCGAGATGCTTGGGGGTATAGGTACACCGCCTATCAGGATAAAAGGAAATTTAAGGAACCTGCTTGTATCGGGTCAATTGGTAATTAAGAGCGCCAAATTATATTTCCCTGCAATTTCAAGCCTGGCTTATGATATATATTCAGATGATTTTACATACAGAATTCTCACGGATTCCACCGGGTTCAGATTCCTTGATACTACCATAACTGTATCAGAAGAAGATGTGGGCGGTTTAGACCCGTTCCTAAGGTACAATTACATCCTTGAAAAACGGGAGCCTACCGTTGCGGACTATATTACCTATGACCTTGATATACTAATGGAAAAGAATATTTCAGTGAACGTGAACATGAACAGTTTAACCCGGGAAGAATTGAACGGAGAGTTTCAGGGTAACCTAAGGCTTGATAATAAGACACCGGACCGGAGGTTCCAGCTCTTCGGGCGGCTTAATATAGTAGGTGATTCTTATTACCGGTTCTACAAAAACTTTTCGATAAGGGATAGTTATCTCGAGTTCAACGGCGATTATAATAATCCGGCTTTGAATATAAAGGCACAGTACAAAAACATTAGGACAGTTGACCAGCAGCAGGAAATAATGTACGTGATACTGGATATAAAAGGTACCCGTTACCAGCCTAAACTTACGCTTTCGCTGATGGATGATAACGATAACAAGCAGGAGGGTCCCGAAGCGCAGAATAAAGCGATATCATACCTGTTATTTGGCAGTCCGCTTAACACCTCGGGATTAGGAGCAACCGCACTGACTAATCTGGGAAACAACTTCGGGTCAGGGCTTGCTTCTTCGCTTCTGTTTGAAGCACTAAGGAACATCGCGCCATTTATTGTTAACACAGAGGTAATTTACAATGGCGGAAATATCAGCAATACGGATATAAAGATAACATCAGCTTTTGGCGACGCCATAGTGAAATTTGGCGGAAAGATTCTGAGTAATATCAATAACCTTGAAGTAAGTGTTGAGTATCCGCTGAACAAGCTGTTTAATCTGAATGTATCAAACAATCTTCTGATACAGATCTCAAGAACGTATTCTAACTCACTATTTATAACGGATCAGGGTTTTGATACCCGTGCGGGTTTAACTTATAAGATCCGTTACTAATTTAAATACCACGCAATTGCCAGGAAAAAAGACTGAAGAACTGAAACAACAAATTTCAGGCTTGTTTAAAAAGAACCCGTCGCTATCGGTTAAATTCAATATGCTCTTCAATAAACTGCGGGTCAATAAATCGCTGAAAGCTGATGTCCGCAATATTCTTGCTGAGCTGGTTAGAGAGGGTGAGCTTCAGAAGAATGGAAAGTACTATGAATATAACGGCAGAACGGATTTTTATGAAGGTATAATAACCCTTGATAAGAAGAATGAATATGCAGCGGAAATTACAACTGAACAGGGAACAATAATTCTTCCGATAAAGAAAAAAAATCTGCTGACAGCGCTCACCGGTGATAAAGTAGAAGTAACAATCATAGAGTACGCAGGAAGCAATGAACGCGAAGCTATTGTAGAAAATATTGTAGAAAGAGTAAAGCACACCATTGTTGGAAAGCTGGAATTCAGCAGCAAAGGTGAAGATTACGCGTTTGTTATCCCCGATGACAGGAAATTCAGGAAGGATATATTCATTCCCAAGTCAGCGCTTAAAGGCGCCGTACACGGTGATAAGGTGATATGTGAAATTGTTAACTGGGAATACCAGGACCTTTCTCCGGAAGGAAAGATCACTAAAATTCTTGGCAAAGCGGGCGATGTTACAACAGAATTTAAAGCACTCATAAAAAAGTACGGACTTACAAAGACATTCCCCAAAATTGTACGTGAAGAATTAAAAAAACTTGAAGATGACGGGCTGTTTGAAATTTCTGAAACTGAGATCAAAACAAGAAAAGACCTGAGAAATGAACTGATATTTACTATTGATCCCGTTGACGCCAAAGATTTTGACGATGCTATTTCACTCGATATTCTTAGCAGCGGAAACTACTATCTTGGAGTTCATATAGCTGATGTAAGCCACTACGTTAAGGAAGGTTCCGCGCTTGATGAAGAGGCGCTGCTGCGCGGCACGAGCGTGTACCTTATGAATGATGTGGTGCCAATGCTGCCTGAGAAGCTTTCAAATGATATCTGTTCTCTGAAAGAAAAAGTTGACCGTCTTGTGTTTTCCTGTTTTATGGAAATTGATAAAAAGGGCAACATTCATAAATATGATGTATGCAAATCTGTAATAAACAGTAAAAAAAGATTTACATATGAAGAAGTGCAGAACATACTGGATAAGCAGGAAGGAAAATTCCTTCATAAGATAAATGAAATGAATGAGCTGCATAAGATTCTTTTTAAACGCAGGCTTGATGAAGGGAGCCTTGATTTTGAATCAACGGAAGTGAAGGCAGAAATTGAGAATGGCCTGATAAAAAGTATCAAGCCGAAAGAACGCCTTGATTCAATGAGGATGATAGAAGATTTTATGCTTGTTGCGAACAAATGTGTAACGTTGTTTGTAGAAAGACAGAAGCGAAAAGTTCCGTTTATCTACAGGATACATGACATTCCCGATAAAAAACGTATTGCGGAGCTTTCTCAGTTCGTTAAACAATTTGGTCTAAGAGTTGACCCCGAAAATAAACGTTCAATTCAGAAGATGCTGTTGGAAGTTGAAGGCAGGCCTGAGGAGTACCTGATAAATGATATTACAATACGGGCTATGTCTAAAGCTATATATTCTGAGGAAAATATAGGGCATTACGGCCTGGGATTTGACCACTACACTCATTTTACTTCACCTATCAGAAGATACCCTGACCTGATAGTACATCGTATATTGTTTGATATACTCAACGGCATGAATGCCAAAAAGACAGCGCATTACTCGAAGGTACTTCCGGATATCAGCAAACAATCAACCGATAGGGAAATAAATGCCGTTCAGGCGGAGCGTGAAGCGATAAAAATACTGCAGTGCCAGTACATGGAAAACCAGGTAGGTATGATATTGAACGGAATTGTATCCGGAATTTCTGAATACGGCATTTATGTTGAAATTACTGAAAGCATGATTGAAGGAATGGTAAGGCTGCGTGATATGAATGATGATTATTATATACTAGATCAGCAGAATTACCAGATAGTAGGCAGGAACAGAAGGAAGAAATACAGGATAGGTGATAAGGTTAAAGTTAAAGTTCATAAAGTTGATACAGAGCACAGGTGGATAGACCTCGCGTTTGTGAAGCAATAGGGCCTAGTAAAAACTCAGCGGGTCAACATCAATATTCACTCTTTCAGTTGATTTAAGTTTCAGCGAGGCTGTAAATTCATGCAAACCGTTTACCAAAGCTTCGCTTTGTGATATGGTATCGCCGGTTGTCTTCATTACTTTAAGTATTATGTGCATACGGAAAGTATTCTTAATTTTATAAATAAGCGCTGGCGCGGGTTTAAGCAGCTCAATGTGAATTTCACTTCCCCAATGAATGAGTTTATTGTTGAGGTGATGATATATTTTCCAGGAGTGATTGTTCACACTGACCTGGTTTGGTGATGAAACTTCAATAAGTATCATCTTTGAAAATGGTGGGTAGCGGTGAAGCTGCCTGTGTTTGATCTCCTTTTCAAAAAAACCCGTGTAATCATGGTTTTCAACCAAAGGAAAAATATAGTTTTCGGGATTCATAGTTTGTATTACAACCCTGCCATCATCACTTATTCTTCCGGAACGGCCGGATACCTGCATAAGCAGCTGGAAGGTTTTTTCAGATGCCCTGAAATCAGGGATAAATAATCCAATATCTGCTGAAATTACACCTACAAGATAAACATTCGGGAAGTCCAGTCCTTTGGATATCATCTGAGTGCCAATGAGTATATCAAACTCACCTTCATGAAAACTTTTCAGGATCTTTCTGTGGGCATCCTTTCCCTTTACTGTATCGGCATCCATTCTCATACTTCTGGCTTCAGGAAATAGCCTCTGAATTTCTTCTTCTATCTTTTCTGTGCCCACACCGATTAACTTCAGATTATTGCTTCCGCAAATTTCACAATTTGTCAACAGGCTTTCAACGGAGCCGCAATAATGGCAGCGAAGGTTATTTTTGTGTTTGTGATAGATCATTGTGATATCACAGTTCCTGCACATCTTTACCGTACCGCAATCCAGGCACTGCTGGTAAGCAGAGTAACCCCGGCGGTTCTGCATCAGTATCACCGCCTGTTTTTTCTTTAGGGCTGAATCAATATATGAAATAAGCCTTGAGGAAAGGACGCGCTGTTCCTGCGTTTCATATTTTTTGTATTTGCTCGGATTGCGGAGCTCATCAAGCATATTCACAATTTCAACCTTTGGCTGACGGGTCTTCAATGCGCGGTGAGGCAGTTCAATTAAGGAATACTTGCCGGCCCTGTAATTGTAGAAACTTTCCATTGAAGGCGTAGCGGAACCCAAAACTACAACTGCGTTATTCAGTTTGGCTCTCATTATTGCCGAATCACGGGCATTGTATTTCGGATTTTTTTCAGTCTGTTTGTATGAATGATCGTGTTCTTCATCAACAATTATTATTCCAAGATCATTTAACGGCGCGAACAGTGCGGAACGCGCACCAATAACTATCTTAATTTCACCCGACCTAATGCGCTGGTAAACATCAAATCTTTGCCCATCTGAAAGCTTGCTGTGAATTACACCTATTATATCGCCAAAGTATGTTTTGAACCTGTGTATAAGCTGAGGTGTTAATGAAATTTCAGGTACAAGAACAATTGCAGTTTTGCTGTTGTTAAGTACGTTCTGAATGGCTTCCATGTAAACCTGGGTTTTACCGCTTCCTGTTACCCCAAACAGAAGAAATGTTTTGAAGTTACCCTGTGACGAGTTTATCTCCTTTAGTACATTTTTTTGATCAGAATTTAGTTCAATGATCTTTTTATCCTCACTGAATTCATGGCTGCCGGCCCGGTTAACCTGTTTTTGCACAAGAGTAAGGAACTCGCGTTTCTCGAGGGACTTCAATACAGAAAGCGCGGATCGCGTGGTTTTGAGAACATCTGAGGCTTTAGCTTCGGATATTTCATTTTGTATGAGATACTTTAGAACTTTAACCTGGCAGGATGAGCGGAATTTATTTTCTTTGAAAAATATCTCAAGCGAAGCTTTGTTATACTCCCTGAATTCCTCCAGAAGATCAAACTTTACATACCGCTCAAATTTGGGTTTTGCAGATTCATTTGTTGTAACGAATGCCTGCTCTAAAGCTCCTGCGGCGGTCAATGAATGTACAGCGCTTCTTACACTTTTTGATCTGAGCTTGTTTTCAATTTGTTTTATGGTCAGGGTCTTTTCTTTAAGAAGGGATATGATATTTTTCTGAAGCTGAGTATAATTTATGTTGGGGGTGCTTTCAGCGGCTGAATACAATACCTTCGATTCAACATTGACGCCTTTAGGCACCGCCGCGAAAATTACTTCGCCAATTGGAGAGATGTAGTAAGCCGAGATCCATTTACAGAAACTTATCATCTCACCGCTTAAAACGGGAACGGGATCGAGAACCCTTTTGATATCTTTTAGTTTGGTCAGATCAGTGTTATCACTCATTGAAACTACGATACCTGTTATATCTTTATTACCAAAGGGGGCCAATACGCGGATACCCCGAGATACTTCCGGTTTCAGTTCATCGGGAATGCTGTAAGTGAAGAGGGAGCTTACAGGTATATTGAATGCGATATTTGCGAATTTTTCCTGCATAAAAAAGGGATAGAAAGTTCATTCTATCCCTGCTAAAATATCAATAATTAATTTAATTAACTGTGTTCTTCAATTGATTCAAGGTATCTTTCCGCATCAATTGCGGCCATGCAGCCTGAGCCTGCGGCTGTTATCGCCTGGCGGTAAACGTGATCCTGTGCGTCTCCGCATGCAAATACACCCGGAATGTTTGTGTTTGTATTTACCTTACTGGTTTTAATGTAGCCGGTATCTTCAAGCTCTATCTGACCTTTAAAAATATCGGTGTTGGGCTTATGTCCAATACCGAGGAAAATTCCTTCAACTTCCTGATCGGTTACTTCACCTGTTTTAACATTTTTCAGTTTTGCATGTGTAACCTTTTTTTTACTTCCTTCTGTCACGCCAATAACCTCTTCAAGAACAGTATCGGTTACCAGTTTAATTTTCGGATTTTTCATTGCTCTTTCAAGCATGATCTTTGAAGCTCGGAATTCTTCCCTGCGGTGAACTATCATAACTTCTTTGCCGAATTTTGTGAGGTAATTTGCTTCTTCCATTGCTGTATCGCCGCCGCCAATTACTATTATACGCTGATCCTTAAAGAAAAAGCCATCACAAGTAGCGCAGGCTGACACGCCGAAACCCATGTATTCTGATTCTGAGGGCAGCCCGAGCAGCTTCGCAGAAGCTCCGGTTGCTATTATTACAGATTTGGCAAGATATTCTTTTCCTTCCACGTGCAATTTGAATGGTGAAGATGAAAAATCAACTTTATCAACAAATTTGAACTGACAATCCGCGCCAAAGCGCTGAGCCTGTTTGCGCATAACATCCATAAGCTCGGGGCCCATAATGCCGTGTTCAAATCCGGGGTAATTCTCAACTTCCGTGGTAATGGTTAACTGTCCGCCGGGCTGCATTCCTTCAAATACAAGGGGTTTTAAGTTCGCGCGGCCTGTATATAAAGCGGCCGTTAAGCCTGCCGGACCTGAACCTATAATAATAACATTGTGTACAATATGCTCACTCATTTTAGTATAAAATTAACATTGATAGATTAAAAAATTACTTATACTTATTTACTTTTTGTTTTACTGCATCATTATCGGGGTTCATAATTAAAGCTTCATTCCAAGCCTTAAGCGCTTTTACAACTTCACCCATTGCTTCGTACACATCGCCTAAATGATCGTAGAGAGTTTCATTCTTACCCAGCTTGATCGCTTTTTCAATATATATCGCAGCGTTTTTGTAATCTTTCAGCTTGAATAATATCCAGCCGTAGGTATCCAGGTAAGATGCATTATTCGGCTCTTTCTCCAGTGTCTTCTTTGACATCTCTTTAGCTTCTGTTAGCTTTTCACCTATCTCTGAGAGATGATAAGCATAGTTATTAAGCAGCAGAATATTATCCGGGTGATATTTGAAAGCCTGTTCGTAAAGCCTGGAGCATTCTGCGTTCATTTTCAGATCATCATATACCAGCCCAAGGTTACTTAGCGTGTTGATATCGCTCGGGTTCAGCTCCAGCGCTTTTTCAAGCGGCGCAAGCGCGGAGCGGTTATCACCCATCCTGTAATAGGAATTGCCCAGCAGGTAGTTCAACCGGAAATCACCGGGGAATTTATCCGCACCGCTTTTAAAAACATCGACTGATCTCTTAAAATTATTCTTTTCATAATAATAAAAACCAACCTGTACATACAACTCAGCTGAAGTATCGGTAGCTGAAAGCAGATTACTGAACCGTTCGTCAGCATCCTGCGGATTATCCATGGCATCCATGTAGATGAGATAGTATTTAGGCATCCATTGGTCCGGATAAGCTGTTTCCAGGTTCTGCAAAATATTCCTTGATACTCCAAGCGCTTCTTTATCTTCAGCTGATGCCTGCATGAATGCTATGGCAACATCCATCTTTGTCATAAAATCCACGCTGTCACGATTGAGAAGCTTACTGTATTTATCAAACGCTTCCTGGTTTTTATGCTGCCTGAAATATAGTTTAATTACTTCTGTCTGAACGTCACGATTATTGGGGTTACTGTTCAGTATCTCCTCATAGATCCTTATTGCATTATCATAATCGGGGATCTTAACATAGGTAGCAGCGGCAGAGTACTTCAGGTTCAGGTCGGTTGGATTAAGAACCAGAAGTTTTTCTACAGTGGCTGCGGTATTTGCGTAGTCTTTATATGATTCATAAATATCAGCCATTCTTAAGAGAACGGTTTCATCGTACTGGTAATTTTCTGTAATGTTCTCATAATACTTGAGGGCTTCTGTAGGCATCTTGAGGGCTTCATACATCCTGCCCATATTGTAGATAATGTTAATATCATCGGGGCTGCGCTCAGAAATTTCTTTGAGATATTTTAAGGCATTGTTGTAGTCGCCCAAAATTATGTAAGTATCAGAAACATTCTCTTTGTAGTCGAGGTTGTTGGGGTTTATTTTAATTGCTTCTATTCCGTACTCAAGCGCTTTTTGATGCTGAGTAACGTTAGAGTAAAGTTTAGAAAGCGCAAAGTAAATGCCTGCGGCTTTTTCAATCTTTAAAGCATCGTTGTATTTGCTGATAGCGGCGAGGTAGTTATCCTTAAGCTCCAGGGTTTTTGCCTCAATAAAAAGCTCAACGGCTTTGGGGTTAGAAGGATAGTCCTGGGCGTTAAAACTGCCTAAAACAGCAAAAAACAGCACAAAAAATAAGAAATATTTTTTCATCGGAATAGTAAATATAGCCTTATACAATTTTAATAACAAAGTAAAAATGCGGTTTACAGGGTGAATATCAATAAATATAGTGTAAAATATTACTAAAAAAGTTAAATTGTTTTGCATATTTAACAACATTAAAATTAATTAATAATTCCATTTAAGTAAACAGATCCAAATTAATTTAAGAAAATGAAAAATTTTGAGGTTTTGCCACTGGTTTTTATTGCAGTTGCTTTCGGATTTGTAAATACATTATACAGCCAGTTCCTGAATCCGGTTTACAATCAGCCTGTGTTACCTGATGTCATGGGAAATGTGAACGTTATGGAAACTGACGGAAAGAAAACTTACAACAGGGTTTATAATGTGGATTCGTTCCCGATGTTTTCGGGTTTCCCGAAAACGCTTGCGGGCACTACATTTGAAGGCGGGATATTGTGTAATATGGATAGCGATAACGATCTTGAAATAGTTTTTAATATAGGGTTTACGGTTCAGGCTTGGAACTATGACGGTACAACTGTTAGCGGCTGGCCGCAGACTGTCGCATCTTACGCGCTTGAAGGCGCGCCGGCATTTGGCGATATTGACGGCGATGGCATAGAAGAAATTGTGGTAACTAATCACGGTTTAACTTCAGGCGGATTCATTTTCGCTTTCAGAAAGAACGGAACACCCGTTCCGGGTTTCCCGATAAATCACGGTTACAGTTCCAGGACACCCGTGCTGGCAAATATGGATAATGCCGGCGGGCTTGAAATAATTGTTAACAAAAGGCTATCCGGTTCGGGCGAAGTGTGGATCTACCGCGGCAATGCGACAACGTTTCCAGGGTGGCCCAAGACGTTAAACCATGTGCCTGCTTCCAGCGCAGCGGTGGGGGATATAACAGGCGACGCATTGCCTGAGGTTGTAATGGAATCATACTCGGGTCTATTCGCATGGAGCAGCGACGGAACTCCGCTCGCAGGTTTTCCGTTCTTAATGCCCAACAGTGATGTAAACTCCTATTCATCACCTGTTCTTGCAGATGTTGATAACGATAACATAAGAGAAATAATCTTCGGAACTCATGTACTTGGGGGCGGAGGGTATGTTTACATCCTTAAAAATAACGCTGCAGTACTCAGCGGCTGGCCTAAAGCTACCACGCAATGGATATACGGACCTCCCGCTGTTGGATACATAGATGGTGATAACCTGATAGATATTGCAGTGGGTGACCAGGTTATAAGCGGTTCACCAATTGACCAGCTTTACGCATGGAACAGAAACGGCGACCCGTTAACGGGGTTCCCTGTTCCGCTGCTGAATGCAATTAACAACCAGATCACCATTGCTGATATAGATAATGATAACAATATGGAACTTATCTGTGATGATAATACACAAACCGGCGGAAGAGGTAAATACCTTGCATTCAATCATGATGGCACACCTGTTGCAGGGTGGGATGTTAATACATCGGGCGCAACATTTTTTACCACGCCTATGCTGGGCGATGTGAACCGTGACGGAATTCTGGATATCGCCGGTGCAGGGTGTGTAACTTCGCCGGCGACTGCCAATATTTACCTTTGGAATACCGGCACTACATTCAATGCCAATAAGATAATAATCCCGATGTGGCAGTATAACAGCAGGCACAACGGGGTTTATGGAGATAACCCCCATGTTGGAATAGAACCGGTTTCAGGTATTATACCCAGGGATTTTGAATTGAAACAGAACTATCCAAATCCGTTTAATCCTGTGACAAAGATCAGATTTTCAATACCCGGAGCCGGAAACGGTTTCAGGAGTTTACTAACAAAAATAACCGTATTTGATATAAGCGGAAAAACGGTTGCCCGATTGCTAAACAGCGAACTTGCCCCGGGAGAATATGAAACGGAATTCAATGCAGCAGGACTTTCAAGCGGTATTTATTTTTATGAATTGCGCGCAGGGGAAATGAAACTGACAAATAAAATGGTATTGGTGAAGTGAATAATTGATGAATACTCATCGGATGAACTGCCTGAGCAGTCAGGCTTAAAGTCATCCGATGAGTAATGTTAAAATCAAAACTCTACTCTTATGCCTGAATTAAAATTGCGGTTGGGTGCCTGAGTTCTTTCGAGCTCCTGGTAAGATTCATTAAGAAGATTATTTATTGCAAAGAAGATTGTCGCATTGCTGAACAATTTTTTGCTTAATTTCATATCAAGAAGGAAATACGCTTTGGGCTCTTCGTACTTATAAAACAGATCTTCTTCAATTTCACTTACGTATTTACCTGTAACATTTAAGTTAAAATCATAATAACCAAGATCAGTGTGGAAATTCAGAATGTGTTTTGGTTTATATGGCAGGTATTCATCTTTCCTGTTTGCTGAAAGATCCCTGGCATCTATCAGGCTGTAATTGAATCCGAAAGAATATCCAAGATCTTTTTTGAGGAATTTCAGTGAGCTTGTGTAATCTATCAGGAACTCTAAACCTTTAATTTGCGCTTTGGCGATATTCTGCACCTGGAATGGGCCGTAAATACCACCGCCTACATTGATATACTGGATAAGGTTATCATATTCATTTATGTACGCAGATACATCAAGTGTGAATCTTTTTTCATACTGCTTGCGGAAGCCAAGCTCAATGGAAACCATTTCTTCCGGCTTAAGATCCGGGTTAAAGATGAAATCAAATCCGCCGAACAATTCCTTTTTGAAATATAGCTCTGCAATTGAAGGCGCGCGGAATGCCCTGCCCACCAGAAATCTGAACGAAGTGTTCCTGAAGATCACTCCCTTTGTATCAGGTGAATACAGAAATGAAAGTTTAGGACTTGCCTGTAAAAATTGGTTCATACCAACAAACTTGTTGTAGTCCAGCCTTATACCCGCAGTGGTTGAAAGTATGCTGTTACCTTCGGAATCCTGAATTATCTTGTGTTGATCCTGCACAAAGACTCCAAAATTATTCATTTGCTGATTGCCGTAAAGAATTGCCTCAGGGTCTGATTTCACTACATTCCACTGGATATCGGTCCCGGCGATAAAATAGTTCTTCCTGGAGAACTGAAAATCAAACTGTGAAATATTCCCGAAATTATAAGAAGTTATGTATGTATTAAATCCTTTTGAAGGATCCGGAGCAAATTGTATAGTAACAGGATTTTTGGGGTTGTAGAAAGAAACGCTGTTCAGCTTATAGTAGTAGAACCTGGATGTGTATTTTGTGTTCTTACCGGGTATTGCAGTGTAAAAGGCATCAATGCTTTGCGTTTCTTTGTTAATTTTATCCCCGATGTAATAATCAGCAACCCTGTAAGGCATGGAGTATCCGCCGGGATCTTTACGCCAGTAATGCGGATAATCACCGTTTGACTTAGTGTACTGGAGTGTAATTTCAAGATCGCGGTTATTAATTACATCGTACATAAGTTTTGCCAGGCCGCTGTAAAAATTATAACCTGTCTGCATTGCATGTCCATCGTTCTGTTTGAAATTGAAATTCAGCATATATGCCAGCTTGCCGTATGTGTTGCTGTGAAGCATATCAAACCCGCTGAACGACCTTAATCCGTTAGTGAACTTGAGACTATCGTTCAATTTTTCATAGAATCCGAAATTAGCATTGATACTTGTAAAAGATTTATAGGTGGGTTTTTTTGTGATAACATTAACAACACCCCCAATGGCCGAAGAACCATATAATGATGAAAAAGCGCCTTTTACAACTTCGGTGCGCTCTATAATTGAAACAGGAATTAACGACCAGAGCGCGCCTTTGGAATCACCGGTAAGCGATGGCCTGCCATCGAGCAGCAACAGGACCCTGTTGCCAATTCCGCCCCCTGCGACATCACTTGAGCCTCTTATAGAAAGGCTTTGTACGTTTATGCCGCTTGTTTTGAATATAGTAACTCCCTGAACATCGCTTAGAATATCATCAAACGTCAAAGGATTGCGGTTCTTTATATCCTGGGATGAAACAATAGAAATTGATGAGGGAGTTTGTTTTAGAGTAAGTTCTGTTTTAGTTGCTGTAACGTTTATTTTGTCAGTTTCTATGTTAACAGGTGTTAAGAAGATATTGATGTTCTTAACTTCATTAGCGGTAACGGTAATTCCGTTAAGTTCTTCTTTTTCGTAGCCAAGCCTTACAGTTGATATTTTATATGTTCCTGCAGGTACACTTTTGAACTCAAAATTACCGATAAGATCACTGCTTGTTTCCGCTTTATAGGTACCGGAGCCTTCAACAGACTCAAGTTTTATCTTGGTGTAGCTTACAAGTCCGTCATTTGTCAAGTCGATGACTTTGCCGGTAATTCTTGCGGCGTATTCTTCAGCGTAGCAAAGGTTAAATGTGATTAAAATAAAGCACAGCACTTTACTTAATCTAAGTAAAGTGCTGTTTGAAGAATTGTATGTTGTTGAAAAAGGGTTCATTAGAATATTTTGTTCGTAGTGTCTGCCCAGCTTAAGAAATTAATACTACCAACGCCGGCACTGTTTGATATAGTTGCTTTTAAAGTGGGATTCTGTAAACACGGAGTAAAACCGCGAAGTGTATCGCAGCCATATATTCCCATAATTGGGCTTTGTCCTCCAGTATTTTTTCTGAAGCCGACTGAAATAACATAATTGCCGTCTGCAAGGTCAGTTAATTTATAGTTAAAAGCGGCGGTTCCGTTCACAACTGGTATTGTTGCAAAAGCTGCCGGAGGACCCATTGGAGGCCAACCGCTTTCAGGGTATGCTGCAATTAAATAACTGCCCGAAGTAGAATCTAGAAAACCTGTTTCTACAAAGGTCACTGTGCCGTTAACTGATTTAGCGTCGTATGTAGGGGGATTATTGCTTATTGTTGTATCATCACCGCAGCTATTAATAATAATGCCCACAAAAGCCACAATAACAAATAATCCCAAATGTTTTAAGAATGTCTTTTTCATTTAAATTTATTATTGATTTATTTAAAATTTAGTTAATTGAAAAACTTGATACAAAATTAAATATAGATGTCATATTAAAATATGACTTATATCATAACGAAACAAGATTTTGGTCAGTTTTGAGTAAAAACATATTAAATTTACTGATTAAACTGAAAAATATGCTATTAGGGCAGGTATAATGAGCCACAACAAACCTTTGATCAGAAAGAACAGGAAACCCCACATGCCAATTTTTTTTAATCTTTGTTTCAGAACTGCGTTTATCATCTCGAGATGACTTCGTAGGTCTTAAAGCTTGAGCTCATTGGCGGTTCTTCGCCTTTTTCTTTGGCAATTTTGATATCTTCAAAACCGCGTTTATGTCCTTCAATGAATTCCGGTGATTTTGTCCAGCTTTTGAAGGTTTCTTCGCTATCCCAATGGCTGACTATGAGGTAGTTATCGGTGTTATCCTGAGGTTTTAGAACTTCCATGTATTTGAAGCCCGGCATGCGGTCAATTGCTCCGGCGCGGGTCGCAAACAACTCTTCAAAACGAGGTTTATAATGATCTTTGCAACTAATGTAGTTAATTGCTACAAAATTCTTTTCCATAATATTTACTGTAGTTAAATTTAATTTGAATGAACGAAAATAGTAATTTAAATAGGACTAATCAAGTCTAATTAGACTATTTAAGTCTAATTTATTTCATGTAATAAAAAGGGGCGTCTCAATGCTTAGAAGATGAAAAATTCTGTCTTTATCATTATCTAAATTCCTGCCTGTGCAGAAATATCCTTTAGCTATTGAGATACCCCTTTTTAAACTGAATTGCGAACGATCAATATCCGAAAATTTCTTCCAGGGTCAGATATTTTACGCTGCCGTATTTGCTTAGTGTTTCAATATCGAGCTTGTTTTTATCGCCAAGTACCATGATCGTATATTTCGAATCCTTAACATTATCAGCCTGGAATTTTTTGATATCATCGATGGTGATAGTTTTTGCTTTTTCGTAAATATCTTTCCTGATATCATGATCTAATCCCAGCTTCTGGGCAGAAAGATACGAATTAAGTACGCCTGCTTTCGTGATCCTTTCAGTGTTGAATTTCTGAACAAGGTTATCTTTGGCAGAGTTATATGTTATATCAGAAACAGGCATATCGTTCAGCAGCCCGAAAAGTCCTGACATTGCTTCCGGAAGTTTATCAGATTGAGTGCCAATATAAGCAATGTTATAATGAGCGCGGTCTTTTTTCTGCGGAATAGAATATGAGGAAAACGTGCTGTAAGCCAGCGCTTTAGATTCCCTTAGCTCCTGGAAAACGATCCCTGCCATACCTCCACCGAAGTACTCATTATATAAAGCAATGTATGGGATCTTATCCAAATCATAGAGATCTTTTTTGGTGAGCATTAATATTTCTGCCTGTACCATATCAGGGTAGTTTACTATATATACTGTATTTTCCGTTGTCGGCTGCTCATCATATTTCACAGGTACGGGCGCTTCTTTCAAAGTGCCGGATGTAAGCGTATATTCGGTATTCAGTTTAGATGAAACATTTTCTGAAGAAAGCGGGCCGTAGTACAATACTTTTTGTTTATAGTTCGGCAGATCCTTGATGATGTCTATAAGCTCTTCAGGATTCAGCGCTGCAAGTTCAGATTCAGTGAAGACATCCGTATATGGTGATCTTGCTCCGTACCTGCCGTATGAATACATTGCATCCCAGAGGATGGTTTCTTTATCAAGCTTGTTATCGGCTCTTACCTTAAGAACATCTGAAACCAGGTTCTTAAGCGCGGCGTTTTCGGGTTTAAGATCTGTAATTACTGATTCAAGCAAAATGAATGCTTTATCAAAGTTTTCATTAAGTCCACTGAGTGTCAAAACGGTCTGGTCTTCTCCGGTTGATAGACTGTAAGAACATCCGAGTTTGTAAAACTCTTCTTTCAGCTGAGAAGGAGTATATTTCGAAGTTCCCAAATATGAAAAATACCCGACAGCTAATGGCAGTTTTTTGTTATTATAACTGCCAATATCAAATACAATGCTTAGATTGAAGAGTTCATTCTCTTCGTTCTTCTTATACAGCAGCGGAATATCATTCTTAATTGAAGTAACAAGCATATCGTTGTTATAATCCACAAATACCGGCTGAATGTCTTCCGAGGTCATTTCCGTTATCTCGGTCAGAAAAGGAGATCTATCCTGCCTGTTTACTTCTACAGGAGTGATCTGCGGTTTTTCAACTTGCTGAACATTTTTATCTTCTCCGGTTCTTTTATAAACAACAACATAATTATCTTTGTAATTCTTTTTTGCGAATTCAATTATCTCTTCTTTGGTTATCTTTTCAAGTCTTTCAGTCCTGTTCACTTCATCTTCCCATGGAATATCTTTAACAAAGGCTTCAACAATATTCCCGGCCCTGGATCGGTTTGATTCCTGTGACTTGATATCAGAAAGTTTGAAGTCATTGATGATAGCGGAAGGAAGCCAGTCAGGGAATTCACCTTTTTTAACTTTTTCCACCTGTTCCAGCAGCAGGTCTTTTACCTCTTCAAGTTTTTGACCGTCCCTGGGGTTTCCGTATAATACATGTGCGGAATAATCTTTATTGGTAACAACAAATGAACCTGAGGCAAGCACCTTCTGGTTTTGGTTCAGGTTAAGATCAAGCAGGCCGGCTGCACTGTTGGCAAGTATCATATCGACCATAGTTGCCAGGTCATTATCCCTTGTGTTAGCCCCGGGAAACCTGTATGACATCATCAAATATTCCGCTTCCTGTCCGAAAACGTCTTTTTCAATTGGACCCTTGATCGGTTTTTCAATCGAAGGATTAAACACCGGAACATTTCCTGAAGGCTTTGAGCCCCAGTATTTATCAATAAGCTCAATTGTCTTTTCCGGATCAAGATCACCTGAGAGAATAATTGCCATGTTGTTGGGTACATAGTAAGTGTTATAGTAATCAATTACTTTTTTTATTGAAGGATTTTTCAGGTGTTCTATTGTGCCAATTGTTGTTTGGGTACCGTACTGGTGGGTAGGGAAGAGATTAAGAAACAACTCGTCCCAAACTTTATCGTTGTCATCATCAAGGCTTATGTTCTTTTCTTCATACACAGCTTCAAGTTCAGTATGGAAAAGCCTCATTACGGGATTACGGAATCTTTCAGCTTCTATTTTGATCCATTTTTCCAGTGAGTTTGAGGGTATATCGTTGGTATATACTGTTTGCTCCACTGAAGTATAAGCGTTTGTACCTGTTGCGCCTATTATACTCATCATTTTATCGTACTCATTGGCAATTGCATATGTTGCCGCCAAACCCGATACGCTATCGATCTGCCGGTATATTTGTTTCCTCTTCTTTTCATCTTTAGTGCTTTTATACTTTTCGTAAAGTGAGATTATTTCATCAATCAGCGGCTTTTCTTTCCCGTAATCTTTAGATCCGAACTTGTCGGTTCCTTTAAACAACATGTGTTCCAGGTAGTGCGCGAGCCCGGTTGCGTCAGCGGGATCCATCTTGCTGCCGGTTTTAACGGGAATGTAGGTTTGTATCCTAGGCTGGTTTTTATAAACAGTTAAATAGACAGTGAGCCCATTGCTCAGTTTATATATCCTGGTTTTTGTGGGATCGTTTTCGACTATGGAATACGTGTAGTTTCCTTCGGTTACTGTTTTAACCTGTGCGAACAAGCCGTGCCCGGCAAAAACTGAAAAAAGAATTAAAAACAATAAACAGGAAAACAACCTTTTTGTGATATTCATAGAATGTAATTTATTTAAATTTTATGCTGCCAGAGGGTGCAGAATTAAACGAAGTATTTGACTTTTGCAAAAATAATGAAATGTTAACTGTTAATCTACGTAAAAAATGGATATTCTAAAAAATTGATTTGCTGGAATCAGCCCATGATAAGAAACTTGTATTTTCTACGCCAACGCCATTTTTAATACTTACAGAGCCCGGTCCGGTAAGCGCGCAGCCGGAATATATCACCCTTGCGGTATCACATCCGTAAACGCCTTTATAAGAAATATCCAGGGCAGTCACCCTGCTACGCACAAAAACGGCGATATAATAATTTCCGTTGGTGACATTTCTTAATGTATATTCAGCCCGGAATTCATTGTTAACCTGCTGAATCCGAAGTGAATCGCTGTATAGAGGCGATGCGTTGCCGGGCGGCCAATTTGAGGCGCTGTAAGCGCCAATAATATAATAATACGGAAAATTCATGAAATTGTTATCTGCAAAAGTCACTGTTCCGCTTATGGTTCCGGGTGTTACACCCTGAACTGTGGTGAAGCTGAATACCTCAGACCAATTGCCTGTACTTGCGCCGTTGGAATTTGTTGCGTTAACACGCCAAAAGTATGGAGTTGCGGTGTTTAGAATGAAGTATGGACACTGAAGCTGAGAAACCGGTATATTACCCGTATCAAGCAAAACCGGATTGAATGAAGTATTTTGTGATAGCTGCAATCTGTAAATTTGCGCAGTTGGCGAATCATCCCAATCAAACAGGGGAATAAATGACTGGCCTGTGGAGTAATTCTGCGGCGAAAGCAGCACCGGCGGAAGAGGCGGGGTAAGTATGATATGGAATCTTCTCACTTCAGAATAAGGTGAGAAGTTTCCGTTTCCGAGATCTGCCCTAACGCGCCAGTAATAATATACATTGGTCTGTAATACGCCCGTAGGTATGTAAAATGAAGTACCCGAGATCACCGTATCAAATATCCCCGGAGTCAAAAAATTCGCATCCTGAGAGATACCTGCATGATAAACAGAAGCGTTTCCGAAAGCTTCCCATTTAAATTGGGGCTCAAAGACCGGAACTGTCGCATTGTTCAGCGGTTCTTCCAGTTTTATAGAATTAGTTACCGGTTCATTGCTTACCGGGGTTTGAACTTCTTCATCTTTTTTGCAGCCTGAAAATACAAGAATGAAAAGCAGTATCGGAATATATTTCACAGGATTATTTTTCGTTTTCAAGCTTCTGTTCCAGTTTTATCCTTTGTTCTAAATCTCTTAACTCTTTTTCCCGTTTTATCAGTTCCTGTTCTTTTATCCTCAATTCAAGAGCTTTTTTATCAAAATTCTTTTCCCAATCAGTTTTATCCCAATATCCAATATCCTCAAAATAACCCTTAAAGAGGAAATTATGCTTTAATGCTTCCATATTCTGAGCGAAGCTGAATGTACCTGTTTCCAGGTTCTGCGTAGTTAAGTTGGCATTCAGCATAAGCGATTTCAGATTATTTGCAAATGCAGTATCTGTGAGGAGAGTTCCTACAATGCTCTCATTTGAATTCATCTTTCTGACAATTTCTCCAATATCCACTGTAATTTTGTTTATTTGTTTTGTCAGCAGATCAAGATCAGTAGTAACATTATCTACAGTATTAGTTACCTTTGAGAAAACGACATTTAACTGGCCTGAATAGTTGGCAAAAGATCTGAAAGTTGTATCAATGCTTCTGTACAGAGTATCATTATTTACCAATTGCCCAAGTGTACCTTGTCCCATATTCACTTTGCTTGTGATCTCAGAGAGATCCTTCGTGATACCCGAGGCATTATCAGTTGATTCTTTCAGGCTGTTCATAATATCGGAAACTTCCACAGGTTTAATTGAGCCAAGCATTTCACCATCCTGAACTTCGGGGTTTCCGGGTGTTCCCGGTGTAATATCAATAACTTTATTCCCAACAAGCCCGTCGGATCCGATAGTGATCTTGGAATCCTTTTTTATGAATTTTTGCACGCTGCTCTGAATGGTCATAGTAACAAGAACTTTGTTCGAGGCTTCGATATCAACACCATCAACCTTACCGACGACTATACCGTTGAGTCTTACCGAACTACCGGTTTTAAGACCGCCAACTGATTCAAATTCTGATTTGATATTGAAGGTGGGTGTAAATAAATTATCTTTGCCACCAAGAACGAAGATGGCTACAACAAACATCAAGAATCCAACAATTATAAAAAAACCGACCTTTAATTTTTTTTCATTACTTGTTTCCATAATATATACAATTTATTTTTTTAAACTTTTTTCTTCAGGATCTGAACTTTTGTAATTAGTCAGATCGCTGTTTTCATCTTCTTTTACTTCTTCAAAGAATGAGCGCACGAAATCATCATCAGAGCTTTCCAGTTCATCGTAGGTGCCTGAATCGGTATAAGTACCATCTTTAAGCACAACTATTCTGTTTGCTACTATCTTGGCGCATATCATATCATGTGTGACGACAATTGAAGAAACTTTATACTTGCGCTGCATTCTTACGATCAAGTGGCTGATATCCCTCGTTGTTTCAGGGTCAAGACCGGTGGTAGGTTCATCCCAAAGCATGATCTCGGGATTCATAATAATTGTTCTTGCTACGCCAATCCTCTTTTTCATTCCGCCTGAAAGCTCTGAAGGCATTTTATCAATTGCCTGGCTTAGGCCTACATCATTCAAAACCTCTTCTACTTTTTTGTTTATATCATCCTTACTCAGATCAGTATTTCTCATCAGCGGGAATTGCAGATTCTCTCTGACTGACATTGAATCATACAAAGCACCGCTTTGGAATACGAAACCTATTTTTTTACGTATGTACTGCAATTCTTCATATGAAAGATCCGGGATATTTTTACCCAGAACTTTAACAGTACCAGAATCAGGCTTTATCAACCCGACAATACATTTTAGCGTAACAGATTTACCTGTGCCTGACTTGCCAAGTGTAACAATAGTTTCACCTCTGTTAATTTTAAGATTTATATCCTTCAAAATCGTATTTTTCCCGAACGATTTTTTGAGGTGTTCTATATCTATTACAGTTTCTGCTCTATCCAAAAGATTATAATATTATATTTGTTATCTGCACTGCAATCATATCCCAAATAATGACCATTAACGAAGAAATAACAACCGATGAATTTGCGGCAACACCTACGCTTTCAGTGCCTTTATCCGCGTTATATCCTTTGTAACAGCCAACTATTCCTATAGTAAAACCAAAAAAGAATGTTTTGATAACGGGTCCTATCAGACTGCCGATATCCAGGGCATCAAAAACCTGAGTAAAATACAGACCGATCGATACATCGCTGACAACATTCATTGCCAGGTATCCGCCAAGCAGAGCGATAGCATCGGCGTAAATTATCAGCAGCGGTATCATGAGTGAGGTTGCAATTACCCTGCTGATTACAAGAAAGTTAAACGGATTACTTGCTGATACTTCCATCGCGTCAATTTGTTCTGTAACTTTCATAGAGCCAAGCTCTGCGCCAATACTGGAGCCTATCTTGCCCGCGCAAATTAAGCCGGTAATCACAGGGCCAATTTCGAGAATAATACCCAGGCCCACCATGGATGGAATAAGTGAAGTTGCGCCAAAAGGCTGCAATGTTGGTATAGCCTGTAATGCAAGTACAAAACCTATTATGAACCCGGTAATGCCAACCAGTCCAAGAGATTTATTTCCGATCTGGAAAAATTGTTTAATTATCTCATTGAGATTGTAAGGCGGTTTAAACACCTCGCGGAAGAACCTCATAGAGAAGTCAAAGATACCCCAGGTCTCCAGGAAAACTTCTTTTACGGATTTTGGTAAATAATTTTTAAACAACTCTTTCAGATTAATTAGTATTTTCTTCTGATGTTTACATCAATAAATGGATTTGCGATTCCCAGAATAACCCCAAAGGAAAGATCTGTAATTGAGGGTTTATCTTTTGTCAGCATATATGTATATCTTATCTTCACATGCGGGTAGAAAAGTAACTTGTGATTTCTGATAGAATAGCCGTAAGTTATTTCAGGAAAAATTCCTCTGCCTTTAAAATCAGTGAAATAACCCGCGCCAACAGAAATGACACTTGTTCCCTGGAGCATATGCGAGGGCTGAATACCGGTTGCCAGAAGTATATCATATTTATATGATAACCTGAGGTAGTGCCTGATGTTGCCGCCAAATACCATAGAGTACTCTGCCGCAGTTCTGTGCTGTCCCAGTTTACCGAAACCTACAGATACTTCTTTGGTTAAACCCGCGTAAACTTTTCTATCTGTATATTCAACCAGCGGATTCAGGAGATAAATAGCCGTAAGTACTCCAATTGAAATAGGCAGAACAGAGGATGTCTTTCCTGCGAGCCCGGGCAGCTTACGTTCTGTGGTTTTACTTTTTAGTTTTAAGTTTGTAAGAGAAAAATTCTGCTGCAGGTTTACCTGTGAATAGGCGTTAAATGCAATAAAGAGCAAAAAAACTGATATTGTTCTGTAAATTGAGCTCTTTAATTTCATTAAATATCCATGGTTTAATTTTGTACTTAGAAGAATAAATCAGGGAGATTTAATTTTGCCGGTTTTAAGGCAAGTTTACCTGAATTTAGTTTTCCATTATCTGCGATATGGAATTATAATACGCATCTTTTGCAATTTCAAGCGGTATTTTTACCTCTTTATTTATGACCACCGCTTCACCGCCGGTTTTGCCAATGTTCAAATACACAATATTATTTTCATTGCATATTTTTTTGACATTTTCTTCGTTTTGTGAATTAAACGATATAACGGCTCTTCCCTGTGATTCATTAAACAGCCAAAAATCCGGTCTTCCATTATACTCTATATTAACACTGCAACCTATGGGTAAGGTTCTGTTTATCATGCATGATTCAGCAATACAAACAGCCAGTCCGCCATCGGAAACATCATGAGCGGAATTGATACTTTTTGTATTGGCAAGCTGAATTAGCGCACTTACCAGGTTACTTTCCATTTCAAGATCAATTTCAGGAGCATCGCCCTTAACCAGATCGTAATGCTGCTTCAGATATTCGCTTCCTCCAATTGAATTGCTGCAGTTTACATTCCCAATTACAGCGATTATATCACCTTCATTTTTGAAATACGATGTAACCATATTTTCAATATCTTCGATCAACCCAACCATGCCAATAGTTGGAGTGGGGTAAACTGCGTTATCAGGTGATTCATTGTAAAAACTAACGTTTCCTCCGGTTACCGGGGTATCCAGCTTCTTGCATGCATCGCCAATACCCCTGATGGCTTCGCGGAACTGGTGATACACTTCGGGTTTATAGGGATTACCGAAATTCAGGCAGTTTGTAATAGCCAGCGGTATTGCGCCTGTGCAGGCAACGTTCCGGGCTGATTCACATACGGCTGTCATTGCGCCTTTGTATGGGTTCAGGTAAACATACCTGCCATTGCAGTCTGTTTTCATTGCAAGCGCTTTTTTGGTTCCTTTGATCCTTACCACCGAGGCATCGCCTCCCGGCATTATTACTGTATTGGTTCTGACCTGTGTATCGTATTGCTCGTAAACCCAGTTCTTGTTTGTAATGTTTGGTGTCGAAAGCAGATCGATCAGAACTTTGTTCAGATCATTTGGTTCTGCCAGGGTTGACTGATCAAAGTCATGGACTTCTTCTAAATATACAGGTTCTTTTGATTCACGCACATATACCGGGGCATCGCCGCCAAGCACGAGTGTGTTTGCGGGAACTTCTGCCATTACTTTTCCATGGTATATGATTTTTACATTCGGTCCCTGTGTAACAGTACCAATTTCAACGCAATTGAGATCCCACTTATCAAATATCTTCTTGGCAACTTCTTCTTTGCCTTTTTGAATAACGACAAGCATTCTTTCCTGTGATTCTGAAAGCATAAGTTCGTAGGCGGACATGTTCTCTTCGCGCGCGGGAACAAAATCAAGATTGATATCCATACCCATGCCGTCTTTTGCACTCATTTCACTGGTTGAGCAGGTAATACCCGCGGCTCCCATATCCTGCATTCCAACTACAACACCGCTTTTGATCAATTCGAGTGATGCTTCTAACAGTAATTTTTCGGTGAACGGGTCGCCAACCTGCACAGAAGGCCGCTTCGCTTCTGATGCCTCGGAGATTTCTTCGGATGCGAAAGTTGCGCCGTGAATGCCATCTCTGCCTGTTGATGAACCAACAATGAATACAGGATTACCAACTCCTTTAGCGGTAGCCTTTGCGACTTCATCATGTTTAACGATACCAACTGCCATTGCATTAACCAATGGATTATCGCGGTAGCTTTCGTCAAAATAAATTTCCCCGCCAACAGTGGGTACACCGAAACAATTGCCGTAATCACCAATGCCTTTAACAACATTCTTAAAAAGAAACTTTGTCCTTTGTACCCCACCATCTGATGAATCAGACGTCCCCTCCTTGGTAAGGGGGGAATTAGGGGGGGTAATACTTCCAAATCTCAATGAATTCAGCGCAGCAATGGGTCTTGCGCCCATTGTGAATATATCCCGCAGAATACCGCCAACACCTGTTGCAGCTCCCTGGTATGGCTCAACAGCAGATGGGTGGTTGTGTGATTCAATTTTAAATGCGACTGCGAGTCCATCGCCGATATCAACAAGACCCGCGTTTTCTTCACCCGCGCCAACAAGCAGCCTGCCGCCTGAGCGGGGCAGTTTTTTTATTTCAAGTATTGAGTTCTTATATGAGCAGTGCTCTGACCACATTACAGAATAAATACCGAGCTCAGTATAGCTGGGTTTTCTGCCAAGGATATCGAGTATCCTGTTATATTCTTCTTCGGTTAGGCCAAATGTTTTGGCGAGCTCAAGTGTTACTTCGGGTTCCTGCATTATTTCTTATGATTTTGGGAAAAACAAAATTATAAATTAAATGATAAAAATTTAAGTCAAAAATAAAATTAAAATATGATAAATGAGGGACTTAAATAAATATTATTAATTCCTTAAATTTAATATAAATAAGAAAATAGAACTTATGGTAAACATAAATTTTGAAAATATCAGATCACTAGACAAATCTCAGAATGAAGCATTTGAAGAATTTATTTGTCAACTTGCAAGAAACGAGAACATTAAGAATAAAATAAATTTTTGTAGACTAGGGAAGCCAGATGGTGGGGTAGAATGTTTTGTGACACTTAAAAATGGAAATGAAATTGGCTGGCAAGCAAAGTATTTTACAACAACATTAAATGAAGATAAACTAAAACAAATTGATAGGTCTATAAAAACTGTTCTTTCAACCCATCCTAAACTTTCAGAATACATTATTGCTATTCCTATTAATCCCTCAGATGCAGGGAAAAATAGAAATACGATGTTAATGAGATGGAAAATGAGAGTTAAGAAATGGGAAAGAGCTGCGAAAAACAAAGGGTTGAATGTAAAGTTTAAGGTGTGGTGGAAAAGTGATTTATTAGACAGATTAAGAAGACCGGAAAATTTAGGTTTGGTACGTTTTTGGTTTAATAAAGATGAATTTACTGATGAATGGTTTGAGGAGAAATTGAACATTGCTATTTCCGACATTGGTAAAAGATATACACCCGAATTAAATTTCCAATTAGATATTGCTAAAATTTTCAATGGTATTGCAAGAAACAAACACTATGTTATGGAATTTGAAGGTAAATTGGATAATTTTTTAATTGAAGTAAACAAATGGCTTGGTTATGTTAATTGTGATTTAATAACGAATCTCGTAAATAATTTCAATGAACAAATAATAGAAATAAAGAACACTTATGATAGTATTAAATTCGATGAGATGAGAAATATACCTTTAGATGATTTTATGCATTATTGTAAAAAGATAAGAAGTTGTTTGCATGATATGCAAAATAAAATTTCTCAGAAATTACAAGAGCAGAGAAAATTACAAGTGGGTTTAAAGAGTAATATTGAACAATATAAAATCAATGATGATGAAATACGAAAATTAGAGAATATAACTTCATTTTTATATAAGATTTATGATCCACTTGGAGATTTTGAGAAATTTGTCTCAGGTAAATCAAGTTTGTTATGCAATCATCCAGTAATGATTTTGAAAGGTGAATGGGGAAAAGGTAAATCCCACTTGGTCGCCGATGTTGCAAGCAAACGTATGAAAGAAGGGAAAAACAGTATTTTATTATTAGGTCAGCAGTTTTTGACTAGAGAGGATCCTTGGGTTCAGATTCTAAATAAATTCCAGTTTAAATATAGTTCTGATGAATTTTTGGGTGCTATAAATTCAAAAGCACAAATTTCTGATTCGAGGATTATTTTCTTTATAGATGCAATTAACGAAGGTGAAGGAAGGATAATTTGGAAAGAATATATTAATGGATTTATTAAAAGTTTTGAGAAATATTCTTGGTTAGGCCTTGTTTTGACAATTAGAAACTCGTATGTAAAATTGCTACTCAATGAAGATGATATTGATAATAAGCGAGTTGTTAGGATTGAGCATTTTGGTTTTCAAGGTGTTGAATATGAAGCAGTTAAAATTTTCTTTACTGCATATAAGATTGAAATGCCAAGTGTACCTATCCTTACACCTGAATTTAGTACTCCTTTGTTTTTAAAAATATTTTGTGATGGTTTGAATAAACTAGGATATACAAAAATACCAGATGGTATAGCTGGGATTAGCTCTATTCTTGACCTATATATTAAAAGCATAAATAAAAGTTTAAGTGAAAAATTAAATTATCCGAATAATATCAATCTTGTGTACGAAGCAGCAGAGCTATTAGTTGAAAAAAGATTAAAAGAAGCTGCCAAATCCATAAACTACAAAGTCGCTTTTGACCTTTTAGAGCCATTACTAAGCAAATATAGTAATAGTAGAAGATTTTTAGATGAACTTATTATTGAGGGATTTCTTGCTCTAAATCTATTTCAAATTAATGTAAACAAATATGAAGAGGAAGTGTATTTTACATATGAAAGACTCGAAAATCATTTAACTGCTAAATATTTAATTAAAAATTTTATAAATCCGGAAAAACCTTTGCTTTCATTTAAAAAAAGTGGAAAACTTCATTATATAATAGCTAATGAAAACAATGCGTATTTCAATCAAGGTTTAATTGAATCGTTATCTATTTTACTACCCGAATTAATAAATAGGGAATTCTACGAAGTTTCTCCTTCTAGTAAAGGCTATTCGTCAGTGGTTCAGGCATTTATTACCAGTTTATTATGGAGAAAAAATGAAACTATTTCTGAACATTTATTGAATTATATAAATGATTATGTGATAAAAAGTGAAAATGACTATTTACTAGAAACTTTACTGACAATTTCTAGCATACCTAACAATTACTTTAATGCTGATTTCTTTCATAAACATTTAATGAAATTTAGTCTCTCGAATAGAGATGCTTGGTGGCTTGAATATATACATAATAAATACCCTAATGAGCAAACGGCTGTAAAAAGGTTGATTGATTGGGCTTGGAACGAGAATGATAAGAGTTATTTTTCTGATGAATCAATTAGATTAACTTCAAAGATGATTGCTTGGTTCTTGACTAGTTCGAATAGAGTCTTAAGAGATGGGGCAACGAAATCATTAATTTGTCTTTTGGAAAATAGAATTAGTGTCCTAATAACTTTATTAATAGAATTTGAGAAAGTAAATGACCCATATGTTCTTGAAAGATTGTATTGTGTAGCGTATGGTTGTGCACTTAGAACCAGACAATATAGTAAACTAAAAGATTTATCTGAATATATTTATGAAGTAACATTTAACAAAGAATATGTTTATCCACATATTTTACTTCGTGATTACGCCAGAGGAGTAATTGAATTTACCAGATTTAAAAAAATAAAAATAGAGATTGAATTTGACAAAATCAAACCTCCATATAAAAGTAAAATGCCAAAACGTCTTCCATCAAATAAGCAAATTGAAAAATATGAATTAGCTCATGATGCTAAGGATTTTAAAAAACATCATTGGTCGCAAAATAGCATATTATATTCTATGGCTACTGAGAGAGGAGGGAGACACATGTATGGTGATTTTGGAAGATATGTATTCCAAGCAGGGTTTAGACCTTGGAGAAAAAAAATAGACCCTCAATTGTTGAGCAATTTGGCTGTAAAAAAAATATTCACTGAAATAGGATATGATGTTGAAAAACACGGATACTTTGATAGAAATATTAAAAATTATAATGTTAGTAGATACGATGTTAATGAAGAAAGAATTGGTAAAAAATATCAATGGCTGATGTTTTATGAATTATTGGCAAGAGTTTCAGATAATTTTCCAATGTATGATGAAACCTCATATAAGAATGAAAAACAAATCAAATATGATGGTCCGTGGTATCCATATGTAAGAGATATTGATCCTAGTATGATACTGAAAAAGACAGGAGGACAACAATATGATGAAATAAAATCAAATAATTGGTGGTTTAAAGAAAATTATTTTAAAAATGATTATTATACTGATGTTAATAAATGGATCTATAGCTATAAGGATTTACCAAAACCAAAGAATATTATAGAAGTTATTGACAAAAATGATAGTGACTGGGTAGTACTTGAAACTCATCCAGAATGGAATGAACCTAAAACCTTAGGTGTTGATATGTGGAAATTACCTTCAAAAAGAATCTGGTATCAAGTTAGAAGTTATTTAATAGAGGAAAATTCATTTTCAAGATTTGTTAGTTGGGCATTAAGACAAAATTTTATGGGTCGTTGGATGCCAGAACCTAGTTCAAGATATGAAGTTTTTAGTAGAGAATATTACTGGTCTAACGCGTACAAATTTTTCCTTAATGATTATTATAGCGGTGAGATATGGAGTATTATTAAAAGTAAAGTGGATAAAACGATGTTTAAAATCATGACAACTTCTAATCATTTTCTATGGGAAGAAGGTTATGATTTATCTAAAGAAGATACAATATGGTTTAAAAAACCCTCAATATATTTGTATGATAAAATGGAAATGAAAAATAGCTATAAAGAAGGAGAATTTGTAAATAAAGAAAATCAGTTAGTATGTTTTGATCCGAGCGTAAATAATGAAAGTTTATCATGCTTGCTTGTGCGTAAAAGTAATCTTATATCCTTTTTGAATAACAATAAATTAAAAATTGTTTGGACAGTAATTGGCGAAAAACTGATTATGAGTGATTTGAATGCAACGTCTAAATTTAACAGAAGGCTCATAATAAGTGGTTTTTATTATTATAATAAAAAAAATATATTAACAGGTGAGTTGAAAACTCATAGGGAATAAATCATGATAGTGTTTTGGCTAGTTCAAAATTTACTTCACGTTCGTTCATATTACTTTAAACTCCGTGCTTTTACTTTCACAACTTTTCCATTTCGAGAGACAATAAGATAATCATCAGTTTTTTTGCGTTCTTCTATCAAGTTTCTTATTGCTTTGCGTCCGCCTTTTAAAGCTTTGTCAGTGACTGATAATGTTTTCTTTTTAACTTTTGTAAGCATATATCTGCTCCCATTCTTCAAAATTATGAATCAAATTATTCTTTAATCCTTTTCCTTTTGCAATAAGATTCATTTTATCAGATGAATTGTCAAAAATCGACCATTTATCGCAAATCGGGATAAATATATTTACCAGATTTTCCAAACTTCTGGTATATCTTCTTATCACAACATTATTTGGAATATTATGACCGCCTTTTTTAACTCTGTCTTCAATTCTGGCAAGAGCTAATTCAACAGAATTAAGCCAAAAGTAAAATAGGATAATCTTATATTTCTTTGCTTTGGCTACCTTAATAATATTAACATAGCTCTTTGTTGTAAGTGTAGTTTCAAAAGCAAATGTTGATCTTTCTGAAATCAGTTCTTTGATCCTGTTCAGCATTATTCTGCCGGCCTGAAAAGAAACTTTTTCCGGCTGAAAAGGGGAGAGACCCGCTGCAATTGAATCAGCATTCACAAATTCCTTACAATTCAAAAATTGGGGTAAAATAACATTTGCAGCAGTTGATTTACCTGCTCCATTGCATCCTGCAATAATATATATGGTCGGCAATAATTGAAGGAAGAATTAATTAATTAATTAATTAGCAAAGATAAAAAAAACTAATCAGATAAATTATCCCAGAATTTACTCGCAAAAAACGGGAAATTATCAGGTGTTTTTGAATAATTCCTGGTCGCTGTAGCCTTTTTCATAGAAAAGACTTGTGCCGGCAACAACAAGTATCGGTTTCATAAACACATTAATTACAGGCAGGAATAGCAGCAAAAAGGCGGTAAAGCCGAATCCGTAAGTTACAAGTTTTCCTTTTCTTGTGACTTTTAATTTATCGCGGAATCGCATTCTTTTCCTTGTCATTGGATAATCAAGGAAATCCAGAGCGTTGTAGAAGCTTGAAAATATCACGCCAAGCACAGTAGCTATTACCGAACCTGCTATGGGTATGAGATTCAATGAGAATATCAAAAGCAATATTATAAGATAAAACGCAAGCTTCTGAATTTCACCCTTAATACTTATGTATGCATCTTCCCAGAATCCCATTTTATGGCCCTCTTTGTTACCTGCCACAATTTCTTCAACCCTTTGAGATATCTCTTCGTTAAAAGGAGCTGTAATTACATTACCAAGAATTGTAAAGAGCAGATAACAGAAGAAAAGCAGCAGTATGAACCCAATAATAAGCAGGGCAGTATGCAGAAATCTCAGCCAGAATCCGGCTTCGGTACTTTCTATTCCAAGCCAGCTTTCAATTGAGCCGGTAAACCAGCTGTATGATAAAATAAAAACGCTCCCATAGATCAATAAGTTGATTATCATGGGAGCGATGGAATATTTAATTAAAACGGAATGCGAGAAAAAGAATTTCAGGGTTCTGAACGGATATGTAAAACCGAAAAGAAAATCCTTCATAAACTTTTCTCCGGCAATATTACTTTATTTTTTTGAAAAGACTTACAAGATCAAGTTTTTCCCATGTAAATTCTTTTTCATTTCTGCCAAAGTGACCGTAAGCAGCAGTCTTCCTGTATATTGGTCTGCGGAGCTTTAATCTTTCCATTATGCCCTTTGGTGTTAGATTAACGTTCTTCTTTATGAATGCAGCGATCTTGTTATCAGCAACTCTGCCGGTACCGTTAGTATCTACATATATGGAAACCGGCTGCGCAACACCAATTGCATAAGAAAGCTGAATCATACATTCTTTGGCAACCTTTGCCGCAACTATATTCTTTGCAAGATGCCTTGCAGCGTAAGCCGCGCTTCTATCAACTTTGCTCGGATCTTTGCCTGAAAACGCGCCGCCGCCGTGGGGAGCTTTTCCGCCATAAGTATCAACAATAATTTTTCTGCCTGTCAAGCCTGTATCGCCGTGCGGTCCGCCAATTTCAAACTTACCGGTTGGGTTAACATGGATAACCGTTTTTTTATCAAGCAGTCTAGCGGGGATTACTTTCTTTATCACATTCTTTAAAACATCAGCTTTTATTTTTGCCTGTGATACACCGGGATCGTGCTGTGTTGAAATAACCACAGTATCAACCCTTAATGGCTTGTGGTCATCGCTGTATTCAATGGTTACCTGTGATTTTGAATCAGGCCTTAAATACGGCATAAGTTTCAGGTTACGCTTTCTTATATCGGCAAGTTTTTTTACAAGCTTGTGAGCGTAAACCAAAGCCATTGGCATATATTCGGGTGTCTCGTTGGAAGCGTAGCCGAACATCATACCCTGATCACCGGCTCCTCCTGTATCAACACCCATAGCAATATCGGGTGATTGTTTATTGATAGCTGACATTACATTAATTGAATGGAAGTCAAACCTGTAATCTCCTTTGGTGTAGCCAATATCTTTTACTACGTTTCTTACGACTTTCTGTATATCAACATAATGAGTAGTTGTTATTTCTCCGCCAACAAGCACTAAGCCAGTTGCGCAGAAAGTTTCGCACGCTACGCGTGCTTTGGGGTCGTGGGTGAGTATATCATCAAGTATCGCGTCAGATATCTGATCGCATACTTTATCCGGATGTCCTTCGCTGACAGATTCCGATGTGAAAAAATAAGACATTTTTATCTCCTGAAGTTATGTTTATTTATGTTTATTTGCTATTAAATTCTTTGCTTTCTCTTTTAAGATATATTTCTTCTTTTTCTTAATATCGTTATTAATTTTTTCATCCTCAATAAGGATTTGTTTTGCTCCAAATTCGGAGTTCAGAAAATTAGATATCGTATTAGATAAAACAGTGGGTCGTATATCTTTTGTGACATTTGCTATTCTGATGAAATTGTGATTATATTTACTGTTAAAATCAATTGGCATAGCAATGATTTTTTTCTTCGGATCATTCCTAATAATGATTTTTTCCTGATTCATTAAGTGCATCTTTCATATATCAATACTATTTCGTTATCTATTATTGGTTTTATATAATTTGAAACACCTCCGGCTGAAACAAGATCAATTTTTTGCCCCAAAATTTCCTCTAGTTCCATTTTCATAGTCACAAAATATAGTCCTATTGACTTCGTATGATCCAGTTCTACCAGTATATCAATATCACTTTTTTCATCCTGTTCATTTCGGGCATAGGAACCGAATAAATAAGCCTTAATCACAGGTTTATCTTTAAAGAACTTCCTTATTTTATTTACAGTCTCTTCGCTCATCAAATTAAGCTAAAATTATTTACTTGATTCCAATACCAATTCAGCAAAGTCCTTTACTTTTACTTCCTCAGCTTTTCCTTTTTCTTTAACGCCGTCAGTTAGCATTGTCATACAAAACGGACAGGCTGTTGAAATAACATCCGGGTTTGTTTCCAGGGCATCTTCAGTTCTTTCTATGTTCACCTTCTTGCCGATCTTCTCTTCCATCCACATTCTTCCGCCTCCTGCGCCGCAGCATAAGCCGCGGTCTTTGCTGCGTTTCATTTCAGCAAGCTCGCCATTGTTGGTTTTTTTAATAAGCTCGCGGGGTTCCTCATAAATATCGTTATATCTTCCAAGGTAACATGAATCATGGTATGTGATCTTCTGGTCGGTTTTCTTTGATTCATCAATTTCTATTTTATCCTCAGCTACCAGTCCGTTTATAAACTCACTGTGATGCACAACTTCATAGTCGCCGCCGAATTCTTTATACTCATTTCCAATTGTCTGCAGGCAATGGGGGCAGCTTACCAGTATTTTTTTGAAGTTATACTTCTTCATCGTTTCTACATTTTCTTTTATCATCATCTGCGCAAGAAATTCATTGCCCAATCTGCGGGCGGAATCACCGTTGCATTTTTCCTCGGTGCCAAGCACCGCGTAATTAACTTTTGCTTTATCAAGCAATGTTGCCACTGAACGTGTTACATTCTGGTACCTTGCGTCGAATGAACCGGCGCAACCAACCCAGTACAATACGTCAAAATCATTTTTCTCAGCGGCAACGGGAACGGTAATATCCATTCCTTCTGTCCATTTGAGTCTATCTGACTGTGGATAAGCCCACGGAGCGCCGTTATTTTCCATGTTGCCGAAAACTGTCATAAGCTCTTCGGGGAAGCGTGATTCACTCTGCACCAGGAAGCGCCTCATATCAACTATTGGATTAACATGCTCAATGTTTACGGGACACTCCTGCACACAAGCCATACAGCTAGTGCATGCCCAAAGCTCAGCATCTGTGATGTAATTTTCGGAAACCAGTTTTTTGTTCTCAATTTCTGCGGGGATTTCACCTCCTGCAACAAGCAGGGGAGCCTTCTCAGAAGTCCGCTCTCTTATATCCATAATGATCTTACGGGGCGAGAGCGGTTTACCGGTTAAGTTAGCGGGACATACTGAAGTGCATCTTCCGCACTCCGTGCAGGCGTAGCCATCAAACATTTCTTTCCATGTAAGCTGCTCAATATCACCCGAACCCAAAAAAACATTTTCCTTTTCAAAATCAATTTCTTCGGTATCCAGTGTCTGCGGTCCAATTTTGGATAGGTAAACATTCGGCAGCGAAGTCACAATATGAAAATGCTTTGAATAAGGCAGGTAATTCATAAAGGTGAGGATAATTACAATATGCCCCCACCAGAAAATGTTATAGAATGTAACTTCGTTTCCTTTAAACAGAAATACAAGATGCGAAGCGATAAAATGCGCTTTGTAATATGAGGCGTATTCAGGGTGAATCAACTCTTTGGTAGCATTAACACCATACATTGTGAGCATTACGCCCATAATCATACAAAGGATGAACGTTGCATCGGCGTTTGTATTTCCATCGCCTGTTAAGCGTTTGGGTTTTAAAACATATCTGCGGAAAAGCGCGTAAATAACTGAAAGGATTACCAGTAATCCGAATATATCCTGCGAGGCAAAAAACACCTGTGAAACAGGGCCTAGCATTCCCAATGAAAATGGCGAGTAGAATCCCTGTATAAATGCTTCAAGTACGGCAGTAATGAGTACTAAAAATCCCCAAAATATCAGTGCATGCATTAAGCCGGCAACAGGGTCACGGAAGATCTTTGCCTGCCCGATCCCTATGCCGAGTACTTTCATTATTCGAGTAACCACACCGCTGAAGCGGTCTTCGCTTCTGCCAAGCATAAGGTAGGTTCGTATCCTTAATAAATTGTAAGTAAACAGAGATAGTGCGGCCAGAAAGAGTACTATAAATACAATGTTTTGTATGTGCATGGTGCAAAATTATTGAAAAATGTGGAAAATATAAAGGGAATAGGTAATTAATTATTCAATAATATTGTGTTATTATGAAACCTGTAGAGTTGAAAAATGATTGAATTGAATGTCCACTAAATTAAGAGTATTTTTGTTTTATTATGAATGAATTTAAAGATATAGAAGAAAACACGATCCCTGAAGAAACCCACGAAACTTCACAGGAATTTGCACAGGAAACAGATATTGCGAAAATATCAACAAATGATATAAAAATCGAAAGCAGAAGCGACATGCCTGTATTATTGCCTGTTGTTCCGCTAAGAGATATTGTAATATTTCCTTATATGATGTATCCCATTCTGGCTGGCAGGGAATCAACCATAAGCGCAATAAACTTCGCGCTTGAAAGAGATAAATATGTTTTACTCCTTACCCAAAAAGATCATAAGGCAGAAGAGGCTGAAACCGCGAATCTGTATGAATACGGAACAGTAGCAAAGATCCTGCAGGTAATTAAGCTGCCAAATAATCTTATTAAAGTATTGGTAGATGGAATTGCTCAGGCAAGAGTAACCCAATTCAGGAAAAACACTTTTATTGATGCCGATATAGAATATATCTTCCCGCCAATAGAAGAATCAACAGAACTGAACGCGCTTATAAGGCAGGCAACGAAGCTCTTCAATGATTATGTAACAAATCACAGGGGAGTTGCGCAGGAATCGTTGATGGCATACGAGAATATTAAGGAGCCTGACAGAAAGTTGTACTATATTGCCTCAACTATACTGGTATCAATTCAGCGGAAGCAAAGATTGCTTGAAATATCTTCTCTGAAGGAACAGTATTACGAACTGATTGATATATTAAGCTCTGAAATAGAAATATTTAAGGTCGAAAAAGACATTGAGACAAAGATAAACCAGAGCATGCAGAAGAACCAGAGAAGGTTCATTGTGCAGGAACAGATAAGGATACTTCAGGACGAGCTGAACGATGAAGATGAAACGGATCCGGATTTTATGAAGCTGAAGGAAGCTATCCAGAAATCCAAAATGCCGAAGGATGTTAAGGATAAAGCCCTGGAAGAATTCCAGAAGCTGAAAAAGATTCCACCCATGTCTCCCGAAGCGACTGTATCACGAAATTTCCTGGACTGGATGGTAAGCGTTCCATGGAAAACATACACAAAGGATAACCTTAATATAGAACATGCCAAGTCAATTCTTGATGAGGATCACTTTGGACTTGAAAAACCGAAAGAACGAATACTTGAACACATTGCTATACTTAATAATCTCGAAACTATTAACAAAAGCAAAAAAGATAAAGCAGAGCTGAAAGCAAGAGCCCAGATATTGTGTCTTGTCGGACCTCCCGGTGTTGGTAAAACTTCGCTGGGTAAATCAATTGCCAAAGCGCTTGACAGAAAGTTTGTACGGATATCGCTGGGGGGAGTTAGAGATGAAGCTGAAATACGCGGTCACCGCAGAACTTATATTGGCTCAATGCCGGGTAAGATAATACAATCCATGCGCAAGGCGGGCACAAACAATCCCGTGATACTTATGGATGAAATTGATAAGATGGGAATGGATTTTCGCGGGGATCCCGCAAGCGCGCTGCTTGAAGCGCTTGACCCCGAGCAGAACAATACGTTTAACGATCATTACCTTGATGTAGATTACGATCTTTCAAGGGTGCTCTTCATAACAACCGCAAATGTACAGTACCAGATACCGCTGCCGCTGCAGGACAGGATGGAAATCATTCAGATGCCGGGCTACCTTGAGCACGAAAAGCTTGAAATTGCTAAGCGTCACATTGTGGCTAAGCTGCTGACTGAACACGGATTAACTGATAAAGAGGTTATTATTCCGGATGCGGCGATAAAAAAAATAATTAATGAATATACCCGCGAGGCGGGTGTAAGAAACCTTGAGCGTGAAATAGCTTCTTTAATGAGGAAGATCACTAAAGAAATTGTTCTCAATAGAATAAAACAAAACGGTACAGCCAAAAAAAGAAAAGAACCTTTAACTGTAACTTCTGAGCTTATCGAAAAATATCTTGGCGTTCCTAAGTTTAAGGAGAAGCGGGCAGATAAAGAAGATAAAATAGGCACAGCCGTTGGCCTGGCGTGGACCTCAATGGGCGGTGATATTCTGGATATTGAAGTTTCTGTAATGCCCGGCAAAGAAAAGCTTACGCTTACGGGTCAATTAGGTGATGTAATGAAGGAATCAGCATTAGCCGGATTTACATACATAAGAAGTAACTCAAAGAAGTTCGGTTTAGCGGGTAATTTCTTCAACGGCAAAGAAATTCATATACACATACCCGAAGGAGGAATACCGAAAGACGGTCCTTCAGCGGGAATAACCATGACAGTTGCAATGATATCAGCGCTTACAGGTAATCCAACGCGCAGCGATGTTGCTATGACGGGTGAGATAACACTGCGTGGAGAGATTCTGCCTATTGGAGGTTTGAATGAAAAATTACTTGCTGCGCAGCGCAGCGGAATAAAAAAGGTGCTTATTCCAAAAGAAAATGAAAAGGACTTAAAAGAAATTTCAGATAAAATTAAAAAAGGACTTGAAATTATAAGTGTTGAAAAACTTGATGACGCGGTTAAACACATTTTCAAGAAGAAATTTGTAAAGAAGAAATAAATAGCAGTTTTAGACTTAAATAAAAACCCCGCTGATGAAGCGGGGTTTTTTGTTAGTTGAAATTAAGTCATATCATTCATCCGATGACTTCAAGTCATCGGATGAATAGGTACACCTACTTTATCAACACCATCTTCTTGCTATCTACAAATTTATTGCCATTTGGTTCTTCGGCTTCTATGCGGTAGAAGTAAACACCGCTTGCGTAGTTTGATGCATTGAAGTCAACAATATATGAACCCGCAGTTTTGAGTTCGCTGTTCACGAGCCGTTTAATTTCCCTGCCGAGAATATCATAAATTACGATATTTACCTTTGATTCTTTCGGCAAGTCGTAATTGATTTTGGTTACGGGATTAAACGGATTTGGATAGTTCTGCGATAACCTGAATACCAATGGAATATTCTTTGGTTCATTGCCTTTGCTGCTGGTGTTGGAACCAAATACTTTCCTTATGTCTTCCGATACTATCCTGACATGTTCAGTTATGCTCTTGGGTCTATCGGTTTTGATAACCTGTTTTAGCGTTAACATTTGCGTGAGCTCTTTCGATGCGTTCACATCACCCTGTTCTGATTTAATCTCGAGGGTTTTTATCTTCCTATCATCATCATTCTTTGCTATTTCTATCGCCGTATTTATCGATTTTCGAATATCCTGCCGTTGTTCTTTTGTAAACGGAGACCGGTCGTCATCGTTTGCTTCTCGTTGGAGTGCATTGACTATGTCAATGCTGCTTTCCGTTTCTAAATCCGTACTGCTGTAAGCTCCACCTTGCCCCTGAATCAGCAATGATGTTGCCATATAATCCCACCTTGCTATGAGTCCTTCGTAGCTGTAGGGATTCTCATTAATTATTTGCTGAAAACCAGCCAATGCCTGTGAGTATTCACGCATTCTAACTTTACATTTGAGTATGTAGTAATTAGCGCGCTTAACAAGCGATACATTACCTGAATTGTTCTGTATCAGGTTTTCGTAATAGGTTTTAAGTTCATTCACTGCGTTGTATGATGTATCACTAGCTACAGTTGATAAGAACAGCTTTGATACAGCATTCAGGCTTTGGATGCTATCAGGATATGTATTGATAAGGTCAAGACATTTTGTTCTTGCCTGTGAGTAGTTTCTGTAACGCATGAGAACGCTGATGGAATCGTAGCGTTGTTTAGCTGTGGTTATTATAAACACACCCCGACTGCCTTCGGCAGTCACCCCTCTCGAGAGGGGAATTTGTTTGTTACTTCCGCCGCTTCCGGAACCTTGATTATAAATTGTATCGAAAATTCCATCACCAAGGTTAATCGCAAAGCCGTCTCCGCCATCATTTGCTTCGCAGCCTGATAAATATGGCGTAAAGTTAAATGTTATCTGTGAACCCTGGAATCCTGAAGTTACCATATTATACGGCGGGTCAACGGGTGATGAGTTCAGTTTAAAACAATTGTTTTTCTCATCGTAGCTGACTGCTGTGAACATAGGGAAATAGCCGTATAAATGCTTTGAATTTTGGTCATCTGTAATATTGAATATATTTTGGCCTCCATCAAGAAGGAATACGGAACCATCAACAACTATATTATTTGCGGCTGTACCTGAATTTAAGAGATCATTCAAGCCCCCGAGGGTTTTACTGCCGGCATTGTTCATCTTTAATTCACTGCCGCCTGCGGCAAAGATTCCGATAGCGTTATCTACGGTTGATGATATAGTATTAGATTTTATATCAATTGATGATGTTAGAGCGTTTATACCGATAAAATTATCAGTAATTGCATTACCTTTAATTGCTCCGCCTGTTATACCGCTTAAGAAGATTGCGGTATTACCTTCATTGAATGTATTATTCTCAATTATTAACGGAGTTGTTTCACCTGCATAAGATGAAATATTGACGGTTGGTATTGTTGAACCCGACGAATTAAAAGTATTTGCGCCAATATAAATATTACTTAAGCTTATTTCATTGTTAGGATCACTATAGATAACAGCGTTAATCCCGCCTTTTAGTGAACTGTTAGTATTAAAAGTACAGTTCCTTATATCAACAACGGGGCAATCAATAATATTAACAGCATAAGTTGTATCATTTGCTAAACCAGTAAACGTTGCGCCGTAGATCTTGACTTCGCAATTGGTGAAACTGTGTCCGCTCCATGAGCTTCCTGTTACTGCATCACTTGTTATATTCTGGGGAGCTGATGTGTTCTGGTCACCCACAGTTAATACGCCGCCCGTCATAACGAACTTAGAGCTATCGTTAAAATGTATTGTTGTGTTTGCGCCAATTGTTATGTTATGACCGTTATTGTAAACGGGCGCTTCGCAGGTGAAGGATTCTCCGGAAATTATTTCATCACCTGCTAAAGTACCGCCGGAGTTCAGAACCGGAACCATTTTGTACAATCTGCCTTCACCCGGCTGAAACCAGCCAAAATTTACCGCATGATATTGGGTCTTGTCAAATTCCTGAACAACGGAATTATCCTTAACATTGATTATCTTCCAGTTATTAGCACCATTCAATTGAGAATTATACTGGTTGAATTGCGCAATAATTAATCTTCTTCCTCCATTATTATCATCATTTTGATCATTGATAAAAGGAGAGCACCTTCTGTTAACGATCATAAAGTAATTGCTATTACGCTCACTTGGATTTTCAAATGTAGCTACCTGAAGATATCTGTCCTGCTTGCATTCGCCAACATTACCGGGTGGAGGCACCATTTCTTCAGGAAAATCTTCTACGCAGTTTATATTTGCTATACCGGGCTTATAAGTATATAAATCCCGAAAATAAGACTGGCTAATAAGTTCATTTCTTTCAAGCCTGTATATATATGACTTAGTTTGCGCATCATCAAAACTTAATAATTTTTGTTTCCAGCTATTCATTCTTAAGCCTATATCCCTTACTACTTCCCACTTGTATTTAGCCTGGTGATACACGTTATGCTTTCTTAAAGTGTGGTTTTGTTCTTCCATTCCAACACCATATCTTACACAAGGTCCTGGAGTAAACTGCTCTGTGGGATAATAAAAGTAAATTAACCCTTTAGAACCATAGCTAACTGCAATATTAGCCAGCATATCCATTTCTTCATTTGTAGGTTCGCGCCTTACTTCTGTAGGCCAGAACCATTGGTGTCCCTGCGGCATATTTATAAATGGTACGCCGTAATCTTTTGATAAAGCAGAAGCAAGCTTCATATAATATCTGTATGCTCCGGCATCCTCGCCGGAAGAAGATGTGCAGTTAGGTCCATTAGTACCCCCATATATCGTACGTGTAAAAACACCCGGAATATCATAACCAGTATCCAGATGGTATTGAAGCCAAAGCTCATACTCTTCAGGCGGTACATGCCATGCTAATATACTATCACCCGTTGACCTGGGAAGTGTATTTGGCACCCTGCTCCAGGTCTGTAACGGACCTGATACGTTATGAGCATAAGAAGATGTGAGCGGGTATGTTTCAAAGAAAAAATGATTTAAGCCTATTTTATTTACAATATTATTATAAACATACTGCGGAGAGTATGATAACAGGTGCTGGTTATCCACTCCGCCGCCCCAGCCATAATGTAGATGATTAAACATGTAGTTTGTAAAATCCGCCATCAAGCCTGTTTTCCCAAAGCTCAATGAATCCAGCTTATGATTTACATAAGCCATTGCGGGTATATTATTGAACTCAAAGAGCTCCATGTAATATTTAAACACAGCCTGCGTTGTAGATGCATTAGAAATTAAATTTACTTCATCTCTAATCCAATTATTATATGTATTATAGTTTGCACTAGTAGGTGTAAATAAATCATTCGCAATATCATTTTCGACCTTTACATAATCTATCCACATGTTAAAATGACCATACCAGTAAACCTGTATATCGGCGTGATTGCCAAGCAGCGGTTCCTCTTCGCCTGTTGTGTAACCTCTTGCATCAAATACCCACCTGTCGCCAAGATCACCGTTAAATTTTAAGGAGTCATTTATAGCTAAATTATAAAATTCTTCAATATATCTTCCGTCATAATTTAAATTTTCGTCAATAAAATTAATTACTTTTAATATTTTTGTTGTCTTTACATTCCCATCCTTATCAATTACCTTTAAGCTGCAAACAGGAGTATTAAAATTTGAAGGATTATCCGCTACTGTGGAATCTATCCTTATTCTCGGTTTTAAATACCAATCGCATTTGCTATCCTGTGACCAGTGAGGGCCGCGGTTGCACTGTTCTGTATTTGCCCGTAACCTGTCCACAACCCAGCCAGCTTCATCTGCTGATACAAGGCATCTTTTTACCATAACACCCCCTCCGTAAACAGAGTTATCACGAAAATCTTCACCTGTATGAAGATTTTGTGTAGAATTGGAATTAAACGCATAAAACCAGTAATTAGTATCAAGACCGGTGAACTCGCACTGGTAAGTGCTTGATTGACCGTATAAAAGCCATTCAATTTTTGGCCTCATCCATAATACCGTCGTATTGTTATGCGTATTAAGCTGGTCAATTTTGTTACTTAATGCCCCTGCATAAGTGCTAACATCATTAAAAAGCCCGTCATGAATTCCTGGAAGTAAATATGTAAGCGGGGTTTTTCTATCCGGCAGCTGGTATTCATCCCTTAAATAAGTATGCCATGTATTAAAGCCTATCGCGTCGTAGTTATTATAATTGCCGTTATATCGTTCATCTCCCCATGAGTCCATTGCTCCAAAATAAAACCTGTTGTTTTGTGGCGCCGGAGGAGAGTAATTCTGCGGGGTTGTGTTGTGGATTTCTTTACCTGAATTTAAGTACATAAAACCGGTAAAAATTAATACAAAGGATAAAGCGGTAAAGATAGTTATTCGCTTCATGGTATTTTAGTTTATTTAATGAAATTTTCCCTGTGTTTTTAAGGGAAAGGTGAATTAAGTCTGTTTAATTTCATTTATTTTTCTTTGTATTAATATAAACTCTTTGGAATTATTTTATCAAAACCATCTTCTTGGTTTCAACAATTTTTCTGTTTACAGTTAATGAATAAAAGTATATACCTGACGAATATCCTGCAGCATTCCAATCAACCTTATACGTACCTGCATTCTGTACCTTATTGACTAATTTAATTACTTCTCTGCCGGCAACATCATAAATTGTTAAATGTACAAATGATTTGTTATTTGTTATTTGATATTTGATATTTGTATAGGGGTTAAATGGATTAGGATAGTTTTGATACAGCTTGTATTTTTTTGGTATCTCTGTTGAAATTTGTTCTATGCCGGTCAGCCAAATTGGGTCTCCGCCATTGGTTGTATGAATACCGCTTAAAAACCAATATGCCCACAAATTACTATTGATATTTTTTATATACTGATATTGAGGAGCATGAATTGCTGTATCGGGTATCTGATATTCCCAGGTATTTCCGCCATTTATAGACCTATATATAAATCCTCTGGCCCCATTCGGCACTATAGCTAAACCGCCAACTCCAAATATTGTATCAGTTTTCACATAAGCAAACTTTAATAAATAATTCAAAATAATATTGCCACCTGTTGGTAATGTTTGTGTTATCCATGTTATACCGCCATCAGTTGTTCTATCCATTAGCTGCCTGCTTTTCCATCCATTTAAACTGTCTTTAAAATACATATCAAAAAAAGTTCCGTTACCCGAAATATTATTCCAGTTACTTCCCGAATTTGTTGTTTTATATAATCCGGCACCGGTAGATGCAAATCCTATTCTGCCGTTATACATATATATCTTGCCCGGGTTCTGGCTGCCAAGGTTTAACTGCTGCTCCCAATTCAAGCCGCCATTGGTTGTGCGGAAGATGCCGCCGGTTAAGCTGTTTGTTGATACAGTATAAATAGAATCAATACCAGTAATTTGCATATCAACATAACTATTTAATGGAGCATTTATTGAAGTCCAGCTATTTCCTCCGTCTATAGTTTTATCAACTCCGTTTACCCCGCAAGTGTAGCCAGTTTGTGAATTCAAAAAAATAATCCTGAAATATCCCGGAAAACCTCCTCCGGTTTGTAATTTTCTAAATTGTATCACCCATGTATCACCGGAATTAGTAGTCTTTAAGACAAATGTCGTATCATTGCCAATGTTGGTAGCATTGGTTACAGCCCAGCCGGTTAGGCTATCAAGAAAAAATACATCTGTAATATTTCTGTTTCCAATACTCGGCATGAATTGCTGGTACCAGTTGCCAACTGCCGGAGATGCAGGTGTACCGTTTAATATTGCAGGCAACAAGGCAAAAGTAAAAATGCTGATTGCTAAAACGTAAAGTAGTATTTTGAGGCGGTTTTTCAAATTATACTTCGGGAATTTTATGTAATAATTTTACTTAAATTAATGTAATTATTTCACCGTTACAAGTCTGAATGATGATGGTATTTGTTATTTGTCAATTAATAATTTATGATTTTTCACTTTCAAGAAAATGCGAAGCATTTTCGCTATCCCGCCCTGGCGGGATTACTTTACCAAAATCATTTTCTTTGTATCTATTTTACTGCCATTTACTATTAAAGAATAAAAATAAACCCCTGACGAATATCCTGCAGTACTCCAGTCAACTTTATATGTTCCCGCTGATTGCTCTTTATCAACCAGTTTTATCACTTCTCTTCCGGTTATATCAAATATTATAAGTTTCACATTTGACGTTTCACGTTTCACAGTATATTTTATATTTGTATAGGGGTTAAATGGATTAGGATAGTTTTGATACAGCTTGTATTTTTTTGGTATCTCTGTTGAAATTTGTTCTATGCCGGTCAGCCAAATTGGGTCTCCGCCATTGGTTGTATGAATACCGCTTAAAAACCAATATGCCCACAAATTACTATTGATATTTTTTATATACTGATATTGAGGAGCATGAATTGCTGTATCGGGTATCTGATATTCCCAGGTATTTCCGCCATTTATAGACCTATATATAAATCCTCTGGCCCCATTCGGCACTATAGCTAAACCGCCAACTCCAAATATTGTATCAGTTTTCACATAAGCAAACTTTAATAAATAATTCAAAATAATATTGCCACCTGTTGGTAATGTTTGTGTTATCCATGTTATACCGCCATCAGTTGTTCTATCCATTAGCTGCCTGCTTTTCCATCCATTTAAACTGTCTTTAAAATACATATCAAAAAAAGTTTCGTTACCCGACACATTATTCCAGTTAGTTCCTGAATTTGTTGTTTTATATAGTCCGGCACCGGTAGATGCAAATCCTATTCTGCTGTTATACATATATATCTTGCCGGGATTCTGGCTGCCAAGGTTTAACTGCTGCTCCCAATTCGCACCGCCGTTTGTGGTGCGGAAGATACCGCCGGTAAGACCGTTAGTATTTACCAGCCAAATGCTATCAACTGATACAACACTCATATCAAATGGATATATACTTGGCAATATAATGGGTGTCCAGTTTTCTCCGGAGTTTGTTGTTTTTAATATAGTATTGTTGCCTCCGCCTACAAAGCCTGTAGCAGAATTAATAAATTTAATTCTATTGAAGATATAATAACCTGTTAACTTAACTGCCCATGAATCTCCGCCAGAAGTAGTTTTTAAAATACTGCTGTCACTTACAGCAAAACCAGTTAAGCTGTCAATAAAATAAATATCCCTTATTTGCCCGCCTGCAGGGTTCGGCATAAACTGCTGGTACCAAAAACCGTTGGGCGGGTTTAAAGGCAATGCAAAGCCAAGTACAATAATTGCAGTAATAAACAGAGTAAGCGATATTTTAAGCAGTTTTTTCAAATTGTTAGGAATTTGATTAGTTAAAAATAATGTAAATTCTTTATATTTACAAACTATTAAAGTGAATTGCTATAATATTACTATCGTTTAATCATTATTAATGTAATCATAATTGTATAATCCATAAGCGCATTCAATTCGGAACATAAAAAAAGCGGCTATCGCCGCTTTAAGAATCATTCCAGAATTTACCTTCCGGGTACCTTATATCTCATTTCCTTTACTCCAAAGAAATAACTGAAACCTGCATTCAGATTGAAGTATGCGAATTGTTTCCATCCCGCAAATTCTATTGGATCAGTGGAAGCGTCGTCATTAAGACCCACATTTGTTGTTGGAGTAACACTTGTTTCGTCAAATTCGGGCAATTCTGATTTTTTCATCAGCAGGTTTGCATGAGTAAACTTTATACCAAGGTTTAAACCAAAATTCTTTTCAATTGCGTACTCAAGACCCCAAAATGCCTGGTAGCCAATCCTTAGGCTGTTTTTAATTTTTATGTCAACTCTGTTGTTATCGGGATTCGTAATTTCCGCTTTGCCTGATATCACACTTATGAGCGGATTAGCGCCGAAGTAATATTTTACTTTGTGTGATGGCGTTATGTTGTATTCCAAACCAACACCGCCATTGAAGGAGTTGTATGCTACCTTACCTTCTTCAGTATTCTTAGCGAAAATATCACTCTGGAAGCGGTCAAAGCCTGTAATGATATCAAGCCAAAAGTTTCCTTTCTTGTTCAAAGGCAATTTGCCAACCAGACTGAACCCGAATCCGTTGCGGGCGCCAAAATTTCTGCCTAACAAAAAATTATCTCTGCTGAATCCGCCATTGTGACTTGTAAGCTCCATTGCGCCGGTATTCAGCCCTCCATTAAAATGAAGAATGAATTTCGGAACTGTTCTTACCTTAACAATAGTAATAGTCTTTGTCTTCTGTATCTTAATTGTATCAACTTTTATAGTGAATGAAGTATCCTGTGCTTTAACATAAGTACAGGATATCAGCACCATGAAGATAAATAATATTTTAAAAAGTTGATTTAGCATTCAGTTTAATTTCATTTTTTATTTTTCATGCCGAAGTAAAAGTTTATACCCGCGTAAAAAGAGCTGTACAGGAACTGTTTCCATCCGCCGTACGGGACCACTTCTCCGGAAGTTACTTTATCATCATTCAGTGTTGTTTCAGTAATTACAGATGATATTTTAGATTGCTTGCCAATGATGTTCGCGTGTGTGATCTTATATCCCAGGTTAAGGCCAACTTTATTGTTGAAAGCGTACTCAAAGCCCATATTGAAAGTAGCGCCGAACCTTACGGAGTTCTTGATCTTCAGGTTAAAATCTGTAGAATCTGTCGCCAGGACGGCATTTCCGCCGATCATGCTTGCAACAAGCTCGAATCCGATATAAGGCTTGAATTTTTTAGCCGGCGTGAAATTGTTTTCAATGCCAATACCCCCTGAAAAAACATTATAGCTTACTTTACCTTCGGGTGATTCGGAAATGACAAAATTGCTCATGAACCTGTTATATCCTGCTGTTACATTTAGTCTTACATTGCCTTCTTTGTGAAGCGCAATTTTGCCGGTTAATGCGGCTCCAAAACCGTACCTGGTACCAAAGTTAGAACCTGCAATAAAGTCATTTTTATTGAATGAAGTATTTTCATTGGCTGCGAGATCAAGGTGCCCTATATTATAGTTAAAACTGAGCTGCAAAGTAACACGGGGCGCTTTGCCCGGTTTCAGCATGTTGAGAATTTTTGTGGGTGCTATGGAATTGTATGCGGTATCTCTGGATGTGACTTTTCCCGTTTCATCCTGTGTATGTATAGATGAAACGGATATTATAAGAAACAGTATTATATGTATGTATCTTATTCTCATTATTGTTTCTTAGTTCTTTTTTGTTACTACAAAAGCGTCTGAATATCCTTTTGATCTTACGACCTCAGAATATTTTATCGCTTCTGCTCTTGTATTGAACTTTCCGACCCTTACTTTATTCAAACTGCCTGATTCTTCAGAATAGACAGCATCACCAAGGATCGTTTTAGCTTTTTCTAAAAACCTGTCGGAGTTATTGTGCATCGCAAAAGCGCCGATTTGAACTGTATAATAAAAAGATTCCTTGGTGTTATCCTTTATATTATCTTTATCGTTTTTATCCTGTTTAATTGATTCATCGTTAAGGGTTATTTTTTTGATTGTATCTGCAACCACAGTCTTTTCTGTATAATTGACAGTATAAGTTTCGGTCTCATATTCGCCGGAGGAGCATGCAGAAAAATAGATCGCTGCCTGAGCAATAAATACCGATAGGAATATTTTTGTGATTTTCAGCATAATTTTCTAAGTCAATATAAGCCATAATCTTAAGAAAAACAAGACTAGTAAAGGGATAATTTAAAATAAAACTGTAACTGCTTAGATTTAATGTACTTGCAAAGGTCAAAAATCTGTGACTTATTCCTCCGGAAAATAAAAATGGTTAGATGAAATAGCAATTTCAGCTAACCACTTAAAAAACGTCTGTAATTCCTAGTTTAATTTATAGCGTTTTTCTTTCACGCCAAAATAGAAACTTACTCCTGCCATTATGCTGTAAAAGGAAAACTTCTTGTTGTGATCTCCGGCAAGTTTTAAGTTAGGATCGGCTTTATCCCTCAGTTGAAATTCTGTATCTGCATTGGTACCTTTTGATTGCTTGAGGAATGCATTAGCATTGATCAGCCTGGCAGCAATATTCAGTCCAAAGGATTCATTAACTACATACTCAGATCCTATCATAACACCATAGCCCATACGGAATGAATTTGTTATCTTATACTCCTCATTATACGGCGTTCCGCCTCTGTTCTGAAACCAGACTTTCACATCGCCGTTTATCATGCTTGCGTTAAGTTCGCCTCCTATGTAAAGCTTGAAGCGGTGGGCAGGTGTAAAATTGTATTCAAGTCCTAATCCGCCAGTAAAACAATTATAATTTGCATGTCCGTTATCAGCAACTGTTTCTTTGGTACCGAAAGTATATGAAAGAATCCTGTTAAAAGTTAATGACTGTGTGAACCTGATACTGCCTCTTTCATTAAGTATGATCTTGGAAAGCGCACTTGCGCCATAACCTTTATCCGCGCCGAAAGATTCACCATTATAAACTACCTTAGATTGATAGTCATCGTTATATGCGCCGGAAAGTTCAAAAACCGACTGGTTATAATCAATATTGAACTGAAGTGTATAACTCGGTGAGCTTCTTACTATCATATATCTCTTTATCTGTGTATTTTGAGCAAAAACACTGCTTGATAAAAGGACTGTGAGTAATAATGCCGGTAAATATATCTTGCTTTTCATAGCGTCCTTGTTATTTTTTAAACTTATAAATGATATCATTCACTCCAAAATAAACGTTGAAACCAACATAAAATGTTGTGAAAATAAAATTCTTAAAGCCACCGAACTCTATTTCACCGGTATCGTCCTTTTTATCCCTTAACGGAACCTCATCAGGATTATCGCTTGTTTTTGTGGATTTCAGGATCTGATTTGAATTTGTAAGCTTGATCCCGAAATTGCCGCCCACCTGATTATTGAACATGTATTCAAATCCTGTATATATTACGTACCCAATTCTAAAAGAATTCTTGATCGTGATGTTCCTGATCTGACCGGTTGTAGGACTTGTTATACTTGCTTTGCCTGAGATGATATTTGCCTGCATTTCGCCGGCAATGTAAGGCTTCAAACGAAAGGTAGGGTTGAATGAATTTTCTATGCCAACACCAAATGCAAAAACATTGTAGCTTACATCGCCAAACTTTGATGATGATGAAAGAAAGCTGCTTGTGAAACGGTTAAAGTTGGCAGAGAGATTTAATCTTACGTTTCCTTCTTTGTGAAGCGGGATTTTTCCTATGATCATAGCTCCATAACCGTTCTTAACGCCGAAATTCAAACCTTCTGAAAACTGGGCTGAGTCAAAAACAGTATTGAAGTTTGATGAAAGTTCTGCCATCCCCAGATTTAAACCTCCTGAAACCTGCAAGGTAAAGCGTGGTGGTGTTTGAATTTTGTATGCGTTCTTGAGCTTTGCGCCGGTCTGCTGAAATTTTGTTGTATCCTGTTTTTCGGAATCTTCGATCTTGTAAGAGCCTGTACCGCAGCCGATGAAATATGGTGCAATGGTAAACAGTAATGCTATACAGAAATATGATAATTTCATAGCTTTGATTTATTCCCTACTAAATAAATTTAGAATGTAAAAAATTACTCTATAATAACTATGGTTGTTTTTGTAAATTATTTATAAAAAACCATAAATTCAAGTAATAATAATTACTTATTTTGCTGAATATAGTTAGTAATTTCTTCAAATAGGGTTAAAATTTATGACAAAAAAAGCAGAATAATTCTATTCTGCTTTAGTAAAATTGTTTACTTGTTTTCGGATTTTATCAGGGTGAGCTCAACAACAAACGAGTCGCTGAATCCTGCATCCCTGGTCTTTTGCAGGAATGAAATTGCCTCATCACGCGAACTGAATCCGGACAGCCTTATTTTGTAAAGACCTTCAATATTCTTAACTGTCAGATCCATTCCATCAAAACTCTGTTTTGCTTTATTATAGTACCTGTCAGCGTTTTTTTCGTCATTAAAAGCGCCAATTTGTATGATATAAGATTTTGATATAACATTCTTTTCACTAAACTTATTTTCTGAAGGCTTGGTATCTTCCTTTATATCGCTTAAGGGAGGAGATTCCTGTTTAGGCTCTTCCTTTATTTCGATTGGCTCTTCAACTTCAACGATCTCATATATAGGGGAGTTGCAGCCCCCGAAAATCAGGCCGCTCACAAATACTGTTATAATGAATATTTTCTTAACCATTCCCTTATCCTCTATTGAAATTGAGTGTTTTGTACTTCAATAGTAGCAAAATATAGTAATTAACTGCACTATTCAATAACGTAAAAGGGGGAGGAGTGAAGCTGGCCCGTTATATTGGCAGAATCGGTCCGTAGCTCACTTTGGAACCGCCGGAATTGAAAGATATTCAGAGTTGAATTCATGTACTATTGTAACAAATGGAGTTCAAATTCGGCAGAAGTAAACAACAGCTTAAGCAGCGGATCACATGTTTTTTGCCATTTAATGAACATATTAATTTCCTTTAAATCAATTACATTTTCGGCAAAAATTAATTTCTTTCATTTCATTAAACTGAATGCTATTTTTGCTGAATACAGAATTTTTTGAGTTCAAACGGAACGATAAATATAATTAATAAGGAGAAGTAATGTCTTTACTGGTAGTAGGCTCACTTGCGCTTGATACAATAGAAACACCCTTTGGTAAAGCTGAAAGAACTTTAGGCGGTTCTGCAACCTTTATTTCAGTAGCAGCGTCATATTTCACACAGCCTGTAAGGCTGGTTGGTGTCGTCGGCGGAGATTTTCCCAAGAAAGAACTGGAGTACTTTGAAGAAAGAGAAATTGACCTTGAAGGTCTGCAGATAAAAGAAGACGGCAAAACATTTCACTGGCACGGTAAGTATGATTATGATCTGAACACCAGAGAAAGTCTGGTCACAGAGCTGAACGTGTTCGCTGATTTCGACCCGATCGTTCCCGAAACTTTTCAGAAGAGCCAGTATCTATGCCTCGGCAATATTCACCCGGCACTGCAGAAAAAAGTTTACCTGCAAATGCAGAATCCAAAACTTGTAGTAGCCGATACTATGAACTTCTGGATCGACGGCGCGTATGATGACCTTGTTGACGTTCTGCAGCATATCAATGTATTCATAATTAACGATTCCGAAGCCAGAGAAATATCCCACGAAGCCAACCTTTTTAAAGCAGCAAAGAAGATCCAGGCATTGGGACCTAAAATTGTTATCATAAAAAAAGGCGAGCACGGCGCTTTGCTCTTCCATGAAAACGAATTGTTCAGCGCTCCTGCTTATCCTCTGGAATCGATCTACGATCCAACAGGCGCCGGCGATAGCTTCGCCGGAGGATTCATAGGGTATCTCGCGAAGACGGATGATATATCATTCGAGAACATGAAACGCGCGGTTATTTTCGGCAGCACAATAGCATCATTCTGCGTGGAAAAATTTTCGCTCGAAGGAACACGTGAGCTTTCTCATCTCAAAATTAAAGACAGGTTCAATGAGTTCACAAGGTTCTCAACTTTTGAGCCGGCTGAACTGTAAGAAACACCGAATAGCAACTGAAGTGGTTTATTTAAATTCTCATTGATAACACACCCCGTCTGTTCGGCTTACGCCGAACATCCACCCCGCTTGCGAGGGGAGGAGGCGAAGCGGAAGGGGTGAAAAAGTAAATTAATAAATGGTATAACGGTATGGGTATGATAGATAAGCTTGAATATACAAATAAACACGAGCTTATTTTCCTTGACCAGACACTTCTGCCATTAAAGGAGAAGTATCAAAAGACCAAAAGTTATAAGGATGTTGCCGATGCAATTCAAAAGCTCAAAATAAGAGGCGCGCCTCTTATTGGCATTGCTGCCGCCTACGGCGTGGTTATGGGCGTTCACCATTACGACACTGAAAACCGCAAGAATTTTGAGATCCACTTTTATAAGGTAACAGAAACACTTCGGAATTCCCGCCCGACTGCCAAAAATCTTTTCTATGCCCTCGATAGAATGACAAAGGTTTTTGAAGAAAACATTGAAAAAGATTTTAACGAAATTGAAGATCTGCTCTTAAGAGAGGCAGACGCAATTTATGATGAAGATGCCGAGATGTGCAAACGGATCGGCGTTAACGGTGCTGAGCTTATTACCGATAAAATGACCATTCTAACGCACTGCAACGCAGGTGAGCTTGCAACAGGAGGAATAGGTACAGCCCTTGGAATAATTTATACTGCCAAACAGCAGGGCAAGGATCTGTTTGTGTATGCTGATGAAACCCGTCCGCTGCTGCAGGGCTCCAGATTGACCGCGTTTGAACTTGAACAAAATGAAATTGATTTTGATATTGTAATTGATTCCATGGCTGCGAACCTTATGAAGGACCAGATGATAGATTGCGTGATAGTTGGTGCTGACAGGATTGCATCAAACGGGGATGTTGTGAATAAAGTTGGAAGCTATTCGCTTGCGGTGAACTGCGCGTTCCATAAGATACCGTTTTACGTTGCAGCGCCGGGAAGTACCATTGATTTTGAAACAGCCGCAGGCAAAGATATAGAGATCGAAGAACGCGATCCCGATGAAATTACCAAAGTGCACGGAGAAAAAATAACACTGCCTGAGTATGGAGTTATGAATCCCGCTTTTGATCTTGTGCCGAACGAACTTATTACAGCGATCATAACGGAATACAAAGTGCATTACCCGCCGTATAACTTCGGTGGATTGAAACAAATGTTCAGTGCTTACATACAGACCTTAAGAAAAGAAGAAGATTAATCCAGCAAATGCCAATAATACAAACAGAAGCGGTTATATTAAAGTGCAGCAATTACAGGGAAACCAGTAAGATCATCACTTTTTTCACCAATTCACACGGAAAAATAAAGTGTATTGCAAAGGGAGTCCGCAATTCAAGATCCCGCTGGGGCGGCGCGCTGCAAACAATGGCGCTGGTTAAGATAATATTTTATTATAAAGAGACCCGCACATTGCATCTAATTTCGGGTGCCGAGCATCTAATTACTTTAAACAGCATTTACGATGATTTTGAAAAAATGCAGTTTGGTTACAGGATGATCGAGCTTGTTAACCGTACAACAGCAGAATATCAGGAAAATACAAAAATTTACAATTTACTGGCAAATTCACTCCAGATCCTGGAAAGTGCAACTAAAAACTATGTTAATGTGTTATTTAACTTTGAATTAAGACTGCTGGAGCTTTTGGGATATAACATTAATATAGATATGTTACCGGATGAGAATGTTGAAATTAAAGCACAAAACAGATATTTTTACGAAAACAGGTTTTCAAGCGGCGATCAAAAGGCACTCGAGGTTCTAAGCGGGGGGAACTTTAATACTATGATGGCTCTTAATATATCAAAGCAACAGGTATTTGCGCTTGAAAAATTCTTTGAAAATTACCTGCGTGACCATTTTGAACATGCGGGATTTTCAAACGCTAAAAAGGTTTTTAACTCACAGGATCTATTCTGAATTACTAATTGAGGAGAATCTTAAATTATAGAAATATTCTTACTATATTTAACGCAGTAAACAAAAACGAATTAAGGAGAAAAAAATAATATGCCTAGAAAATCAATAATAGCAGCAGGATTCGTTGTGCTGCTTTCAATAATCTTCGGCGCTGTTTTGATAGCAAATTTCAGCGGTGTCAAAGTTGTGCACTCTGATTCACAGATCGAGTTTAAAACAACACCGCCTTTGACGGTTAATCCGAATGTTAAGAGTCTGAATGACGCTTTTATAGAGATAAGCAAAACAGTCACGCCAACAGTTGTTTATATAGAAGTAAAATCCAGGCCCGGTAAGAACGAAAACAACCAGCAGCCTGATGAGAACGATCCGTTCAAATTCTTCTTCGGACCTGAAGGCCAGATGCCTGACCCGGGCCCGCAGATGGGCAGCGGTTCAGGTGTTATTATTTCAAGTGACGGTTATATTGTAACCAATAATCATGTTGTTAAAGGCGCGGGTGAGCATGGTATTAAAGTGGTACTTACCGATAAACGCGAATTTGACGCAAAGGTAATTGGTCTTGATGAAAACACAGATCTCGCTGTAATTAAAATTGAAGCAAGCGATCTGCCTGTTATGTCACTTGGTAATTCAGATAACATCCAGGTAGGGGAGTGGGTACTTGCAATTGGCAACCCGCTTGGGCTCAACTACACAGTTACCGCAGGTATCGTTAGCGCGCTTGGAAGAAATATCGGCGTGAACGGCGGAGGTTACGCAATTGAGAATTTTATTCAAACTGATGCTGCTATTAACCCGGGTAATTCCGGCGGCGCATTGGTAGATGTTAACGGTCAGTTAGTGGGGATAAATTCCGCTATTAAAACCAATACCGGTTACTACCAGGGCTATGGATTCGCAATTCCTGTTAATATTGTTAAGTCAGTTTCTCAGGAACTCATAAGATCAGGTAAAGTAGTACGCGGATATATTGGTGTGCAGATACAGACTGTTGATGAGACTATGGCTAAGGGCCTTGGTTTGGATAAAGCCAGAGGCGTACTTGTTCAGAGCGTGCAAAAAGGCGGCGGCGGCGATGAAGCAGGCCTGCAGGCAGGTGATGTTATTCTTTCAGTTGACGGCAAAGAAGTTAACGCTTCCAACGAGCTTCAGGTGATCATCAACAGCAAGCGCCCCGGTGATGTAGCTAAGCTTAATGTATTCAGAGACGGCAAAACAATTGAAAAGGATGTAACCCTGAAGCCAAGGGCTGAAGAAGAGAAACAGACTTCGATGAATAACAATAAAGAAGAAGGAAGCAATAAAGGCGTTAATTCTACAACCGTAAAAGGACTGGGGATTAGCGTACAGGATGCCCCTTCAACTTTAAAAGAAAAATATAATATTTCAGGCGGTGTTCTTGTGACTTCTGTGGATAAATTTTCTGAAACATTCTACCGCGGATTGCAGGAAGGATCAGTAATTATAGAAGCGAACAAGAAGAAGATCAATAATGCAGGCGACCTTTCAGACGCACTAAGCGGCAAAACTACAGGCGACCCGGTGCTGCTGAAAGTTGTTGATAAGAGCGGTTCGGAGCGCATTGTTGCTTTAAAAATGCAGTAATTGGAGTTTCTATGGAAAAACAGCTTTTAAGTAGCTGTTTTTCCATATTTAAAATATCACGGGTTTACAGTATACGCTGTATTGACATTAAAAACATTTATAATTAACTTTGCACTAAGTATTTTAGAGATAAAACCAGTAAATGACGAAAGTTTACATAATATTATTTAGCCTATTCTTTGTCTTCGGCACTTTAAAAGTGAGCGCCGATAATAAAGAACAGCTGATGGATTTCAAGGGTAATCCTGATAAGTTCGAACTCAATCAAAATTATCCCAATCCATTCAACCCATCTACACAACTTTCGTATGATCTGAAGACAGATGGCAACGTTAAATTAACTGTATTTAACCTTGTCGGACAGTCTGTGCGGGTTTTAGTTGACGGCTATCAAACAGCCGGATACTATGAAGTTACATTTGATGCTAACGATCTGCCCGCAGGCATTTACCTCTATAAACTGCAAGTCGGAGATTATTCCTCTGTAAAGAGAATGACTCTGGTTAAGTAGTTTACCCGTAATACTTATCATTTAATAACATTTTCAAATATTTTACCATTGGGGGTAATTTAATGATCAAATTCATTACGAGATTTGTATTTACAATTTTTGCAGTTTTACTTTCAGCTTCAACAGTCCTTGCGCAAAATTCAAACTTATACGTTATCGATAGTTTTGGTGATCACACTATGCCGGGCTGGTATTCAGGCGGCGATCTTACTATGAAGTATTCTCACAAAGAGGATAACCTCGAAAACGGCTACGGCGTAATTTCCTCACAAAACAAGAGCATTACCCCGAATTCGTTCGCAGGGCTCATCAGAAAAGAAGAAAAACTGCAGGTTGCTGAAAATAACATTCTTTCTGTTATGCTTCAGGGTATCAACAATGATATGACAGCTACTATCCAGGTATTGTTTGATAAAAACAATGACGGTAAGTACGATGAAAACACAGATGTAAGACTTGAATCAAAACCACTCAGCATGAATTTTTCAGGCTGGAAAGAAGTTCATTTCAATATCACACCATCTGAATTTAAAGTCATTTCAAAAACAAAAGATGATGATTTTTCTATCTTAGAGCAGGAAGCTTTAGGTATCCAGTTCTCTTTCCAGACCGGAAAAGAATTCTCTGCTGGTCCTATTGAAACAGGCGTGGCAATGATCTCTGAGCGTTACAGCAAAGAGCTTAAACAGGAAACCGCTCAGACTGATATGAATAACGGTGAGTCATATTTCACCGCAAGGAACTATCCTAACCCGTTTAACCCCGAAACAAAAATTACATACACATTAAAGAATTCAACCAGCGTTAAAATTACAGTTTACGACCGCCTAGGCCGTGAAGTTGTGGTTTTAGTTGATGAAAACCAGTCAGAAGGCGAACATGCAGTTTCTTTCAATGCAGCTAACCTTCCATCAGGCGTTTACTTCTACAGAATTAAAACACCTGAAATGGTTGAAGTTCAGAAGATGGTATTTACAAAATAAGACACAGATTATCCTGATTTAAGGATTTCACAGATTTACAAAGCCTCTCTGATCCAGAGCGGCTTTTTTTATGTCTGATCATGATTATCAGGATTAAAAGCTTAACATGTAAGCCATAAAGAATAATGGCAATCCTTTAATCATGTTAATCAAGGTTTACCTTGCTTAATCACAAACTTACAATTATTTTTGATTCTTGTATATAAATTTAAAAGAAATTGGAACTTACTTTAGTAAACTTAAAAGAAAATAATGTACAAGTTTATTTTGATAATATGTTTCTTCTCCGGTATGTCATCATTTTCACAGTGGGAACAGGATATACAATTAACAAATTATCCACTGCAATCATATACACAAAATGTTGCCGCAGATAGCATCTTTATCCATGTGGTATGGGCAAAATCAGAGGGGAATTTTCTTGAAATATTTTACAAGAAAACTTCAGATAATGGATTAACATGGTCTCCTGATATTAGATTGGCATTTATTCCAGGTACTTGTGAAACACCAAAAATAACTGTATCAGGAAATATTGTTCATGTTGTTTGGATTGACCATAGAAATGGAAACAAACAAATATATTATATGAGGTCCATTGATTCCGGTGATAACTGGTCTGATGCTGTCAGATTAATAAATACTACTTATGATTCAGAGGATCCGCAATTAAAATGTACAGGTACAAATATTCATTTGATATGGACTGATGTAAGAGATGGAAATGCTGAAATTTATTATAAAAAGTCATCTAATTCGGGAATAAACTGGGGTAATGATGAAAGACTAACTAATAATTCCTTTAATTCTATAGAACCGTCATTAGGAATTAATTTATCAGACATTCATATTGTATGGAAGGATTACCGAGACGGAAATGCAGAAATATATTATAAATCATCTCAAAATTCTGGGCAAAATTGGTCTTCTGATATAAGACTTACTTCTAATTCAGCACTTTCCGGACTTCCTGAAATATCAGTTTCAGGAGCAAATATTCATATAGTTTGGTTTGATGCAAGAGAAATTTATTATAAGATCTTCTATAAAAAATCATCAGATGGTGGTTTGTCATGGGGTTCTGATTTTCTTCTATCCAGTAATATTAACCAAAATGCGTTTACTCCTGATTTAATTGTTTCAGGTAACATGTGTCATGTAGTTTGGAGTGATACGCGTGATAATAATTATGATATCTATTACAAGCAATCAAGTGATATTGGTAGTAATTGGTCAGCTGATTACAGACTTACTACAGATATTGATGATTCTTATTCTCCAAATGTAATATTTTCGGGAACTAATTTATTTGTGTTTTGGTACGATAATAGAACCGGACATTTTGAGATATTTTATAATAAGAATCCGACAGGTAATCCTATTGGAATAAATAATATCAGTTCTGATATTCCTTATGAATTCATGCTTGAACAAAACTTCCCAAACCCATTTAATCCCATGACAAAAATTAAATTTCACATTCCTGAACCAGGAAATGTTAGCATGGAAATTTATGATGCTTTAGGAAGAAATGTTTCAACACTTGTAAACGAAAACCTGACTCCGGGAATTTATGAAATTGAATGGAATGCAGTTAATCAGTCTAGTGGTATTTATTTCTACAAAATTGTTACATCTGAATTTTCTGAAGTTAAGAAAATGGTATTGATTAAGTAACTATTCCTGGGCAGCTTCCAAAGGCAAAAAGCGAGATCTAATTCAATAAATAATTTTCAAAGCCGCTCTAATCCTGAGCGGCTTTTTATTTACTGCTTGTCATACCTGCGTAGGCAGGTATATAGTCCCTAATTTATTAAGAAGCTTTATGTATGTTGGTCGAAAATTCAAAAATTAATCCTGTATTTTTTGGCACATACCAAAATATTCGTTTATCATACATTTTAGCCCAATCAATCATTTCCGTCTGGATACCCGCCTTCGCGGGTATGACAAATATACATATTGCTTAATCACAAACTTCCGATTATTTTAAATATTCAAACTAAAAATTATCTCATCCAATGAAATTACAAATATTCACAGTTGATGCATTTACTAATGAACCCTTCAAAGGGAATCCCGCGGCAGTATGCCTGCTCGAAGAAGAAATACCAACCAGCCTGATGCAGAATATTGCATTCGAGCTGAATCTCGCCGAAACCGCATTCGTGCTAAAGGAAAAGGATTCCGATACCTACAGTTTAAGATGGATGACACCCGTCAGTGAAGTTGATCTTTGCGGTCACGCGACACTTGCCTCATCACACATCATGTGGCAGGAAGGTATCTGCAAAAAGGATGAAACTATAAATTTCAATACGCGAAGCGGTTTGCTTACCTGCAATTACAACCAGGGTAAGATTACGCTTGGCTTGCCCGCGATTCCGCAAAAGAAAATTGAATATCCCCCCGAGCTGATCGACGCAATTGGCGGAGTGCAGCCAAAGTATGTGGGAATGACAAAATGGAATTATATTATTGAGCTTGAAAGCGAATCAGATATCATAAATCTGAAACCTGATTTTAATGTGATGCTTAAACTTCCAGGGTGGGGAACCATCATAACAGCCGTGGCAGATATGCCGGGTTATGATTTCATTTCCAGATTCTTCGCGCCGGAAAAAGGCATACAGGAAGATCCTGTAACAGGTTCCGCACACTGCGCGCTGGCGCCATACTGGCAATCCAGACTTGGCAAGAACACTTTCAAAGCCTACCAGGCATCCGAGCGCGGCGGCACGATTGATATTAAGATTGAAGGTGACAGAGTTTACTTAACGGGCGAGGGTGTGACTGTAATAAAGGGTGAAATTGAAGTGTGAAAATGTAGTTTAGATAAACTACATAAAAAAACATATTCTGTTTAGATTTTGAATTCGTTTAATTATATTGTGAGATATGGTTAAACGAATTTTTATTTTAGTGTGTGTCCTTCTGCCTGTTGCGGTAAATGCACAGGTTATTCCGCAGTATTCTGTCGTAATCAATGATCCTGATGCAACAACGGGCTATTATTTCATCCACGGACTTAAGCAAAACACTCCCGCTGAAAATTTTAATTCAATGATACTCGACCGCTTCGGGCAGATTATCTTTATCAAAAAATATACCAGGGCACAAAACGATTTTAAACTGCTGCCTGACGGCACTATCTCTCATGCGGCGCCGACCGGAAGTAACGCAGGAGCAAGATACCACATACTGGATAGTATGTTCAATGTAATTGATTCAGTTAAATGCCCGGGCGGAATTTTTACCGATCTGCACGATGTGCAGCTGCTGCCAAACGGAAATTACCTTGTGCTGGCGTATGAACTAATTACAATGGATCTATCCTCATACAACTATTTCAACGGAAACGGTTCACCCGGCAGCAATGCTGCTACTGTTCTCAGCGTTATAGTTCAGGAGCTAGACGATGAAAATAACGCGGTGTTTACATGGAAGGCATCAGAGCATTTTCAGTTCAGTGATGTCAGCGAAGAGTGGTTATTTTCACCTACGCTGGTTGACTGGACTCACAGCAACGCGCTCGAACGGGATACCGATGGAAATATTCTGTTATCATCACGCCACTTCAACGAAATTACAAAAATAAACCGGCAAACAGGCGCCATCATGTGGCGCCTTGGCGGTAAGCGCAATCAGTTTACTTTCAGTAATGATCCGTATTCGGGATTCCGCGGGCAGCATGATATCCGCAGGATATCAAACGGGAATGTTACGCTGTTTGATAACGGTTACAATACAAATCCAATTCACCCCGCAAGGGCACTGGAGTATCAATTAAACGAAACATCATTAACAGCAAATTTAGTATGGAGCTATACTTACGGTAACAATGTTTACAGCAGATTCACCGGCGGCGCGCAAAGACTCGCAAACGGCAATACTGTTATTGACTGGGGAAAACTCTCGGGCAGCAATTCGACTTTCAGCGTAGTTAAACCTGATGGCAGCATTGTGATGGAAGTCAGCTCCGCTGACAGCATGACATCCTACAGGACATTCAATTACACAGAGTTGCCATTTACACTGCAAAGACCATCTCTTTCATGCGGTGAAAACATGGGCAGCCATTACCTTGAAGCGCCCGAAGGATACAATTCTTACTTATGGTCAACCGGAGAGACCACCCGGTTAATAAATATTACAGCGGCTGATACTTATTATGTTTACGTGCCGTATGGCAACGGGGGATATATAAGTTCTGAACGGATAGTTGTTACCAATATTGCTGATCCATGCAGTAAAGTTATAGGAATAACTCAAATAAACACGTATATACCGGAAAAATTCAGGTTATACCAAAACTATCCAAACCCGTTTAATCCGGTAACCACAATCAGGTTTGATCTTCCCGCAAGCAGCAGCAGTTCTATGGTTAAACTTATAGTTTACGATATCACCGGCAGGGAAATTGCAATATTGTATAACGGCGAATACAAAGCGGGGCAGTTTGAAACACTTTGGGATGCATCAAATCTGCCTAGCGGAGTGTATTATTACAGGCTTACAGCCGGAAACTTTGCCGATGTTAAAAAAATGGTTGTGCTGAAATAATTTTTTTCATTGATTAAACTTCATAAATGACATTTTGTAAAATATTATAAAATTATTTCTTGACACTCACTTAAAAAATTATTAGTTTTGTAATAACACAATTTAGCACCAAATTTTAACTCACAAATATTTATAACTAACCAGAGCTTGTAAAAGGACTCTAAAATCAAACAAGAATAATATGAGAAACGGCATTAAAATATATATGATCCAGAATACAGCACCAACATCAGTGCTCTTTGTGGACATTTTATGCCCGCTGGTTAGCGATAAACGGAGGTTTTTAGAATAGAACCTCATAAAATACAAAAGTTTATGCAAACCGCGGGTCATATAAAAGACTCGCGGTTTTTTTTTACACTGATTCAAACTTTGCGAAGGTACTTTGGTACCTGAAGCAATTCCATATTTTAAGGTAGAGATCACCGCGACTGCCTCTGGCAGTTTCGCAAAGATTAAAATTTCAAAAGATTGCTTCGACTCCCGAAGGCAGTCGCACTAAGAAGAGAAGTTTAAAACGATAATATTACAATGAAAAGTTTAAAGAAATTATTCGAAATATTAGGAAAATGGAAGTATGAGTACATTGCAGCTTCGCTGCTGCTCATAGTTTCAGTTGGATTCAGACTGCTTGAGCCCAAAATACTGCAAATGACAGTCGATAAAATAATAGCATTCTTTGTAACGGGTAAAGGCAACACTGTATCAACCGATGACAGGATCACTAACTTTTTCTATTCTGTGTTACCGGAGCTGAAAATAGAAAACTCAGGTATGATACTTGTTTACCTGGGAGTGATCTTCCTGATAATCGCGCTGCTGCGCGGTATAACAATGCTTTCTTCCAGTGTAATTTCCGCAGCCTCCACAGAAAAGGCTATGAAGAAGCTGCGCGACAGGCTATTCAGCCACCTTCAGCATCTGCCGATGAAATACTTCGGTAAAACACCAACGGGTGAGCTTATACAGCGCTGCACGGGCGATGTTGAAACCGTTCGCAAGTTCGCAACCATGCAGGTAACGGAATCAATCAGACTTGCAACAATATTTATCGGCGCTTTCATAATGATGTACATGGTAAGCCCGGGTTACGCATTCATAGCTATAACACTTTTCCCTGTAATGCTCGTCGCCTCCGTGTTCTTTTTTAAAAAGGAAGGTGAGATATGGACCAAACATGAAGCCGAGCAGGATAAACTGACAGCAATGGTGCAGGAAAATCTATCAGGGATAAGAGTGGTAAAGGCTTTCGCCAAGGAAAATTATGAAATTGAAAAATTCACCAAACAAAATGCCGAAAAACGCAAATGGGGAATGAAACTGCTTAAGCTGCATTCAATATATTGGCCGGGAAGCGATGTGCTGGTATATACTCAGCTTGCGATATCAATATTTGCCGGCGGGTATTATGTTCTTTCAAATCAGATCACTATCGGTGAATTCACCGCGTTCTTTACATACGCATCTTATGTAACGTGGCCGATGCGCAGACTTGCGCAGCTTGTAAGCGAAATGGGTATGACCCGTGTAGCGATTGAAAGGATATACTCAATTCTGGAGTATCCCGGGGAAGATTATTCAGGTTACAGCAATGAAGGCAGGGAGCTAAAAGGTTTGATAGAATTTGATAATGTGTACTTCAAATACGAAGATGAAGAAGCCAATATTCTGAACGGTGTGACCATGAGGATAAATCCGGGTGAGAAGGTCGCTTTGCTGGGTCCCACGGGAGCGGGTAAATCGACAATAATTTCACTGCTGATGAAATTCTACGAACCTGATAGCGGCACTATAAGGATCGATGGCAGGGATATCAATGAATACTCGAGGCCTTACTTGAGAAGTAAAATTGGTGTTGTATTGCAGAAAGCATTTTTGTTTTCTACATCAATTAAGGAAAATATAGCGTATTCGAATCCGGATACTCATATAGAGGAAATTGTTGAGTCAGCTAAGGTAGCAAACATCCATGATATCATAAGCGATCATTTCCCGAATTCCTATGATACGGTAATAGGTGAAAAAGGCGTTACGCTCTCAGGTGGACAGAAACAGCGTGTAACGCTTGCCAGAACGCTTCTGAAGAATCCGGATATACTTGTTCTTGATGATTCAACATCAGCAATTGATACTGAAACGGAATTTGAAATTCAAAAAGCGCTTCGCGGTATAACCGCTGCTAAAACAACAATTGTAATTGCTCACAGGATAACATCCGTGCAGGATTGTGACAGGATAATTGTGCTTGATAAAGGCAGGGTCATAGAAGAAGGAACCCATGAAGAATTAATTGAAAACAATGGATTCTACAAAAGAATATTCGATATCCAGGTTTCAATTGAAGATGAGATAAATGAAGATATTGATAAGGCATCTGATGTAAAACGTGAAACGTCAAAAGTGAAACGTGAAAAAGAATATAAAACGATCGCATAATTAAAAATTATCCTTCCCTTTTGAAAGGGAAGGATCTTAAAAAGTATAACAATGTCAAAACTAAAAGATAAACAATTTAGAACAAAAGGAGCTCTTTGGCCCTTTTTACGACGGCTTTTAAAGTACAGCTTTCGCTATCCTAAATGGGTGGCGGGATTTACAGGATTTGTACTGCTGGTAGCCCTTGTTGAAGCGGTTTACCCGCTTGTGTGGCTCAGCCTGCTGGATAACATCATTGTACCGGCAATTGATACATACAAAAATACAGGCGTTATGCCCGAAGTTGATTCCACAGGTCTCAGAAACTATGGACTGATCTTCCTGGGGCTTGGTCTCGCGCTTTCGCTGGGAGTGTTCTGTTTTATCAACTTCGCAGGCAGAATTCAGGAATATGTAATGTATGATATACGTCAGGAGCTTTTTATAAAGCTGCAGGAATTATCATTTTCATTCTTTGATAAATCCGCGGTAGGCTGGCTGCTTTCAAGAATATCATCTGATACCGGCAAGGTAACAGAGCTAATTTCATGGTCAATGATTGAGATGGTTTGGGGTGGCGGCATGATTATCTTCTGCGTAACATCTATGTTCATTTATAACTGGAAGCTGGCGCTGATAGTTACATTAACTATCCCTGTACTTACGCTTATTTCGTTCAAACTGAGGATGCTTATACTTAAATATTCCCGTGAAGCGCGGAAATATAACAGCGAAATGACTGCGAGATTCAATGAACATATCAACGGTGTTGAAGTGAACAAAAGCCTTGTTCAGGAAGAAAGGGTCAGTGATGACTTTAAGGATCTGAGTACAAAAATGAAAGTATCATCTTACAAGGCTGCTTACTACCAGGCAATTTTTATGCCGCTCATAATTTTCGGCGGATCAATTGCGGCAGCATTTGTGATATATTACGGCGGTTCAATGGCTATTACTATCCCGGCGGCAATTACTGTCGGTACGCTTGCCGCATTCTTTGGGTATGCAACTATGATATTTGAGCCGATACTTGATATATCACGGTTCTATTCGCAGGCGCAGAACAGTATATCCGCAGGTGAGAGAATATTTTCACTTATTGACACTAAAGCCTTGATAACGGATAAATCAGGAGCCGGAAGTTACGGCAGAATTAACGGTGAGATCGATTTTGAAAACGTATCGTTTCACTATGAAGAAGGCAAACAGGTGCTTGGAAATATGAATCTGCATATTGAGGCGGGTACTTCAATTGCGCTTGTTGGTGAAACCGGTGGCGGAAAATCGACCATAATTAACCTGATCTGCAGGTTTTATGAACCAACAGGCGGTGTGCTTAGAATTGACGGCGTGGATTACAAAGATATGACCATGCAAAGCTTAAGAAGTCAGCTTGGAGTTGTATTGCAGACACCGCATTTGTTCAGCGGAACCGTAATGGAAAATATCCGTTACGGCAGGGAAGATGCAACTGAAATGGAAATTTTAAATGCCTTAAATGTTGTAGGTGCCCAGGATTTCACAGGCAGGCTCAACGAACAGGTTGGCGAAGGCGGCGAACATCTTTCAATGGGCGAAAAACAGCTCATTTCATTCGCGCGCGCTGTGCTTGCTGATCCCAGGATATTCATTATGGATGAAGCTACATCTTCGGTTGATACTATAACTGAAGCCAAGATACAGCGCGGTATAGCGGGAATTATGGAAGGGCGTACTTCGCTTGTTATTGCTCACAGGCTTTCAACAATAAAGCATTGCGATAGGATCCTTGTAATTAATAAAGGCCGCATTGTGGAAGATGGAAGTCATACAGAGCTGATAAAGAAGCAGGGAGCATATTATAGACTGTACACAAGACAGCTAAGGGAGCAAAGAGAAAAAGAAGTGATGAATGTGGCATAAGGAAATGTCAATTAACAATGTGTAATGAGTAATGAGTAATGAGCAATGAGTAAAAAAAGAATAGTGAATAGCTCAGCTCCGAAGGAGCCCCTATGGGGCAGGAGCGGCATGTTAAAGAGAAATTTGAAATGAAAAATAATTTGATACAATGTTACGGCTGCAAAGCTGTAATTAAAAATGTAAACGGACCCAAGCACGCCTACATCGGATCAGATGCGGGCTGCTGGGATATTTTCTGCGGTGTGCTTGCCAAGGAATACACCGACTATAATGAGCTGTGGCAGACGCACAGGCTTACGGTGGATACGTACGCCGCTCAACATCCGGGAAACCCGGGCAGGAAAGAAATTCAATCAGTATTTATACATTTAACAAGGCTTTACCTGCAGCTTGAGTGTGGTATAACGGGTAAACGGGCCAATGATGTTATGCTGAATATTTCTAAATTCAAAGAGCAATACGCATGGCTTGACCCGGTACCGGATTTCGCCGGCACTTTGAATATAACTCACGTTGCGGAAGCGAAAAATATCACGGAGCATAAACAGGCAGTTGAGCTTTGGGCGGTTAGCGTGTGGAAAGCATGGAGCCGCCATCATGATACAATTAAATACTTTGTTGAACACAACAATATTTTATCACAATACAGAAAGGATCCGGCTTATGGAAAATGAATATTACTACAATGAAACTGTCACGAGATTTTATGATGCGGTTTATGATTCATTTCCAATTCTAAAAGCCGGATCGGAATTTTACCTGGATGAGATAAAGAACACTGATGGCAAAGTCCTGGAAGCCGGTGTGGGTACAGGGAGGATATTTTTGCCTGCTTTAAAAGGTGGGGCGGATATTTTTGGCGTTGATTACAGCGAAAATATGCTGGCTAAGCTGAAAGAAAAACTGCCCGCAAAGGATCATTACAGGGTATGGGCTGAAGATATCCGCAGGTTTGATGCCGGCAGGTCATTCAAGCTTGTAATTTCACCGTTCAGAGTATTCCAGCACCTTTTAACAATTGATGATCAGCTTGCAGCGCTCAATTCAATTTACAACGTGCTTGATGACGGCGGCAGATTGATATTTGATGTGTTTAACCCTGATCTTAAAAGGTTAACAAATCCTGTTGAAAACATTCTGGAATTTGACGGAGAGTATCTGGCGGGACATAAATTGCAGCGCTTTGCTTCGGTGAATTATGATCATATTATTCAACAAATGGATCTTAAATTCAAGTTCATCTGGGAAGAAGACGGCCTGGAAAAAACCGATACGTTTTCAACTCCACTCAGGTATTACTTCAGGTATGAACTTGAAAATCTGGTTGGGCGGACAAAATTTAAGATTGAAAACATATACGGCAGTTTTAAACGTGAAGAATTAAACAATAATTCAAATGAACAGATATTAGTATTGAGGAAATAACCAATAAATATGAAAATAGAACTAAAGGAAGTAACTGCGGATAATCTTGGCAAGATATCGAAGCTCAAAGTAAAAGAAAGCCAGCAGGATTTTGTTGCGCCAAATGCTTATTCTGTTGCGCAGTCAAAATTCTATTCCACATGGATTTGTTTGGCGGCTTATGCCGGGGAAGAGCCTGTTGGATTCACAATGTACGGCATTGACGATGCCGACAAAACTGTGTGGATAATCAGGATGATGATAGATGGAAATCACCAGGGCAAAGGATATGGAAGGCAGATATTAACTTTGGCTGTTGAGCATATCAAAAATAGCCACAATTGCAACGAAGTATTTTTGAGCTTTGTACCCGGAAACGATACTGCAAAGAGGCTGTATGAATCGTTTGGATTTAAAGATACAGGCAGAGTAGAAGAAGGTGAAATTGTCTACAGATTACAATTATGAATATTACAGCCGGTAAAATTATGGTCAAAACTATCCTCCTTAATGAGTTTTCCACGGAAGAGCTGAAAAGCCATTTTGATATGGTTCAGCGAATCCAAAATAAATTCAATCCTGAGTCTTTCGATCCGGATGAAACACCCGAGGATTGGAAGAAAGAGTGGTATAAATTTTATGAGGCATATAAAGGTAAATCGTTTGAGCAATACTCAATATTTTTTGATGGTGTATCAGTAGGCTGGATTGGCTTTATGCTTGATAGCCGCTCTGCTAGTTTCAATTTTAATTTCGATAGCGATAAGATCAGTCATACACTGCTCCGGGTAATGCTCTGCAAAACTCATGAATACATGCTGAAATACGATATCAAGGAAATCTATCACTGGACATTTGAAGAAAGGAATATTGCAGCGTTAAAGAGCATTGAAGCCGAAATTCAGGAAGAGATGATAAATACAAGAATTCTGAGAAGTGAGATGAGTAAGGATTTTTATAACAGTATCGTTTCCAAAACAAATACTACCGGGTACAGGCTTATGTTTTGTGAAGAGCTTTCTGAAGAGCTTTATGATAACTTTACTACTTTGATGTATGAAATTCTGGAAGATTACAGGAGTTTAAATCCGGTAAAGCAGAATAGAAAACGCATGGAAAAAGAAGACTGGAAACTAAGGGATAACTCAGAAAAACTTTCCGGTGCGAAGATGCTGATGTATATGTTAATGACGCCTGAAAATGAAATTGCCGCATATTGTTCCTTATATGTTGATAAGGATAACAAAGAAACCATAAGGCATAGCGGGGGATTCACCGCAGTGGCAAGAGCTCACAGAGGCAAAGGATTTGCCGCATATTTAAAAGCGAAAATGTATCTGAAACTGCTTGAAGAAAACAAGGATTTTACAAATATTGAAACTGATACAATGCCCTGGAACACACATATGTATAGGATAAATGAAGAATTCGGTTTTAAACCCTTTAAGTACGGGTGTGAATTTAAATTAACAAGTGATTTCATTAAAAACTACATAAATTTGTAATATAAAATCCCGTTGTTGGTGTTGTCACCAACAACAGAAATCAAATAAAGTAAACTAAATCATTATTGAATAAAAAACACGATTTAAAACAATACGGTTGGAATGATTTTTTTGAAGCGTATTTTGCTGAATATGCAACAAAAGGATTACATGCCGCAAGAGTAGCGGTTGAACACAGAAATTATTATGAACTGTATTCTGAATTTGGCGAGCTTACCGCGGAAAAATCAGGCAAGCTGTTTTACAGCACGGATGATTCCAATCTACTGCCTGCAGTGGGTGACTGGGTTGTATTTAAACACATGCCGGATGAGAACAAAGCGTTTATAACCGATGTGCTGCCGCGGAAAACAAAGTTTTCCAGGAAGAAAGCCGGCTCAACCACTGAAGAGCAGATAGTTGCAGCAAATGTTGATACGGTGTTCATAATAAGCTCGTTGAACCAGGATCTCAACATGCGCCGTATGGAGCGCTATATGGCTTTGGCATGGGATAACAATGTGAAGCCCGTTGTACTGCTCAGCAAAGCGGATCTTTGCGAGGACGTTTTCGCGAAATTAGTTGAAGTGCAGCAGCGCTTCCAGGGAGTTGATGTACATATTGTAAGCGCTTTACAAAAAGCGGGAATTGATGAGCTGTTGAAATACTTTGAAGGTAACCAAACAATTGCCGTCATAGGTTCATCAGGTGTGGGTAAATCAACCCTGATTAACAGCATGCTGGATTGGGAAAAGATGAATGTATCGGAAATTGGTCTTTACAAAGATAAGGGCAGGCATACAACTACACACCGTGAATTAACACTGGTGCCGGGCGGGGGACTCATAATAGACACTCCCGGAATGCGTGAAATACAGATGTGGGAAGGCGCCGAGGGACTCAGCGAATTGTTTGAGGATATCGAAAAGCTCGTTGTTGAGTGCAAATTTTCGGATTGTAAGCATGAATCCGAGCCCGGCTGCGCCGTAAAAGGCGCCATTGAAAAGGGAGAGCTTGATGAGGGGAGATTCAGAAGCTACAAAAAACTTTTGAGCGAAGTAAGCTATTTTGAGCGCAAGCAGGATAAAAAAGCGCAACTTGAAGAAAAGAAAAAATGGAAGAAGATCTCTCAGCTTGGTAAACAGATAAGTAATGAAAAGAGGAAGTAAATAAGTTATTTTTTGCGAGCCTTGCGAAGCAATCTTGTCATGTATTCATGAGACTGCTTCGTCACTGCGTTCCTCGCAGAGTATGTTTTCCAATCGTGTCGGGTCTTACGACCCGACACGATAAAAATCCCCCTTGAATAGGGGGACTGGATCTACGAATACGAAATTTACCTCAATCTATCTTTAATATTGAGTAACGATTAATCTACGATGGGGATTTACTTTGGATGATTTCTTCTTAGGTTTTCGAGTTAAGCAATAGCAACCGGTAAATCATCTTGAATTATACTGATAATGAGCATCCCGCTAAAGCGGGACCAACAAAAGAGCCGAGATGCTGAAATGAGTTCAGCATGACACCGTCCCGGTGGTGTCGGGTCTTACGACCCGACACAATGAATACTTCAATTAGTTTATCGTTATTGAAAGAAGAGTTATCTGCGATGGGGACTATCTCTTCGGAGTGCATCAACTATGTTGATGCATGCATTGACACAGTCAATGCACTCCAAATTTCCTTTAATTCGTCCTCTTCGATCTATCCATATGCCCGTCATCATACAATCCATTTACCTCATATACAACACCAAGCGCATCTTTCACAAATTTTAGCCTGAAGTAGTCAAGATCTTTGAACATAAAAGTATCTTCAGTCATCGGCGTCATAGCGTATTTTTGTCTTCCTTTGCGCTGGTAATACAACTTGCCTGCTTCATAGGTGATTGTTCTGTCATCATAAATCCCTGCATAGCTCTTCAATGTGATTTCATCTATTGTCGGTGCGTTCAGCAGGGCATTCAATGATTCAACCATCCAATTGTTTGTTCTGATCTGCTGCTCATCTTTTGATTTCTGTGTTAATTTCTGCAATGCAAGTATCTGCGCCTGCTCAAGCGCAAGCTCTGATTTTATGTTTACATCCGGTTCAACGCCAACACCTTCCCAGTTTGTTTTAGTAATCGGGTTTATCGCTCTGCCGTTTGGTACAAAGATGGCAAACCCTTCGTTTATGGCTCTTACACCCCCCGGGTGCGCACCGCCGCCTGTGGTTTCACCCACAATTGTTGCGCGTTTTAGATTCTTTAAGTTATAAGAGAATTCTTCTGCGCCTGAAAAAGTAAATTTACTTGTTAGTACATACACGGGAACGTCCGGCATTCTTTTGCCGTCAATTTTTCTGAGTGTCCAGTATTCTTTGGTTTCATCCGTGGGTCTGTAATACAGGTCATTTAAATGTACCGGTGTTTCTGTAAAAAGGTAACTGCAGATCAACTGAACTCCTGCAGGGTCGCCGCCGCCGTTCAAACGCAGGTCAAATATAATAGCATCAGTGTTCTCAAGGAATTTCATAACTGAGGCTACTGTTTCTTTTGAGTAATCAGGTGAGGCGAAATTCCTGAAATCAACGTAACCAATATTACCGGGCAGCCTTTCCACTTTTTTGAATCCGTAGTTCTCCTTCTTCATCATTTCATTCCAGTGTTTTTCATCATCGGTGTCACTGCCGTTTTTTTCCTGCTCAATGAGACGCTTAGCGTCTTCGGGTGAGAATCTCACTCGAATATGTTTATCATTGCTTACTGACTGCAGATCTGCAGTTAATTTTTCGGCAAACTTCATCGGGTCATCAATGCCATCGTAACTGCCAGCGGCAAGATTCTGCTTGATGAGCGTGCCCATTTTTTTTGCCAGATCCGGGAAGATGTAATTTTCATCCAGCAAATTGGAAATTTTCTTCACTGTCTGCTGTTTTACTTTAGAATCAAACGAGAATTTTACGGGCTCCTGCTGAGCAAATGATATCTTAGCAGCCAAGATAAAAGTGATAAAAATAACGATTAATTTTAAGTTAAGCATTTATATAACTCCTTATGTATAATTTTATAGTAATATGACGCCCGCGGGCAGCAAAAAGTTTCATTGCTATCCTTAAAACTTCATTTCCATTTTGATAGTTGATCGCTCGTATTTTGAGTTGTGATTTTCGGTAAGTACGAATCCGAGCTTTTTATATAATCTCAAGGCAGCATTTAACTTTACATTCGTTTCCAGAAAAAGAAGATCAGCCTTTTTCTTTTTGGCAAGCCTTATAATTTCTTCTGCCAGCTTTTTACCTATCTGCCTGCCCTGCGCTTTATGCGTGACAGCCATTTTAGCAAGTTCATATTCTCCCCCTGAAGCACTTATCAGCGCAGCGGTACCTACAATTTCATTCTTATATTTCGCAAATATTATCTCGCCCCCTTTTTCAATTATCTCTTCCTGCGGGTTATTAAGCAGCTTTTCATCTTCAGGTTCAACATTAAAATACTTTTCAAGCCATTCATAGTTCAGTGTTTTAAATAGCTCTTTATATTCATTGCTGTACATTATTAACTCAACACTACCGATCTGTTTTTCTTTGATCTTTTCGCTGACTCTAGAGAACATATCCTTATCATCAAGTGAGTTTTCAACTTTATTGATGACAAACATAAGGTCGAAGCCTGTTTCTTTAAAAACATCTTTGATGGCATCTTCAAATCCCTGCCAAACGGGTTTTAATTCATCAAGCAGTTCCAGTCCTTTGGGAGAAAGCGCCAGCAATTTTTTCCGGGTGTCAGATCTATCTTTAACAACTTTCACCAAACCCTTTTTGATCAGCACATTCGCTATTTGGGTTACTGCGGGCTGAGTGTAACCAAGCTCGGTAGTTATTTCGGAAATATTGAGCGGTGACTTCTGGCTCAGCAGGCTGAACATAGTGAACCATCGAGGTTCAAATTCAATATTCTGCGCCTGGTAGATTTTTGCCCCATCCTGCATAAACCGGTCGGTAAGTAATCTTAATCTTGTTCCAAATGCAACTTCGCCTAACTGTTTGATGAATTCCATAATATTAGTAATTAATATATATAAGCACTTATATAAATATAATTTGAATATTATTTATAATCAATAGAATAGGTAATTTTCATTGAAATAATGGTATTTTTGACTGTTTTTTTAAGTCAATAATCTCTATATTTGTTTGTCAAAATTATAGATTTTCTTGCCCAAAATCCCCGAATTTAGACACAAAATCACACAAAAATTCTCAATTAATCAAAAGAAACAGGAAATAACTTGAAGAAACTTGTTAACAATGATAAGATACGTAACATTGCTATAATTGCGCACGTAGATCATGGAAAGACGACACTGGTAGATCACATGTTCAAACAAAGCGGAATGTTCCGCGAAAACCAGGAAGTAGAAGACCGGGTAATGGATAATATGGATCTTGAGCGCGAGCGAGGGATAACTATTTCAGCGAAGAATTGCTCAGTATTATGGAATGGTGTCAAAATAAATATTCTGGATACACCGGGTCACGCTGATTTTGGCGGAGAAGTTGAACGCGCATTAATGATGGTTGACGGAGCGATACTGCTTGTTGACGCTTCAGAGGGTCCGCTGCCGCAAACAAGATTTGTACTGAAAAAGGCATTAACATCAGATAAAAAGATCATTGTCCTTATAAATAAAATTGATAGAAAAGATGCCCGCGCAAAGGAAGTGCTTGATGAGATTTATAATTTATTTATTGATCTTGATGCTACTGAAGAGCAGATAGAATTCCCTATACTTTACGCTATCGGCAGAGAAGGTATCGCGCAGACTACACTTGAAGGCAAAGGAACTGACCTTGCTCCGCTGTTTGATAAAATAATAGAACAGATACCGGGTCCTGCTTATGATGAAAGCGAACCTTTGCAGATACTGGTATCAGATCTGGATTACTCCGATTACATTGGCAGGCTTGCAATTGGCAGAGTTGCAAACGGCAATGCGCACATTAACGATCAGCTTGTATGCATCGGCGAGGATGGCGGACAAAAGCCGCTTAAGATAACAAAACTGCAGGTGTACGAAGGCTTGAAACTAAAGGAAGTTGAAAATGCTGAGCCGGGCGAAATTGCGATCCTTTCGGGAATTGAGGATGTACACATCGGCGATACCATTTGCAGTAAAGATAACCCCAAGGCATTGAAAAGAATTGTGGTTGATGAACCTACTATTTCAATGATATTTGGAATAAATACTTCGCCCTTTTCAGGTAAAGATGGTAAGTATGTACAGTCAGCCAAATTAAAAGAAAGGCTGATAAAGGAAACCCTTAGAAATGTGGCTTTAAAGGTAGAAGAAACCCAGAGCGCCGATTCATTTATAGTAAAAGGAAGAGGCGAGTTTCAGATGGTTATTCTTATAGAAACACTGCGCCGCGAAGGGTATGAAATGTCTGTCGGCAGACCGCACGTAATATACAAAGAAAAAGACGGCAAAAAAGTTGAGCCTATCGAGCATTTGTTTATCGATTGTGAAGAAAGCTTTGTGGGTATTGTTACAGATAAGCTTTCACAGCGCAAAGGAAGAATGGTTAACCTGGTTAATCACGGTACAGGCAGGGTCAGACTGGAATTTACTATTCCTTCACGCGGACTCATTGGTTACAGGAACGAATTCCTTACAGATACAAAAGGAACAGGAATTATGAACTCATATCTGGAAAGCTACGAAGAGTATCGCGGTGATTTCCCGGTTAGGAATACGGGATCACTTATTTCAGACAGGCAGGGCGAAACCACTGGTTATGCGCTGTTTAACCTTGAACCCAGGGGTACACTTTTCTGTTCGCCGGGCGAAGCTGTTTATGAGGGGATGATTGTTGGTGAGCATAACAGAGATAACGATCTTAACGTAAATGCATGCAAACCTAAAAAGCTTACAAATATGAGGGCCTCGAGCAAAGATGAAGGCATTATCTTAACGCCTGTTACACCAATGACACTGGAAAAAGCGATTGAGTTCATTAATGATGATGAAATTGTAGAAGTTACTCCTAAGAACATAAGGCTGAGAAAGACAATTCTTTCCGCGCAGAAAAGGCAGTCAGGCGGAAAAGCATAACATGTAGTATTGCATGATATCCTTCGACTCCGCTCAGGATGACAGTTAACTTTGTAAAGCGTCAGCTTTGAAGTAGGTAAACACATATTATTAACGTTAACTGAATATATTACAAAAAATCTTAACTTTTCTGTATAAATTAAATGTAAACTTTATTAAATTACAGGATTATTATAACGAACAAATTAAAATTTAATTAAGACAAATGAAATTCAGTGAAATAGAATACAAACGCCCCAACGTTTCGGTTATTTCAGAAAAATTTGAGCACCTGGTGGATTTATTTCAGAAAGCTGAAAGCTTTGATGAACAGGATGCATTGATAAGGAACATAAATGATCTGCGCATGGAATTCCAAACACTTGGAACTATTGCCAGCATAAAATATTCAATTGATACAAACGATAAGGAATTTGAAGAAGAGCAAAATTTCTACGACGAGAATTCGCCGATATTTGACGGACTTGTTCATAAGTACTATACAGCAATAGTAAATTCAAAATACCGGGCAGAGCTGGAAAAAAAGTGGGGCAAACAGTTGTTTGATGTTGCCGAAGTAACTCTCAGAACTTTTTCTCCTGAAATTATTGAAGATCTGAAAAAAGAAAATGAATTAAGAACGGATTACTCCAAACTACTTGCTTCTGCTAAAATATTTTTTGATGGTGAAGAAAAGAACCTTCAGGGTTTGATCCCTTACATGGAATCAACTGACAGGGAAATGAGAAAAGCCGCAAATGAAGCAAAATGGAAATTTTTTGCTGAAAATGAAGCGGAATTCGACCGGTTGTATGATGAGCTTGTGAAAATACGCGCAAAAATGGCAAAGAAACTGGGCTATAAGAATTTTGTGCAGATGGGTTATGACAGAATGGGAAGAACGGATTATAATGCAGAGATGGTGAAAAATTTCCGCGACCAGGTGCTGGAAACAATTGTTCCTATTGCTGTTAAGCTTAAGCAGAAACAGCAGAAAAGGCTTGGTCTGGAATCATTCAAATATTACGATCAGCCTCTTGATTACAAATCAGGCAACGCAAAGCCGCATGGTTCCCCGGACTGGATCGTCAGCTGCGCCAAGAATATGTACTCCGAGCTTTCTCCTGAGACCAACGAGTTCTTTAATTTTATGTTAGATAATGAGATGATGGACCTTGTCAATAAGAAGGGTAAGGATACCGGCGGGTATTGTACATTCATAGAAAAATATAAGTCACCATTCATCTTTTCAAACTTCAACGGTACGATGGGTGATATAGAAGTGTTGACCCACGAAGCGGGTCATGCGTTCCAGGCATATTCAAGCCGTAACTTTGAAATTCCTGAATATTTCTTCCCAACTTCAGAAGCATGTGAAATTCACTCAATGAGTATGGAATTTCTAACATGGCCGTGGATGAACTGTTTCTTCAAAGACCAGACAGATAAATTCAAGTATTCACATCTTAAAGGATCGGTTATCTTCATTCCTTACGGAGTTTCTGTAGATGAATTCCAGCATTGGGTATATGATAACCCGGAGGCTGCACCTGCTGAAAGAAAACAGGCATGGCTGGATATAGAAAAGAAATATCTGCCATACATCGAGTATGACAACAATGAGTTCCTTGAAAAAGGCGGCAGATGGCAGCAGCAGAGACACATTTATATGAGCCCGTTTTATTATATAGATTACTGCCTGGCTCAGATATGCGCTTTTCAGTTCTGGAAAAGATCCAATGAAAACAGGGAACAGGCTCTTGAAGATTATTTAAGGCTATGTAAAGCCGGAGGCAGCCAGTCATTTTTAGGACTGGTAAACACCGCAAACCTGATCTCGCCATTTGAAGACGGCTGTTTAAAATCTTTCATGGGTGTTATAGATAGCTGGCTTGAAGGTTTTGACGACGCAAGCGTAAACTAAACAAATATTTCCTGATGAGAAGGAGGGTGAAATGAACAATTTAATTATTACAATTGTACTGTTGTTTGTTTTTGGTTCTGTTCTTAAAGCAGACCTCCTTCCCGAAGGAAAGAAAAAGATATCTTACAGCTTTGAAGTAACCAATACAGATTCATACCCTGATTATACTTTTGTTGCATACCCTGTCAATACTTCCAACGGAAAACCAATGCTTTATGGAGCTATCCTGAATGCAGAAAGTAAGATCGAACTTTCCTGTAAATTTGGAGTTCCTGTAATTTACGCGGTTAAAACAAGTGAATTTAACACTCAAGCCTTTGACTCTCTGAACAATATCGGGAATGACGATCTGAGAGTTAAGGAGTTGAAAAGCTTTATTGAAACGGGTAAATTTATCCCTTCACTAAAGGTTGTATGCAGTTCCTATGCTGATAGGGATGCCAAGTACAGTTTTGTTGAAGAGCAGTTTCGGGTGGAAAGCATTGAAACCGATACAATGGTGGTCAGATCTGTAAGAACTTTATATAAAGATTCCCAAAATAATATCATTGATGCCAAAGACTCTAAAGGAAATATACGAGATGATATTGTTTCACCAACTGAGAAATATTCATCATACCTTTTCATCATTATACCGCTGCTTGCGTTAATTGGAATTGTCTCAATTGTACTTATCAGGAAAATGAAAAAGTAATATGCAGACCTATTTTACAGCGTTGTTCTTAACAATGGCTGTTGAGTTTGGTGTATATTATCTCTTTTTACGCTGTAAACCCCTGAAACTGCTGCTATATTCCGTTATTATTAATGGTTTAACACATCCTCTCGCGTTTTATCTCTATTCGGAATTGTATTTCAAACACGACCTGAATAATAATTTCAATATATATTTTTTAATTACTGAAATTATTGTATTTTTAGCAGAAATTTACCCGGTAAAACTTCTGATTAATATCAGCCTGAAAAAAGCCGCTTTAATTGCGTTTTCGGCAAATCTGGTTACTGCCGGTTTGAGCTTTTTATTTTAAGCAAGATCTCATTATGAAAAAAATTGTTCTGCCTGTAACGCTTGGTTTAGCCCATGGTGTATCTGATTGCGCTGCAGGACTGGTTCTTGGCAGTCTGACTAATTCCATGTCAATTTATGGAGTTGGTTCGCTTGTGCTGTTGTACAATCTGCTCGCATTTGGCGCGCAGCCGCTTGCGGGTTTACTTACCGATAAACTGAAGAACCCCAAACTTGCTGTACTGACCGGCCTTATTCTTATGGCAGCAGCAGTAATACTGTATTTCATTCATCCGGTCGCTTCTGTACTTTGCGCGGGATTTGCTTCGGCTGTGTTCCACGTCGGCGGGGGAGCTTTGGCGCTTTGCTCAACCCCTGATAGATCTTCCGGCGCGGGTCTGTTTTCGGCTCCGGGTGTTGCAGGACTTGCAATTGGCGGCTACCTCGCAATTAGCAGCATATTCCCTGCGGCGCTTATTGTAGTATTGCTTGCAGCAATTGCTGTATTCATTTTTGCGCTAAAAATACCTTTACTGCCTTATGAGGCGCCGCGTGAGGCCAACGAATTTGAAAAGCATGATCTTATTATGCTTGTACTTCTGCTGGCAATTGCGCTGCGCTCAGCAGTCTGGAATATTTTCCAGCATATAGAGCAGGGTGAAATTACCAATATAATACTTATATCACTTTCTGCCGCGGGCGGCAAGATAATCGGCGGATATGCGGGTGATCTTATCGGGTGGAGAAGGTATTCATTTTCGGCGCTGCTGCTTGCCATTCCCCTTCTGATAATGGGTGAAGCAAGTATTTATTTCTTACTGCCGGGTATAGCTCTGCTGCAATCAGTTACTCCGATTATGGTTACTGCGCTTTATAAAAATATGAAAAAACTTCCGGCAACTGCTGCCGGACTTTCGTTCGGGTTGGCGATCGCAGCAGGCGGATTGCCCTTTTTACCCGGGCATATAACAGCTGAAGATTATTCGTCACCGCTTATCATTGGCGGTGTTTTGATACTGACAGCGGTATTGGTTTATGCAGCGATGCGAAGGAAGGCAGTGAATATCAGTGCTTGATAAACTGCTGAATTACAATAATATTTACCAGCAATGGCTGAATAACGGCTCAACTAAAGAAGCCGCAATTGAATTGACTATACAGCAACTGGATGGACTTGAAGAAATTGCGTCAAACGATGAATCATGGTATGAGTTACTCGAAATTTCAGCGCGGGGAAGAAATTATGACGCATGGCTTGCTATGGATTGGCCCGATGGATTCGATGAACTCCTGTTATGTGTTCCGCTGTGCAAACTTGTAAGCTGGGAGTGCGGTAAATGCACTGTTGGCGAACGGCAGGAAAATAATTCATGCGCGCATGATTATTCATTGTTCGGATACATTGGGGAGCTTGTAAAGAACGGTATGAGAGATGAATTACTTGAACATATTAAAGGCACAAGGAAATTTCTGAAGAATGAAGGATTTCAGTGGAATATCCACAAATGTGAATTTGAAATGAATAGCTTATGAGGACTGAATTCTGATATGGAATACTTTTATACATGTCCGTACTGCTGGCAGGAAGTATCTGTAATACTTGATCTAAGCGTTCAGCAGCAAACCATTGTTGAAGATTGCGAAGTTTGCTGCAATCCTATTGAGTTCAGATACGAAATCAGCGAAGGTGAAATAACAAATTTTGAAGCAATTAAAATTCAGTAAAGTATGACAGGTGAAAGTTCGCAGGTTTATGAGATAATTTCAGGTAATTTTGAACTGGAAGAAGTAAATGAAATTACAATTGAGGAAATTCAAAAAATACTCACTGCCCGTATAAGAGAAATGCTGGATACCAATCTGGAAAAACTGCTGCATATACTTTACAGAATAGATGTAAGCCAGAAGAAAACAGATGTAATTTTTAACAGCCCGTTTAAAGATGAGATTGCCGAAGATCTGGCTGCGGCTGTAATTGAACGTCAACTTGAAAAAATTGAGACCAGGAAGAAGTATAGCTCCAAATAATTTCATATACTTATAGTAAACAATAGCTTACATAATGGTTTGTATTGTCACATCCCTCACAAATTTCAGTCTAATATAATATGATAGAAAATCCGTTTATTGAGAAGGTATCAACTGATGAGAAAGATGATCAGTTGATAGATCTTGCCCTTGGAGGCAGCCGTGAGGCTTTAGAGAAACTTATTTACCGCCACCAGGCATGGATATATAACATTGCGTTAAGGATGGTTTTTTATCCGCAGGAAGCTGAAGATGTAACACAGGAAGTGCTGATAAAGATAATTACCAAACTTTCATCATTCAGGAAAGAATGCGCTTTCAGAACATGGGCATACAGAATAGTCATAAACCAGGTTTTGAACATGAAGAAATCCATGGGTGAAAGAAAGCATTCAGATAATTTTGATGAGTATTGGAAGATAATTGAAAATGTACCTGACCAGGACCTGCCATTGCAGGAGAATTACAAGGTTGAAATGAAAACACTGGTAAACGAAGTGAAAGTAAGCTGCATTTCAGGAATGCTGCTTTGCCTGGATAGAGAGCAGCGACTTGTATTTATATTGGGCGGCATATTCCAGGTGAGCGATAAAGTGGGCGCGGAGATCATGGATATATCCCGCGATAATTTCCGGCAGAAACTTTCCCGGGCGCGCAGACAGCTTTATAACTTTATGCATAACAGGTGCGGACTAATAGACAGAAATAATCCGTGCAGTTGCGATAAGAAAACCAAAGCCTTAATTGATAGCGGTTATGTGAATCCTGATAAACTTTTGTTCAATATCAACTTTGTGCATACCGTAGAATCTACAGCAGGGGATAGAGCGGAAAAACTGGATGATCTTCTTGAAGAAAGGTCCCAGCAACTCTTTCGCGAGAGTCCTTTTCAGGAGCCGCCCGACTTTGTTGCATCTTTAAGAGATATATTAAAACATAAAGAGTTCAGAGAAATATTTAATTTTACAAATTAATTTAACTAATGAAAATAATACTAATTATTGTATTAGCCCTCGTATTAGAAAACAGTTTTGTTAACTCAGAAGTAAAAAATGTACCATCACAATATTCCACAATTCAATCAGCCATAAACGCGGCAGCTCATGGAGATACAATACTTGTGGCTCCCGGAACATATTTGGAGAACATAAATTTCAGAGGTAAAAATATTGTAGTAACCGGTACATTTTATTTGACAAACGATCCTTCATTGATAACTTCAACAATAATAGATGGAAGCAATCCCTCGCAGCCTGATTCAGGCAGCTGTGTAATAATATGCAGCGGAGAAGATTCAACCGCTGTGTTACAGGGATTTTCGATCACACGCGGAACCGGTACAAAGTGGAACGATGAGCACTTTGCAGGGCTGTATCGCGAAGGTGGCGGTATCCTGACGGCATTGTCATCTCCGGTAATCCGGTTCAATATCATTCATAACAATGTGATAACTAATTTAACCGGTGTTATAAGTACAGGTGGGGGAGGGATCAGGATGGGTGACGGCTATCCAAGATTCTACAATAATATTGTAATGAATAATTCTGCACGTTACGGAGCAGGTATTGTGCTTAATTATACGGGGGGTCAATTGAAAAACAATATTGTATGCGCTAATTATGGTTCTGTCCAGTTCGGTGCAGGTTCAGGAATTTGGATAAATGGCAATAATATCAGACAAATAGTTATAGTAAATAATACAGTCGCAGGTAATTCATCTCTAACAGGATACAGCGGAATTTATGGCGGCGCTTCAACACTTTTCAAGAATAACATAATTTGGGGAAATCCATCACCTTCAAATACACAGGTCTCTTATTCAGCAGGAATGACATATTCTTTGATCCAGGGAGTTAACTCGGGAGTTGGCAACATTAACGCAGACCCGTTGTTTGCGGATTCGAACTATGTTCTGCAGAATTCATCTCCATGTATAGATAAAGGGGATTCAAGCATTATTTACAACGATATGCCGGATCAAAATAATCCGTTGATTGCCAAATATCCTTCAAGAGGTACTTTGAGAAATGATATTGGTGCATACGGCGGCCCTCTTGCGGCTTTGCTTTCAAATCAACTGATAGGTGTTCAGAACATTTCATCAGAAACACCGGAACGGTTCAATTTGTACCAGAACTATCCAAATCCGTTTAATCCGGTTACCCGGATCAATTTCGATATTCCCAAAAGCGGGATGGTTAAACTTGCTGTATATGATGCATTAGGCAGGGAAGTTTCCCGGCTTGTAAATGAATATTTGGCAGAAGGAAGTTATTCCGCAGAGCTAAATGGAATTGCTTTAGCTTCGGGTATCTATTTCTATACATTGCGAAGCGGCAGTTTCACACTAACAAAAAAAATGATACTTACAAAGTAATTCCTCTTTATAAAAAGAAAAACCCGGCTCAAAACCGGGTTTTCTTATACTTAAAATTCTGTTCTACCTTCCCGTAAACATGCTGAATGGACCATAAGTTGAAAGTAAAACCCATGCTATCCACAACGCAAATACAAATGGAATTGTCTGCGAGTTTTTGAGGCTGGAGACCTTTGCAAGACCAATTCCCGCAATAACCAGGTACCATATGTTAATTAAATCAAAGTTAGCAAGCAGCGTAAATGTATCTTTGCCTACTGCTTCCTGTGAGACCAATAGCACCGGGCCTATATTCATAATCAATTTACCCATCAAAACGGCAAGCACTGTATCTACTACCATTTGGATAGATGTTATTAGGGCTGTCAGGCCCAATACGTTCATAATATCAACATAACCGGCTGTACCCTTAAAGATCTTAAGTCCGCCCCAATAGATCAGCGCTTTCAGAAAGAATATTATCAATACACCGAAAACAGAACCCACAATTCCGAAGATCACAAACATTGATCCGCCGAACATCTTTTCGGTGTTATCAAGCTGTTCATCAGCAGCTTCTCGTGTCATTTTACCATCTTTTACGGCTTCATCAAACCTCTTCTTCATTGCTTCGCGCTGCTGGGTTTTAATTTCAGATACCAGTTCTTCATCGCGTGTGACCAGAATACTTGAAAGAATACTTACCACTATCAATATTAGCAGCGGAACCAGCCAATAGTTCCGTTTGGCTGAGCGTTTTACTGCTTCAAACGTATCCCCGGGTTCAGTAAATACTCCCGCCATCGCATCACCAAGCGCAATGCTTTCCTGCTGTGCCGGGATACTATCTGTATCAACGGTTGTATTTTCGGGTGTTTTGTTCTCTTCCATTGTTTTGAATTTGTTATTTTATTAATTCACTGAATACATCTTCAAACTTATAAAATCCTTTTTTTCCTTTTATGTACTTTGCCGCCAGCAGCGCGCCTTCAGCGAAGCCGCGGCGTGATTTAGCATTATGGATAAGTGAAATGGTATCAGCATCACTTTCAAATTCAACTTCATGTTTCCCAACAACGTCAGTAATCCTCTCAGAAATAATATTGATCTCATTAAATGCCGGTTCAGCCGAATCGCTTGTAAAAGAATCTTTTCTGCTTATTCCTTCAAGCAGGTATTCGGCGGTTCTTATCCCGGTTCCGCTTGGTTTATCAAGCTTCCGGGTATGGTGAGTCTCTTTGATCAGTATTTCATACTGAGGGTACTTATTTATCAGTTTACCGGCATTTTTAACCATTTGGAAGAATATGTTCACGCCAACAGAAAAATTGCTTGCGTAAATGAAGCCTGTGCCGTTCTTTTTGATGATATCCTTTACAACATCCGATTTATTATACCAGCCGGTAGTGCCGCAAACCACATCTATTCCCTTTGATGAAAGAAATTCAATGTTCTCTATCACGCTTGCGGGAGTTGAAAACTCTATGGCTACATCAGTATTGTTCTTTAGATGTTCCTTCACCGGATTTATTACATCGTACTTACCTGAAATATTGAATTCTTCTTTCGGGGCAATTTCTTCTATCATTTTCCCCATTTTACCGTAACCAACAAGCGCTATATTTATCATTAGGCTATGCTCTTTTCTTCTTTCTTGGTAATTTTTTCAAACAAACCTGAATTTGATGATTTAGTTTCAAAAAATTCTTTATGAAGGTTTTTTAGAACTGTGTTACAGTTTTCTGTATTAACCAGCAGCGAAAAACTATGCGGATTAAAGCCGAAAATAACAGATTCAGCCTTCATGCCGGGGTTGCAGATAAACACACTTTGCTCAAAATTTTCTATAGAATTAAGATCAGAGCCCACAAGTGTTATGAGTACCTTATCTTTTACAATTTCACATTCCGAAATTTCATCAAATTCGTTTTTAAGCTCATCGTAGTGGATCTTTGTATATGCGCTTTCAGCTATCACTATTATAAGCGCATTATTTGATGAAAGAAGTATATCAATTTGCGGCTTATGTTTAGAAAGGATATTCAGCATCATTTCCCAAAAAATGAACTGGTTCAGTGATTCTTTAGGCTTAACCCTTAGTACTATAATATTCTTTTTATATGTAACTGATTTAATATGCTCGCTGTATTTCAATTGTGAGTTTACAATTGTTCCGGTTGATGCGGTATTTTTTGAGTTCAGAATCTTTATAGGAATATCTTTTTTCAACGCCGGCTTTACTGAGTTTTTATGCAGTACCTTTGCGCCAAAGTTGGATAACTCCTCCATTTCTTTGAAAGATATCTCCTTTAATTTTAACGCATCCGGAATGATATTAGGGTCACAGGTCAAAACACCGTCAACATCTGTCCAAATCTGTATCTCATCCGCATCAGTCAATGAGCCGTAGATCGCCGCAGAAAAATCTGAGCTTTCTCTGCCCATTGTTGTAGGTATACCGTCTTCGGTGGAACCCATAAATCCCTGGGCCAGTACGATCTTATTTTTTGCCAGGAGAGGTTTTACTTTTTTATCTGCATTTACCTGTGAAAGCTCAAAGTTGGGGTATGCCCTCGAAAAGTCATTGTTGGTTTTAATAATATCCTGTGAATTGATCAACTCTGCCTCCAGCCCGTCATTCAGCATAGCGTAATAAATAACATTAGAAGACATCAATTCGCCAAACACCCTGAAAGCATCAAGTATCCTCAGTGAGAGCTCGTTTATTATTGCAAGACCCTTTATGAGCTCTGCTATTTGCCTGTGGTAGTTAATGATCTTCTCGGCGGCTGCGGCTTTAAGGGAGCTATCTGAAACCAATTCATTAATAATAACATGATGCCTGTTGATAATTTCTTCAAGCTGCTTCTCTGCTTCTTTAACATCTTTTGCTGCAGCGGCTCTTGCGATAATTTCCAGGGTAGTTGTAGCCCTTGAAATTGCGGAAACCACAACCACTTTCTTCGCATCAGTGTTTCTCACAATATTTATCACGTTCTTGATCGAATCGCTATCCTGCACAGAAGTTCCGCCGAACTTCATAACAACTGTTCCGTTTTTTTTACTCATTAAAATATATACTTTTTATTTATACAGATTATTTTTGTAGATGTATTCTTCAACTTCTTCGGGAACAAGGTATTTAATTGAGCGTTTTTCCCTTATCCTGAACCTGATGTCAGTCGCGGAAATATCAATATTGGGTACCGGTACAAAAATACCGCGTCTTGCGTATTCATTTTCAACCTGCTGGATAAGGTATCCCGGCCTGTTTATAATAACAACTTCTGTCAAAAGAAACAATTTGCCCGGATCTTTCCATTTATGCAGGTTGATCAGCTGATCCATTCCGATTATCAGGTAGAATTTCACCTGTTCAGCGGAAAACTCTTCACGCAGTTTGAGCAGTGTTTTTACAGTGTAATTTGGTTCATCTCCTGTCATCTTCAGCTCAATATCATTTATCTTAAATGAACTGCTGCCTTTGGCTGCCAGTCTCAGCATATTAAGCCTGTGTTCGGGAGCGGAAATATTCTCTGCATCTTTGAGCGGAGGAATGCGTGAAGGGATGAACATTACTTCATCCAGGTGCATTTGGTCCTTTACGTTTTCGGCCATGATCAGATGACCATTATGTATGGGGTCAAATGTACCGCCGAATATTCCTATACGTTTCATTGTTTCAGCAGCTCCCGGTAGATCTGTTCTATTTGCGGAACTGTTTCGGTAACATCGTACTGGGTGGATTCAATCATGGCGTTTTGGGCTAACTCTTCACGGAGCTCACTGTTTTGGTATAACGCAGAAATTTTCCTGAATAGATCATCCATATCCCTGGGATCAATTATTAACGCAGAGTGATCAGGCTTGATAACTTCAAGCAGGTTAGGCAGGTAGCTGCAAATGATCGGAAGCCTTGAAGCCATCGCTTCAAGCAGCACATACGGCATACCTTCCCACAGCGAAGGGAAAACAAAAATATCAAAAATGGAATAGTAATCCTTTAGGTTTTCCTGCTCTCCGGCAAAGATCACAAAATCTTCCAGTTTGGATTCTCTTGCAAGATCCTGCATATTCTTTAGATTTTTGCCGGCACCTATAAATATAAATCTTATTTGCGGGTATTTCCTGATCAGGAAATAAGCCGTTTGTAATATCAGCTTTTGGTTCTTCTGTTCATCAAACCTCGAAATATTCCCTACAATAAAATTGTTTTCATTCAGCCCAAGCTGCTGCATAAGCGCAGAATTCTTTTTTAAGTTTGCATATGTTCCTGTATTTATACCGTTTGGTATAATATCAGTTTTGGCTCTGTCCGCAATTCGGTTCTTTACCGCAGTTAAAAAATCATTATGGGTTTCGCAAATTGTTCTATCTGTGAACTGAACGAGGTATTGTTCAATTGATCTGGACAGGCTCTTCCTGAAGATGTTACCGCTGTTTATATAGTGTATCCCGTGAATTGTATGAACGCATTTCAATCCGGGATTATGTTTCTTCAGTATTCTGCCGTAAAATCCCGCAACTCCGCCGTGTGTATGTATCAGGTCATATCTATTCTCATCATAGAGTTCCTGCAAAGGTTTTAGATATTTTGTGCGCATAACTTTGGGCAGTTCAAGCGGGTGAAAAGTTATATTACTTTTTTGGACTTCCTCTTCAAATTTCTCGCCGCCCCTGGCGGCTATGGAAATATCAAAGGTGCCCCTATCTGCATTCATTGCAATAGAAAGTACATTCGTCTGGCCGCCGCCCAAAAAACCGCCATCAATCAGCTGTAATATCTTAAATTTTTCCAAGATCTATTTTGTTAGAGTACAAAAATAAGCATTAAAATTGATTGTAGTAAGTGAATAGGGGAGTATAATTCAAAAAGGAATATTGTTTCTCAGGTAATATTCAACAGGTTTTATACCAACAAGCCGGGAATAAAAATAGGAAAGCGGATTTAAAACCGATGCCAGGGTTGAATCCGGGTTAACAACCTTGCTTGAAATATATTTTATTACCTCTTTTTCATCGAGTTTTTTGAATGATCTCAGCGATTTTCGTTTCTTAATTATTGCGGGGATATTAAGATAAAACCAAAAATATGCTTTAACAACACCGGGAAAAGAAATATTTTTTGAAACCAATGATTGAATTGTTCTCAACGTGTGATTTAATGTAATATAAGGAATCATTTTAAGTATAAACCCGATACTGAAGAATGTATAAAGATTAAGGAAACGGTTCCGTTCTCTGCAAAATGTACGGAAAGCATTTGCTGATTCAGATGATGAACCCTTGTGATCCACAACGGATTCTCTGACAAACCTGATCTTCATACCCATAAACCGGGCTTTCAGCCCGAGAAAAACATCTTCACCATAGAAGAAGTAATCGCTGTCAAACGGGATACCTGTTTCACTCTTCCTGAATATCGCCGAGCAGCCGTTCGGGTAAAACTCATCTTCAATTTCAGGAAAGATGTTCATGATATTGTACATCACATATGAAACTGATCCGTTTGTTTCATAATATTTCGCAGGGATGCCCTCTGTTACAACGAATGAGGAGGCAACCGTATTGCCGTCTTTCATTGCGTTCACCAGAGATTCGAGCCATCCGGCGCGCGTAATGGTATCATTGTTCAGCAATACTATCAAATCACCTGAGCAGTGTTTTAGGGCTTCGTTGTTTCCGCCGGCAAAGCCAAGGTTTTTTTCTGAACGCACAATTTTTATTCTGTTATCGGCAAACGTTTCTCTTACAAATTCACAGCTTCCGTCTGTGGAATTGTTATCAAACAGTACCAGCTCAAAATTGCTGTATTCCTGATTCAGTACAGAACTTATACAATCCTTTAGGAACTGCCTGCCGTTGAAATTCAGTATTATTATGGAAACCTGTTCGTTCATTTTACAAATAAACTTTTAATGTAATTGGCTGAGACCTTTTTACTGCGCTGTATCTTAAATCTTTCCGGGAGTTTTGTAACTGCAAGAACTGAGCCTCTTAAATATCCTCTTAAAGCCCGAAGAAATATTACAAATGAATGAAGCCTGATAAATGAATAATATCTTTTTAAGCGCGCCAGGAAAAAGAGAGGCTGGTACAGTAAAAAAATTTTAAGCGGGTAGTTTTTTATCCTCATAAGCACAAGATTCCTTTCACACATTTCTGTCTGAAAGCCGTGGGTGGCCACTGAGCTTGTACCCCCGCGTTTGTGATAACAAACGGCTTTTGGTTCATAGTAACATTTGTATCCCGCAAGCTGAGCCCTGAAGCTGAGATCTATATCTTCATAATAAGCAAAGAATGTTTCATCAAACATACCGATGTTTTCAAATATTTCTCTTTTATAAAATGCCGCGCCGGCGCAGGCGCCGAAAATGTATTCGGGGCTGTTGTATTGACCGGTATCCTTTTCACCATTGCCGCGGGCAAGCGGCGAGCCGCCGTTTGCTTTTATAAAATCGCCGCAATCATCTATTATATCCCTGTTGTAGTAGTTCAGCATTTTGACTGCAAGTATATCCGCATTTGTCTCTTTTAATGAAACAACAGCCGTTTCGAGAAAACCTGGTTCAAGTTCAATATCGTTATTCAAAAGGAAAATGAATTCGCACTCAGGTAAGGCAAAGGAGTGCTTAATGCCTTCATTCACAGCTTTTGCGAAGCCAGAATTGTAGCCGATTGGAATTGTAACTGAATCCGGAAATTCACTTTTGGTAAAATTGATTGAATCATCTTTTGAACCGTTATCGCATAAGATCACTTTAAAATCCTTGTACGTCTGAGCGTGTAAAGAGCCGTAACAGGTCTTTAAATGTTCAATTCCGTTATAATTTGGTATAACTATAGCTATCAATGTTTTCTTTCAGATTTAAGAATTTTATAATCTTTCACACCATCGACCGGTATTTCAATGTATTCACCCCTGGATATCAAATCATGAATTAATACTTCCTGCGGCCAGGGCGGATTGTGAGATATAATATAGTCCGGTTTATAAACATCATACCATTTGGTAAATTGCCCTGAAGAAATGAAATCTGCATTTAGAGGATTTGTTAATCCCAGTATATCCACAATGTATCGTTTTGAGTACCAGCCAATATGCCCGATCTCAACAGCGGCAATTACAGTCCCATCTTCGGTATTGTGCAGGAACCACTCTCCGATCTTTTTGTACTGTGTGTGTGGTTTTTCATTCGCCAGAAGACGTGCAATTTCAAGTTGCGTTAAAACAGGATATATAAAGAGAATGCATAAAAAAGATATTCTCAGAGTTTTGTTTGATATTTTCCGTGATGTCATTGATATTACCTCAGTTATCCCTAAACCGCACAATACAAACAGGGTTAAAAAATGAATCGAATAATACCAATGATAGCTTGGAATATTTAGTGATAAATAGAATATATTCAGCAAAATTAGAAAAATCAATAGTATTACCACAACAATGTTCCTGTAATGACTGACTAAACCATAAATAGCAGCAGAAAAAATAAACAAAATGTAGAAAGCCTGATTATTAAACATACCGAAGAGATAAGAGGACCCGAAAAGGTATGAATATTTGCCCCACAACCCGGATTGACCTTGTCCGATCTTTACGCTTAATGTATGTGGAAGGAACTCTCCGTAATAGTAATAATTAAACAAAAAATTGGCTGCAATGATTGATGCAAATATCAAAAGATACTTGTAATGAAAGAGAGCTTTGTTATTGCGATATAACAAAAACAATAGGATCAAAACAAGAAAAAAACCTTCTCCGCGCGTTATTAAAAGAAAACCAAAACATATTGAAAGTGCATTTAATTTGAGTTTCAAATAATAATAAATGCAAAGCAGGCACATAAGTATGAACAGATTTGTTTCCATACCAACAACAGTGTAAAAGTACTTTGAAGTTATGAAAATGACTGCAATTATAAAGCCGGCTGTTTTTAATTTAAAGGTATCGAATATTTTCAAAAGCACTAAAGAAGAAGTTATCATCAAAAAACAATTCAGGATTACCTGAGTAATTTCAACTTCTCCTGTAATAGTAGAAAGTAGTATAGATAAATAGATATATAGCGGGGAAGTAAGAGCATTAAATCTCTCGCCAATATTGTATACCAGCCCATTGCCGCTGATGAAATTTTCAATATACCTGTAGTAAATTAGCGCATCATCTACGTGCACATTCCTGTTAAGATATGCAAGAATGCCTCCAAGTAATGTAATCACACCATATTGTATGTAGTTTTCTTTTATATTCAACCCTTAAGCAATTTTAAAAGGTATTTATGTTTGTTAATTCTGTATTGATCATCAATGCCGAACACTTTTTTAACATACTCTATGGATAATACGAAATAAGAATTTATATAAACCAAAAATTTCAGTAAAAATGCTTTGGATCCGCTATAATGCTTTTTAAAAAAATAGATCATGCTTACAATGTACCTTCCATGCATCCACCAGTTATCCTTGGTCTTAAAGCTTGAGCCTCCCAAATGGGTAACTTTTAATCTTGTATCTACAGCAAGCTTACCTTCTTTTGCGACCAGATAACTCAAATCGACATCTTCGAAAAAGAGAATAAAATTCTCATCCATTAAACCAATTTTATCAAGAATAGTCCTTCTGGTTAAGAAGAAGGCGCAGGGAATCTGTTCAGTATAAAAAATCTTCTTTTGATCAATTTCAATATCCTGATTCTCCAGATAAATATTCATTCTTTTGGCTGATTTGTTAAACAAAGGGGCAAGAACTGAATGATAATAGATGAATTGTTTAAGAGAAGGATATCTCTGAAAGTAGTTTCGTTGGAACTTACCGTCAATTCCTGTCAGTGCCGGAGAAATTGCTCCTATCATTTCATCCGTTTTCATCAATGAAACCAAACTCTCCAGTAGCGGTTCTGTAAAGATAATATCCGGATTCATGATAAGAACAAATTCGCTGCCGGATTTCACTATACCCAGATTATTTGCCGCCGAAAAGCTAATGATTGAATCAGTGAATATGGAGCTGATGAAGTTATGCTTCTGCGTCAATTCAGAAATTATGAGCCGTGAATTGTCGTTTGAATAATTATCAATTATAATTATCTCCAGATTATCTTTATCTTCATATTGCAAAACAGAATTGATACATTCTTTTAGGATTGTACCTGTATTATGATTCACAATTATTATTGCTGCAGTTCTGTTCAAATATAATCTTTGGTCCTTAAATGATATGATTACAAAGAAGCTACTTTTTGATGCCGGGTGCCTTGAGAATGTTCAAAAGTTTTACAAGGTTATCTTTATCGCGATCTATAAGATAACCCGATTTCCACAAAAGCAGGATATAGATCACAAAGAAAAGTCCGGAGCTGATAAAAATCAGAAGCAGTCCGGTAAACCTGTTTTCAGCAAATCTAAAATAATTATCTGCAAGATAGTAAATACCAAACAAACCGGCACACAGTGCCGAAGAAATAGTTAAGGGTTTAAATAAACTCCGCAGCATAAACATTACCGGATTTTCCTTGAAGTATTTGGCGGATGTAAAATATATATAAAATGATGAAATTATCGTTGCAGCAGCAGTACCAATTGCCGCGCCAAGAATGCCATAGTATTTGATCAGAAGGAAACTAAGAACAAGATTGAGCGCCAGATTAATTAAGCCTTCGTACATTAAAAATTTGGGTTTACCGAGATTGGGTATTATTGAGTTTCCCGGGGCCGAAACAAGCAGGTTTACAAGCTGTCCTATTGCAAGGAATCTAAGCAGATACACAGTTATCTCATAGCCCGGACCCATCCAGGTATTAACTATCAAATCTGCAAAAATAAGGATGTACAGGAAAATAGGAGCTGAAAATACCGTTAAATATTTTGTAGCTTCGAAAAACAGATCATTGAGTCTGTTCTCTTCTTTTTTTGCATTCAGTTCAGCAGCAACCGGGGCTACCTGCTGAAACAATTGAAGAGGGAAGAATTTTCCCAATCTGGTAACACGGTTTGCGAGATTGAAATAAGTAACATTTCCCAGGGTTGAAAAATAACCCAGAAGAAATTCATCATACTTTTCAGAAAGAAATGTTGAAAATCTGGGTACCTGCATTTGTAATCCGAATGTACCCATGACCTTGAAAGTGCCGGCGCTGAAAAATGCAGGTGAAATCTTGATTCCGGGTACTTCCCTGAATGCCAGAAATATATTGAAAAATACACTTATTAAGACCGCCCCAAGCTGCGAGTATAGAATACCCTTCAAGCCGTAACCGGAGACAAGGAGAAAATATGTGACGATAAAATTCAGGATATTGATCACCAGGCCTGCTATACTGTTAAGATACATTTTCTGTACACTTATAAGTATAGAAACAAATATTGTGCTTGATGTGGCGATAAAAAATATCAGCAGACTAATGTACAGCGAAAACCTTGCCAGTTCAAAAAGGTCAGGTGGAATATTTATCAGTTTCAGGATGCTTTGTGAAAATACAAGTACAATTAAGCATATTAGAAGTGTAAAAGCGATATAAAAAAAGAGCCCGGTATTTATTGTTCTGTTCAACTCATCAGTTTTACCCTGGTTATAGTATTCTGAAATGAATTTGATAAATGAAGCTGAAAAGCTGAAATCAAGCAGCCCGAATGTACCAATAAAACCTAAAACTATAGCATATATTCCGAATTCTGTTTGACCTATGTACATTATTATAAGTGGAGTCAGGATGAAAGGGGATAAAAAGCCGAATGCCTGTGCGGCAAAATGGTAAAAAGTATTTTTTATTACTTTATCTCTTAATGATGATGACATTCGGTATATTAATTGGCTATTTAAGCTTTAATTGATGTAACTATTAACAGCCTGATTGCTAAAATAGGGTATAAAAACTTAGCCTTAAAGCCAAAATGTCTTGAATAATACCTGTAAATATCGCTGTACATTATTTTTCTTAAGGGGTAATCAGCGTTTTTGGTTGAGTGGCTTCCGTAATGAATTATTGATACCGTGTGCAAAAAATATATTTTTTTGCCGGCTTGCCAAATCCGGCTGCATAGATCAACATCGTTGTACAAGATCCTGTAAGATTCATCAAACCAGCCGATACTTTCAATGAGATCTTTTCGTATCATTAAAAAAGTTGCCGCTGCCTGATCAACAGTGCAGGTTCTGCTGTAACTAAAATCTGTCATATCGTAATCCCTGTTCAGCTTATCAAATGAAAGGTAGGTGTAAAACGCATTTTTCAGCCTTGGGAATTTTTTCAGGCTGCTCTGCAGCGAACCGTCCGGATTTATAAGTCTGCAGGCAACTGCGCCTGCATCTGAAGTATTTTCCAGAAAATTAACACACTCATTAAGTGTATCTGGCTGCATTAATGTATCACTGCCAAGCAGCAGCACATATTTTCCCCGGGCAGCCTTCATACCCTGGTTACAGGCTTTTGCGTATCCGGCATTTGTGTCGTTTTCTATCAGGGTGATCTTATCATTAAGCGCGCGGAGGAACTCTCTGCTGCCGTCAGTTGAAGCATTATCAATCACAATGATCTCGTACTCAGGCTTGCCCCGCGGAGTAGTATCAAATATTGAACTCAAACATTCTTCAATAAGTCTCCGGGTATTCCAGTTGGCTATTACGATTGAAAGTGTCATTTGCGGAAATAAAAAGCCAACCCTGGATCAGGGTTGGCTTTCAACATTTTATTTAGAAAAATCACTGAGTTTTTTGCTGCTGGTAAAACACCATGGTATATATCCTGCTTCTCAAAGCGTCAACTTCTCTTTGATAAGCCGCCTGTTTATTCGCTTTGAGGCTTTTTGTCTGGTTCTTCCTTATAGCAAGTTTTATCGCGGTCTTAACATAATCTTTGTGGTTAATATGATTCGCAAGCCACCCCTTTTTTCCGCGCTTTGATGTAAACGGAAGGTGAGCCAGGTGCTCCCGGGGAATATAACCCGTAGTGTTCGCTTCATCGGTTAATTCACGTAATATTATTTTGCCTTCATTATGAACCGCAAACTGGAAGACTACGAAAATTATTATCACAGACATTATCATAAACGCGAAGCCGATAAGCGCGGTTGAATTGAAACTTACGGTCAGGTTCCACATAAAATGCATGAACATCGCCAGCCCGAGACCTAATGGGATTATGGTCATCTTTGCAAACATACCTTTGAACTTAGCATAACCAATGGCCGCGCCAAACACTGCCTGGCAGCAGCAATGCAGTACCGCTGAAAAGAGTGTCCTGATTATTATGAGCATAAACAGACCCACATAATCCTGCGGGAAGCTCATGAAATAAAGAAAATTTTCGGTCATGCCGAACCCAAGCCCAACCGCTCCGCCATATACAGCACCATCTACCGGTCCATCAAAATTTTTGCTTAATGCTATCATCAGCAGGAAGATGCCTTTGGTCATTTCTTCAACAACGGGAGCAACTATAACAGCACCCGCGAGATTGTTGAACGTGCCCGCATCAGATTCATTGGCGAACTGGTAAATAAACTCAGAAACACCAAGACCCATAATAATACTGCCAATTATGCCGAATATAATCGCACCGGTAGCACCCCATAAAAAATTCAAGCTGACAAGCCAGAACGGCTCACGCTCGTACCTATCCATCCACCAAATGATAACAAGGTAAATTATCATCGGTACCACAGAAAAGAAACCTGCCAGGAAAAGATGAATTATCGGATTCATATTTTAGTTTTTATTTTAATAACGGGTCAAATATAACCAAACAATTGTGAATTAACAATTAACCCTGAAACTTTACTTTATAAGCGCCATTTTTTTCGAAATGGATACATCTTCTGAGCTTAGCTCATATATGTAAATTCCTGATGCGTAAGCGGACATATCCACCGATTCAATGTAATTACCTGTGTGATGATGCGAGTTCACAAGCTCTTTAATTAGCCTTCCATTCAGATCAAAGACTGCCAGTTTGATGTTGCCTGCCGAAGGTACAGAATATTTTATGGTTGTGACAGGATTAAACGGGTTAGGATAATTTTGTTCGAGAGCGTACCTTACCGGAACGTTCGTATTTTCAGGATCAATTCCGAACGGTTCTCCTTCAAACCGGATTATCTTGCCGTTTACGGCAAGCGCGTAAGCGCAAATGGAATTTGCGGATGATCTGTAAATATCCATCTGTCTGAAATTAACTACCTCCCCGGTTTCCATGGATTCCCATGTTGAACCGTTATCTGAAGTCCTTTTCATAAAACCTGAGGCCATGAAATAAATTTCTGTTCCAGGGATCCATTTTACAATACCCGCATATGTTAAATTAGCGCCGTTATTAATAGTTTCCCAGTTAAGCCCGCCGTTTGTCGTTCTTGCGATGTTTGGGGCAACAGCGTCACTTAGCGCTATTGCGTTCAGCTTATCGTTCTGAAACGCAATTGAGGGCACTGAAGTGCCGGTTAAACCTAGTGTCTTAACTGACCATGTTACGCCGCCGTTTGTTGTCATGTATATTTTCGGGGGAGTTGTGATGAGCCCGAATCCGTAAAACAGGCTGTCAACAACAAAGAGAGAATTCTGGGTTATGTATGGCGCGGTTTGCGGCGCTTCTGTGAGCTGCCATGTTTTGCCTCTATCGCGTGTCTTAGCGATCCAGAATGAGTCAGTGGTTGTTGCTGGATCGCTGGCAATAATGCCAAAATCAGGGTCTGTTTTACTGAACTTGATGCCGCTTATAAAGCCGTTATTGCCGCCGGTGGAAAGCATTACACTCCAGTTTAGCCCGCCATTGACGGTTTTATATACCCGTGCATTGCCGCCGCTGCCGCCGGGTGAGCCGCCATCACCGGCAAAAATTGTATCGCTGTTTAAAGCATAAATGCAGTACAGTTCGTTTGTAGTAATATTACCTGTAATATCTGTGAAGTTTAACCCTGAATTGGTTGTCATAAAGATCTTAGGCACATTGTTAGAGCCTCCCGCAATAACTACCGTGCTGCAGTTTGGCACTGATACCGAAGGATAACTCCCCAATTCCGATGGAGTTAATTGAGCTACTGTTGACCATTGCGCGAAAAGGTTAGAGTTTACTAATAAAACCGGTAATATCAGCCAAAGGGCGATTTTTATCATGATTTTTTTGGGAAAATTAATTATTACTCCACTAATCTAACGATTATTAGAAATAATCTCAATTGAAAATGATAAACCCCGTTTTCCCGGTGTCGTACTGCTGCCAGCTGCAGGCAGGCGCGAAAGCGGGTAACAACTTATAATAGCTCCCCTCCCTTGACTGCAACTGCAGTCTTTTTAAGGTGAGGAAAGAAACGGTGAGAGCCGTTTCTGGGGTGGTATCGCTCTGAATATGACTTAAATGTCACCCCTTCGGGTAATCTTCCCTCCCCCTACGAGGGGGAGCAGGAGGGGGTCACAATAGAAATGTTAATCTTACCATTTGGTAAGTATTGAGGAAAAGCTGTGAACAGCAATGACAAACAAAACAAGGATTAACTCGTTTCATGGATTTAATTGCTATCCAAGATTTTCGTCTAGATTCCCGCTTTCGCGGGAATGACATGCTGATAGAGATGTGACCCGCCGGAGTTTATCCCTCACTTGATGCGGGTTGGGAATGACGAGTATTATCATGTCAATTCAGATCCTTTTTGCAGGTCTCGATAAAATCTTCCACCCTATGACTTTGACTCAGAACTATTTTAACCCCGGCTTTTAAGCCGGGGACACTGTGATTATAAATGAAATGGGGCTTTAGCCCTGACTCAATTATGATAAATTGATGTTTTGAGTAATCTATGCCATCCCTTAGTGGATGTTACCCTCCCCCTACGAGGGGGAGCAGGAGGGGGTCACAAAAATTTTAAAAAACCCATTGGTATATAGGAGAAAATCCGAGTTGAATGCGCCAAAATTTTATGATCTTAATGTCACCCCTACGGGGTTTTCAATATGTCATAATCCTCTTGCCGTAGGAAGGCACTAATATATAAAAGCTCCCCTCCCTAGACTGCAACTGCAGTTTTTTTAAGGAGGGGAAAGAAACGGCGAGAGCCGTTTCTGGGGTGGTATCGCTCTGAATATGACTTAAATGTCACCCCTTCGGGGTTATGATTTTGTTTTTTGGGTTCTACTACAATAATTTCACCCCTTCGGGGTTTTTTAATTTGTAGAACCATTGTCTCCGGCAGGCAGGGGAATGACAAACAAAGCCCTGCACATACGTGCCGCCCTGACTGGCTTGACAGTTGGCACGTCTCAATACAGCTTGGCATATTCCGAATTAGTCACTTTTATAAAGGAAGATTGAAGTATTTATCTTTCAAATCAAAACAAATCACATAAAAAAAGAGGCTCTCTTTTCAGAGAGCCTCTTTTAAATCTGTATGCTTTTTTACTTCGTTATTTTACAAGCATCATTTTCTTTGTATCTGTGAATCCGTTAGCATTCAAAGTATAGAAGTAGATACCTGATGAAAGCGCGCTGAGATCAACGTTTTCAACGTAGTTACCTGCAACATGATCTTTGTTAACAACTGTCATAACTTCAACACCTAAGCTGTTATATACCTTTATTGATACATTACCGCTTACAGGAATTGAGTATTTAATTGTTGTTGAAGGATTGAACGGATTTGGATAGTTCTGCTCTAATGCGAATTTTGAAGGTGTGGTTGTGTTTGTAGGATCAATTCCAACCGGACTTGATAATTTTACAACACTTCCGTCACCTGCTACAGCGTAGCCGTTGATAGTACCGCCGTTATTCTGAACCGAAATATCAAAGAAACCTGTGATTGAATTTGTTGTCATACCTGACCAGGTTAATCCGCTGTTTGTGGTAACAAGAATTGAATTTGTAACCATTGATGTGGTCATGTAACAAATGTCTGTTCCCGGAACCCATCTTAAAACGTTAAGTGTGCTTGTACCTGCGATACCTGTCGGTACAGTTGTCCATGGACCGCCGGGTCCGTTGGTTGAACGCGAAACGTTTGGATATGAAGCGCTTGATACAATTAAACCGTTTAATTTATTGTTATGGAATGCAGCGCCTGAGGTAAATGTACCTGTTACGCTTGCTGCAGTACCTGTCCATGTTGAACCGCCGTTCATTGTGTAACCTATTCTTGGGGCAGTGCTCGCGCCGCAGCCGTAGAACTGGTTATCAATGCAGAATACAGCCGGTAATGAACCGATTGTGAAACCAACGCCGGTCTGGTTCTGTGCTGTCCAGTTCAAGCCGCCGTTTGTTGAAACAAAGATTACCGCAGTACCTGCAAACGCGTCAGACTGCGCGATCAGGAAGTTGGGATCTGTAGCAGCTTTAACTATACCGTTAAAGAATCCGCCTGCGCCGCCTGTTGTTAAAACTGTTGTCCAGGTTGTTCCGCCATCAGATGTTCTTTTAATGTTTGCTGAACCTGATGCAGGACCATCACCAACTAAAAAAGTGTTAGCGTCAATAATGCAGCCTGCATAAAGCTCGCCGCCTGAAAGGTTACCTGATGCGTTCACAAATGTAGTTCCGCCATCGGTTGTTTTGAAAACTCTGGGTGCGCCTGTAACACCGCCAACAGCAATTGCTGTATTACCATCAAGGCAATAAACACCGGGGTTTGAGCCCAAGCCGGAAATGCTACCAGAACCTGTGCAGTATATCCATTGTGAATAGGTATTAGCTGAGAAAATTAATGCTGCCGCCAATACAAAAAGTTTAAGAAATTTCATTTAGTTATTACCTCCAAAAATTCTCTCTCTCAGGAGAGGTTTATTAATTAATGATATGAATTATTGTTTCAAAAGTAATGAACTATTAATAAAGAATCAATATACTTATCAATAAAAAAACGGGCTATAATACCCGTTTTTTTTGTGATATATATTACGTTTTTATTCGTTTTCCCACTTATCCCCGACAAGGCAATCTGCGCCCACTGAGTAATTATAAGTGGTATTTTCTGATAAATTAACATTGTCCACGTCGCTATACGACCCACATGTTGTACCTGTTGCACAATTGTAACCCGAGTTGCAGCTACCAGAGCTAAAAAGATGATCTTCACTTAAAACTCCATTATTAATTGAGAATCTTGCACCACAGTTAGTTGTTTCACATCTCCATGTAGTACCCTTTGTAATTATAAAGTATTGAGTCTGATATCTTGTGCCTTCAATTGTTCTATCATCATCAGGAGTAGTAAAGTTACCCTTTGTATATCCGTAAGGGGGCCAATTAGTATAAGTACCACCTCCAACTGGTATTTCGCCATAGAAGGGTGAACCTATTTGCGGTGTTACTAGAACATATTCTTTGATAAGTAAAATTACATTCTCTGATGGATCATCTGTTAAAACTTCATTATTCCCAATAGTGTTACTCGAGTTAGATTCATCACTACAATTCATGTTGAAAAAAATTAATGTAAGAAAAAAAGATAGTAGTAAAGCAATTCTTAAAAGTTTCATTGTAAGATCTCCGTTAAATTTATGAAATATTTTTTACGTAGATGATTTTGACATCAGGTTAAAATATTCTCTTTCGGTACAATCAAATAGTATAATATATCATTAATGCATGATATATTTCTGTTCCTGTCTTGTTTCTACATACAAAGATAACTCATGATCTTAATCTGTAAATAACTTGAAAGCAGGAGGGTGTTTATACCGTTAAGATACTAGAAATGAAATGTTTTATTCGGTTGGTGACTTTGTCTTTGCCTAATACTTCCATAACCTCAAAAATTCCGGGGCTTACCGTCTTGCCTGTCGTTGAAAGCCTCAGGATATGAATCAATTGAGCAGCTTTAATTTCCTTGGTTTCTGCAAAAATTCGTAGTTTTTCCTCTATTTCACCTGCTTTCCAGCTTTCAATTTGCTCCAAAATATTCAGAAATTCTGCGAACACCGGTTTTAATTCTGGATTCCAATACTTAACAAGCCCTTTTTCATCAAAGTTTTCCGGTTCAATAAAAAAGTATCCTCCAAAATCATAGAGGTCGTTTAGAGTATTAAGCCTTTCTTTCATCAGAGTAATTACAGATGATATATATTCATCGGTAAATTTCGAAAAGTCTATTCCGTTTTCAATGAGATATTTTGAATCTTTGGCTATTCCGATAAGCTTACCGGTATCAGCACTCCTGATATATTCGGAGTTTATCCAGTTGAGCTTTTTCATATCAAACACAGAAGATGATTTATTTACCCTTGTGAATGTGAACATTTTTGTCAAATCATCTTTGGAAACAATTTCAATTTTTTCAGGAGCTGCAACTTCACCCCCCTGCCCCCTCTCCTGAGAGGAGAGGGGAGGAGAGAAACCCAACAGGGTTAAAAAGTTGAACATTGCCTCAGGCAGATATCCTTTATAATTATAATCTTCAACACCAACCGGGCTTCTGCGTTTGGAAAGTTTTTTCTTCTCTTCATCAAGTATCATAGGTAAATGCGCGAACTCAGGCACTTCCCATCCCATCGCTTTGTAGAGCAATATTTGTTTGGGCGTGTTTGAAAGGTGATCATCGCCGCGAATTATATGAGTGATACTCATATCGTGGTCATCAACAACAACGGCTATCATATAAACGGGCGAGCCGTCTGATCTTAAAATAACGAAGTCATCAACATCTGAGTTGTTGAACGAAGTCTTACCGTGAACAATGTCGTTGAATTCCGTAACGCCTTCAGGTACTTTAAACCTTATCGCATACGGTTTGCCTTCAGAAAGATATTTATTGATTGTGTCTTCATCAAGCTTTAAAGAAGCGCGGTTGTATTTAAAATTGACCTTGTTTTTTTGAGCCTGTTTCCTTTGTTCATCCAGTTCCTCTGCGGTTTCAAATGCATAATAAGCATTTCCTGTTTTCAGCAGATCATAAGCTACTTCTTTATGCCTCTTTATATTCAGCGCTTGGTAAACAATAGGTTCATCTGGTGCCATTCCGAGCCAGTCCATACTCCTTATTATCTGTTCTGAAAGCTCACTTTTACTTCTTTCGGGATCAGTATCTTCAATTCTGAGCAAAAATTTGCCATTCTGATTCCTCGCAAAAAGCCAGTTAAAAATGGCAGTTCTTGCTCCCCCCACGTGTAAAAATCCGGTTGGCGAAGGGGCAAATCTAACACGTATTTCGTTCATTTTTTCCATAATTTAATTAAATTACGCATAACCTCTTTCATTTGCTATTGACTAATCTATTTAAATGAAGTATTTTAATAGTTACCTGTTGAAAAGTATCACAAAAATAAGTATTTTTGAATTAAATCATAAGAATTAAATTTATGGCTATGAAAAATTTCTCAATGAAGAAGCTGTATTATTCAATCAGCGAGGTGAGCAGAATATGTGACCTGGAGCAGTATGTACTAAGGTATTGGGAAACAGAGTTTGAACAGCTTAAACCTGCTAAAAATTCATCAGGAAACAGGATATATACAAACAAGGATATCAAGATGATCCTGTTGATAAAAAAATTACTTAAAGAAGAAAAGTACACCATTGAAGGCGCTAAAAAGATATTAAAGAACTATAATGTTGGTGATGATGGCGTAGAGAAATCGGATATGAATGTTGTTGATGTGCAGAAGCAAAAAGCGGGTGAGTTAAGTTTGTTTGATAGCCAGCAAGGCGCAGCAGAAACCGCGGTAATGGAAGAAAGCGAAAAAGACAGCGATAAGATGGTTGAAGACCTTAAGGAAATGAGGAAGTTTCTTGAAGAGTTGTATAACCAATTAGATGATTAGTTAACTGATCATGAGCAAAGTGCCCGCCTTATAGTGCGAAGCACGGGAAGGAATAATTTTATCTGGAGTCCGAAAAATTTTCGGACTTTTTTTATGAAGTTGTTTCAAGCTTACATTCCCAAACAGGAGTTTGTCTATGACCCCTATGGGGGGAATGAGGGGAAGTATACTATTCCCAAAACGCAGAGTTTTCCTCAAAACTATTTAACCCCGGCTTTCAAGCCGGGGGAAATGCTGCAATAAACTATGGCGGACTTAAGCCCTGACGCCGTTATGATGAGACTGTTTAGCTTGTAGATCAGTATAAATTTTCATTAATTAAAAAAATAATTTGACATGCTGAACTTGCCTGACTTTCTAAGGTATTCAGCAACCTTTACTCGTTCCACGAAATCAGATGAATTGAGAATTTTTTGAGTACTCATAAATCATTCAGTAATTTAGAATTTTCGTTCTGTTTATTCGTGGCACGAGTTTAGGAGGGTGCAGTATAAGTGGCTGATATATTAAGCAAACTTGTTGACTTTTTTTGTTAGTATTAAATATTTAAATTTGTACTGATTTATTCGGCGCGTAGCGCAGCCCGGTAGCGCACCACTTTGGGGTAGTGGGGGTCGCTGGTTCAAGTCCAGTCGCGCCGACTTGAAAAATGTTTTAAATTAATGTTTTTACAGTATTGAATTCATTGCAACCTTTATATATTTTAATGCATTAAAGCTATGGGACCCTATTATATAACTATAATTAAACTTATTCTTTAGGCTATCGTCCTAAGTCTATTATTTTTAAAGGGTTCTTGATTTTTAATTCTTTATTGTTTAAGTTTGAGAGGTTCTTTTTAAATATTAAGCTGGAGTGGTGGAATTGGTATACGCATCCCGCCATGGCGGGACGCCGTAAGGCTTAAGAGATTTTAACAATTCTAAATAATTGCTGGAGTGGCGGAATTGGTATACGCACATGCCTTAGGAGCATGCGCCGTAAGGCTTAGGAGTTCGAGTCTCCTCTCCAGTACAAGTTTAATAGTGCAGTGAAATTTTCGGGACTAAACAATCATAATCTAAAACATGTCCAATAAAACCAACATCAAAAACATTAACTCACCGGTTTGTTCATTCTGCGGCAGAAGCGCGAATAAGGTTACCAGCATGATAGCGGGACCATCCAACTACGTTGGGAAAAAGGTCTATATATGTGATATGTGCGTTACCAACGCGATGACTATCATAAAGCAGAGCACAGCTGCAAGTCTGAATAAAAACCTGCCCCAAAGACATGAACTTACTCCTGAGGGGATCAAAAAATTCCTGGATCAGTATGTAGTGGGTCAGGATGCCGCGAAGAAAGTTCTTTCTGTGGCGGTTTACAATCATTACAAAAGAATTGATTCCAATGAGTTCAGTTATGTTGATGATGTTGAAATAGAAAAAAGCAATATCATGCTTATCGGTCCCACTGGCAGCGGCAAAACCTTCCTTGCGCAGACTCTGGCAAAATTACTCGATGTACCGTTCGCAATAGCAGACGCAACCACGCTCACAGAAGCCGGTTATGTTGGCGATGATGTTGAAACCATACTTGTTCACCTGCTTGCATCTGCCAATTACGACGTAAAAAAGGCTGAGCGCGGTATTGTATATGTGGATGAGATAGATAAAATTTCACGTAAATCCGATAGCACCTCTATCACCCGTGATGTATCCGGCGAAGGTGTACAGCAGGCATTACTTAAGATCATAGAAGGCACAACCGCCAACGTACCTCCTAAGGGCGGCAGGAAACATCCTGAGCAGCCGCTTATTAGTATAAATACTAAAAATATTCTGTTTGTTTGCGGCGGCGCTTTTGACGGACTTGAGAAGGTAATACATCAAAGAGTTTCCCAAACATCCATTGGATTCGGAACAGAGATAATCAGCAAGAAATCAAAGCAGTATGATGAACTGATGGGTCAAGTGGAACCGGATGATCTTATCAGGTTTGGTCTCATACCTGAGTTCATAGGCAGACTGCCGATTACCGCCGTGCTTAATTCACTTAATGAAGAAGCATTGCTTTCGATTTTAACTGAACCGAAGAACGCTATAGTTAAACAGTACAAAAAGCTCTTCAGAATGGAAGGCGTTGAGCTGGAATTTGAAGACAGCGCAATGCAGGCAGTTGTAAAAAAGGCTATTACAAAGGGAACCGGCGCGCGCGCCCTGAGATCTATCCTTGAAGAAATTATGATAGATATAATGTATAAGCTTCCTTCCAAGGAAAATGTTACGAAGTGCGTAATTACTGATAAAGTAATTGAGAAAAAGGATCAGCCCGTGTATATACAGGAATCAACAACTAAGTACGCTTAATCAATTACGAATTAAGAATTAGGAATTACGAGTTAATAAATAATTATTGTCACCCTGAGCGGAGTCGAAGGGCAAAAGAGGAACGGATTATACTGTTCCTTTTTTATTTTCTTACCCTAAGAGCTGTGTCCGCCTAAGGCGTGTGAGTCGAAGGGCCAAAAGGAACGGAAATACCGTTCCTTTTTTGTTTGTAGTATCTTAACACTTATATTTTTATCTTTGTAAATTCACAAAAAATTACAGGAGATATACCATCGCTACCATAAAAACCAATATCACACAGGATCAGACGTTTCACGAACGTGAAGATAATATGAAGAACCTTATGCGCAAAATAAATGCTGCCTCAAAGGAAGTTTCGCTGGGCGGAGGGAAAAAGGCAATCGAAAAACTCCACGGACAGAAAAAACTCCACTGCCGCGAACGGGTCGAACTGCTGATAGATAAGGGTTCCTTTTTTATGGAAATCGGGCTGTTTACAGCCTACGGAATGTATAAGGAATACGGCGGCGCTCCATCAAGCGGAACTATATTCGGCATCGGCAAAATTCACGGGCGTGATTGCGTTATTGTAGCAAATGATGCCACCGTTAAGGCCGGCGCATGGTTTCCAATTACATGCAAAAAAAATCTGCGAGCGCAGGAAATAGCAATTGAAAACAGGCTGCCAATAATCTACCTGGTTGATTCTGCGGGCGTATTTTTGCCGCTGCAGGAAGATATTTTTCCCGATAAAGAGCACTTCGGAAGGATCTTCCGCAATAATGCTGTTATGAGCTCAATGGGTATTCCGCAGATAGCGGCTATTATGGGACCCTGCGTAGCAGGCGGAGCCTACCTGCCAATAATGAGCGATGAAGCCTTAATTGTAGAAGGAAGCGGCAGCGTTTTTCTGGCAGGCTCGCATTTGGTTAAAGCGGCAATTGGTGAAAACATTGAAAATGAAGCACTTGGCGGAGCGACAGTTCATACTGAAGTATCCGGGGTTACAGATTATAAAATGAAAAGCGATGAAGAGTGCCTTGAAACTATACGTAACCTTGTTAGTAAATTTGGCCATACAGAAAAAGCCGGCTTTGATAGAATTGCTGCTAAAGATCCCTTGTATCCCGAAAAGGAAATTTACGGCATTATGCCCCAGGAAAGAGCAAAGCCTTATGATATGTATGAGCTTATTGCAAGGATAACTGATGGAAGTGAAATTGATGAATATAAAGCAGGGTACGGAAAGACTATTATTACGGCATATGCAAGAATAAACGGCTGGTCAGTTGGAATTGTTGCCAACCAGCGCAAGATCGAAAAAACTGCCAAAGGCGAAATGCAGGTTGGGGGAGTGATATATTCCGATAGCGCTGATAAAGGCGCAAGGTTCATTATGAACTGCAACCAGAAAAAAATACCTTTGGTATTCTTGCAGGATGTAACAGGATTTATGGTAGGCTCCAGGGCAGAGCATGGGGGTATAATTAAAGACGGGGCGAAGATAGTTAACGCAGTGGCAAATTCTGTAGTGCCGAAAATTACAATTATTGTTGGCAATAGTTACGGCGCGGGCAATTACGCTATGTGCGGCAAGGCATATGACCCAAGGTTCATTTTTGCTTACCCTACCGCATCAATTGCGGTAATGGGAGGTGCGCAGGCATCAAGTGTATTGCTCAATATTAAAGTTGGGCAGTTGAAGAAGCAGGGCAAGGAGTTAAGCGAAGAGGAACAGAATGCGATGCTGAAGGAAATTAAGGATCACTATGATGAACACGCTGACCCGCTTTACGCTGCTTCGCAGCTTTGGGTTGACGGAATAATTGATCCCGCTGAAACACGCAGGGTGATTTCAACATCTCTGGAATGCGCAAATAATAATCCAAACATTCCTAAGTTCAATCCGGGTGTGCTGCAGGTGTGAGAGCTTTTGGGCAGCAAATTTTAATTAATTATGTAAGAATTGAAAATAATTGAAGAAAAAATTTCTGTTTCTGAACTGAAAAAAATTGCAGAGAATAGTTTTGGTGATTTTGTGAAAGCGGTTGTTGATATAGAAAGAGAAATAATGGTTATTGATGCAGAATTGCATTCAGACGAAGAAGCACTGCTTTTGCAGGAGGGGTCAATCCAGAATGATCTTTGGGGAATCAATATTTATCCTTTTAATGAAGCTGATAAAATGATAGAATTTGACTCCATGATCAATATCCGGCCAAGACAAGGTAATCGTTCAAGAGGAGTTGAAGATTCTGAAATCCGCAACAAGATTTTAAACATAATAAAAAAAAATATTGTTGATTGAAAAACATATACATGCAGATTTGGCAGCCGGAAGGTGGAATACTCTTTCGCTTGCCGAGCAACTGGCAAATATTGGAAGTGAAGTAAACAGATCAATATCTTCCTATGAAAAAAGTGATCTTTCGCGATTAGAAAAAGCAATAGACAGAACTCTGGAGCTTTTTGATCTTACACTTGCTGATAAGAGGTGGAAAGATAGATTGAAGGAAATTTCACGAAGCCGGGAATTATTTTGCTTTCTATTTTTTGATCCCAAAAGGTTTACAAACCTTAGACACGAAATGAACTTATTAAACGAGTATTTCTTACAGTTTGCAATTTTTGCCAGGGCAAAAAAGTAATGAGTATATAACCGTTACTTCAAATAATCAACAATTTTCCCTACGTTAACATCAACATCATTGAAGGAACTGAGCACAAGGTTATATCTGTACTTTTTTGAATCAAGCTCCTTTGCTGTAATTTCCATTTTCTGCCAGTTCTTTGCTGAATTGGTTTTCTGTGCTTTGTCACGTTCCTTGATGTTCTTTAACCTAAGGTCTTCGGGTCCAGATAGCCGGAAAGTATAATTGCTTTTGGGATAGGGGAGAATGGTATCAATTATCATGTACCTGCAAACCTTAAAAGGTTTGCCGCCGGTCTTATCGATCCTTAACAATTTATTAAAATCGAAATCAGGACTTTCAGCCGAAATGCCGATAGGTGTATCAATCACTTTCTTTATCAGATCCCAGTCGTAATTGAATGGTGTATTCATGTATTCATCAAGCGGTTCACCGCTGTATGATTTCATGTAGTAGTCACCGGGAATTCTTGCTGCCATTGTATCGCCAAGCTCACGCGCGAGCTTTTTTGCGAGGGTTGATTTACCGGCGCCCGCAGCGCCGCATATGCTTATAACTATTTTATCGTTCATGTATGTATTGTGTCATGCTGAACTCTTGATTGCCTGAGCACGATGTTTTCAGCATTTTGATTTTATATTATTGTGAACCCTGAAACAACTGCCTGCGTCAGTCAGGTGTTCAGAGTGAAAATGATCAAATGTTCTATTTGTTTAATTTAAATTCGGTTACAAATACGGGCTGGGCTATTGCTTCTTTGTAAAACCTGAGAGCTTCTGGTGATGAATCAACCTGTATTGCGGACATTGTCCCGTCATGGTTTATCCAGGTGGAGTGCCACCAACCTATCGCTTTGATCCGGCTGAACTCAGGCTGCTGCACAGTATATAACGCGCTTTGGATCCAGAGTGCCTTGTTAACATTCGGAAGGTAATCCGCTACTCCAAATTCAAGAATTGCGATCGGCTTTTTATCCGAGAGCTTCAAAAGCTGGTCATAACCGGGTCTCATAATATCCACAAATCTTTGGTAACTCTCGCCCCATCTTTGTGCGCCGTAGGCGCTGATGCCTATCCAGTCAATGTAGTTATCGCCCGGGTAATAATTTTTTATATCGTTCCACTCTTCATCAGGCGCGCCAACAGAATTGACATGAAAGATCCATGTAACTTTTAATGCGCCTTCATCTTTGAAGAGATCTATAATGTGTCTGTATGCATCGCGGTAAAGCTCAGGTCCATCTGCAAGATCTTTATCACCGTACCCTGTTTTGTTACCGCCTCCGTTTTGTATTCCGCTCCATGGAAACCAATCGCCATTAGGTTCACCTGCGAATCCGATCAAAACAGGAATTCCGGTCTGCTTCAGGTCTTTGGCCCATTTTCTGAGCTCCTTATCAAACTTTCCATCAACAATTTTTTTGAGTGAATAAGTTTTGTCGTTTTTATCATAGGTGCTCCATGGCAGCATTCTGATTGAAGGGATTGCCCCGCTTTGCCAGATGTTTTTGACGGACTCTGCGGGAAACTTGATCCCTTCAAACCAATCACTCTGAAAATTCAGCCAGACAATTTTTTTTCCTGTCAGATTCTCAAAATATGACACTTCATTTGCCGCTACATTATTTGAAGATGAATATATTGTAGAAAACGCAGTATGGTAAATACCTTCATCCGGCGGAAGCAATTTTACTTCTTTGGACTGACAGAATATATTGAACACAGAAACAAGGAGGATGACAGTTATTTTCAATAGTTTAGATTAAAATTTCAGGCTCATTTACTTTTACATAATTTGGCCTGTTATACATTAAACGGAATCCGTACCGTAAGATGTTCCAGTATGAAGGGTTTGGATCTTCTTCTGAATCCTCACCGGTATCAACAAATATCCATTTTACACCGCGCTTGCGCGCTGCTTCAGTTCGGAGTTTGAGCAGCTCACCCTGTACGCCGCGATTCCTGTATTCAGGCAGTACGTTTGCAAATGAGAGATATGCGGTTGCACCGGTTATACAAACCCCGGCTGAACCCGCCGGTTTATCTTTATCAAAAGCCATAAAGTGCACCCAAGGTTCCGTACCCACGGTTGAAGCAGCTACTCCATCAAATTCATGCGGAAAGGCGAATACTTCGTTGAGTATATAAGCAAAGTCCGCAGCATGTTCCTTTGTTATCTCACAGATCTCAAGATCAGTGCCCTTTGAATCAATCGGGGAAGTATCCCTGTAAAAAGTGACCCATGAATTACCGCTGCTATAATTCCTTTTGCTGAGTAATTTTTCTGTTTCCTGGTTCATCAATTCAGGTGGAATCTGCAAAGCAAACTTACCCGGTTTACCTTTATAAAACTCTTCCATCCCATCAAGAAATTCATTATCAATTTTTGATATACCCAAAGCTCTGTTTAAAGAGAAGCCAGGGAAGATATCAGAGCGTATTGCAGTTAAATTACCTTCGCGAAGCATTTTAAATTCCGCCCGCTTTAATGATGATTCATCTGAGAATTTGTGCATCAGGTATGTTGCTTCTGATTCCGTTCTTTCAAACATATCACCGAAAAATTTCAACGCTTCGGCTTTCAATCTTAAGCAAAGTTCATCCTTTGCGTGGTTGTATCCCTGTGGTTCTTCAAAATCTATTTCAGCAAGCCTCAACTTCAAGGATTTGTATTCCTTTGCTGCGGTTTTGTTAACTGAAACATAATCCCTGAATATCAGGTCTATGTTCCTGAAATAGTGACCTGCATGCGTTGCGTGAATATGAAAGGAACGTTTACCATCTACGAATTTCCTGAAGTACCGTCTGAACGGAAGCACATCTTCAAAATCTTTGTAATATTCATAACCCAGTTCAGTCAGAGGTATTATTAAACTATGAGCATCGCTTAAAGATCTTGTCCCGATATAAATATCAATAACGGGCTTTGCTGCCATGCCTTCTATAGAAGTGCTTCCGGCATGCTCAATAATTAATATTTTATCTCCGCATTTTTGCTTTATTGCAAGGGATTCATTTAAATACTTGTCTTTCCATGCAGGATCATATGGAACAACTTCCGTTTTCATTATTAAAGCTGCTTTTTTAATGAATGGTAAGACGCAAGATACCAATTGTTATTGAGTATTAAAATCCATTTACCCTAAAATACCAGAAATATTTTGTTTCCGTCAAAATCCTTTATCTCCGCTTTTTTACCGTCAAAGGGGTTTAAAAGGAGTCCGGATTCTTCAGCTCTTTTTAAGATAAGTTCAATATATTCTTTATCAGGTACCTTAACCGTATAGCTTTGAAGGCCCACGGAATTCTCAGGGGCGGGGGAGCTATTCTTTGATGACCAAATATTTGTGCCTATATGATGATGATACCCGCCGGCTGAAAAGAACATGGCGCCGTTGTAAGCGGAGTTGGTTACGTTCATGCCGAGTATAAAACTGTAAAAGTTTTGCGTCTTTTTAATATCACTTACACACAGGTGTATATGACCAATATCAGTTTCAGGGTGAATACCGCTCCATTCGTGCCTGTCTTTTAGTTCATCGGTAATTGTATTCAGGTTCAAAGGGAGAGTAGCCATTTCTACCTGTCCCATGTTGTAGGGCCACTCTTCACGGGGTCTATCGGCGTAAAGCTCCAGACCGTTCTCATCCGGGTCCTGCAAATAAATAGCTTCGCTCACCAGATGATCAGAAAAGCCCTGAAATTTAATCTTGTTGCTGAATAATCTCAAAAATACACGCGCCAGCTCAGCCCTGTTTGGCAGCCTTATTGCCACATGGAAAAGTCCGGTAGTTCCATTAGGTTTATGTATGGCATTTTTATCTTCAGTAAGCTGTAATATGTATGGCAAACTGCCATTTGCTGAAAGCTGCGCAGAATTTTTGGTTTGTGCGATTATTTTAAATCCCATGAGTTCACTGTAAAAATACAGCGAAGCTACCAGGTCTTTAACTTTAAGGTCCGTATTTTGGATCTTAGTATTATCAGGTATTTTCATATTATTTGTAAGAGAAACATTCAGTGTGTTTAAAATGTACTTTTATGCTTCTCCTTTAATTATTAGTTCAGTGAAAAATCAGGAATCTTCAGGTTGATGCTGTTGTGAAATGTCAGTTTATGAACAGTGTAACTAATGAACGGCGCTATTGGAAAAGAATTGAGCAGTTCGCTTACTTTCTCTTCCGATTCAGCAATCAGATTAATCCACAGCTTTCCGCTTTCAATAGAAAGCGCATAGCTTGAAATAACACCTTCGTGCATCAGCTTGTTAACCTGTGCGCGCTGGCGTGGCACAAGGTTCAGAAATTCTTCCGTAAAGGGGACAGGCAGATCAATATCCGCGAGAAACTCATACATTATTATCATTTATTGTATTCCTTCAAAAATATCTTTCAGCTTTTTATTGAGTGTTTCACCGAAAATTTCAAAAACAACTTTGCTTGTAATGTGCTGCTGTATGTTAGTAGCTTTTATTGTTTCCTGGAAAGTTACGTAACAATCAAGCGCTTTAAGGCAGTTATCAATATCGACCCGGTCAACTTCTACAATACAATCAATCTCTTCGGGTTTTGATCCGCTGATCTTGAAATGAGTCTGTTTGGCGGCTTCTTCTTCTGTAATAGTGAAAAACGCAAGCCGTTTGGGATAGCCAAGCTTCTCTTTCATTTCCACGAAAACGCGTTTTACGATACCGTGAATAATCAGGTGGTCATGAAAACCGCTGATACCGTGAACGGCATAGGTTACAACAACATCGGGTTTTAATCTTTCAATTTCATCGTAAACTACTTTTTCAATATCCCTGGGATCCATTTTCTTCAATCCGCTATCCGGAAGATCAAGAACTTTCATACCGCTCAGGTTCAGCGCTTTTTCAACATCAAGCATTTCCTTAAATCTTACTTCGCCCATTTCTTCAATGGAATACCCGTACTTATGCCTTTGTTTTGTTGCGCCGCCTTTGGTAAGTGTTAACAGGTACACATCATGTCCATCCCTTCGCTGCTTTGACATAGCATGAGCGGGACCAAATGATTCGTCATCGGGATGCGGGAAAATATACAGTATCTTCATTGTAATTAATATTATTTTTTAAAAATTCTTATCCAGTTTTCAAAAGCCGCAAGAAATCTTATCAGGTGCTGTTTCAGCGCATCATCTGTAAGTACTCCGTTCCCGTCAAATTTTTCCTGAATTTTAGTAACCAATACTTCGGGTTTTTTCAGGTCAAGCATGTTTGAATGGGCGAGTATCTGCCGCAGGTGACCCTGCGCTCTGATGGTTCCGCTGATTCCGCCGGAACCTCCCATCATAGCAACCGGCTTCTGGTGAAGCGGTGTATCTTTAGGCATCCTTGATGCCCAATCTATTGCATTTTTCAGCACTCCCGGCACCGAGTAATTATATTCAGGTGTTGATATCAAAAGTCCGTCAGCGGCCCTGATTTTTTCTTTGAACTCCGTAACAATTTCAGGAACAGCGCTTTTTTCAACATCAGTGTTATACATTGGTATGCCGCTCAGGTCAAATTCTTCTATTGTCATTGAATCAGTTGCTATTTCTTTCGCTGCCTCAAGCAGCATTCTGTTATATGAACCTTTTCTTAGACTTCCTGCAATTCCTACTATGTTCAGTTTATCCAATTTGTTTTCCATATTTCCATGTTATTTTTTCTTCGAGCGGAATTGTTCTTTTTCCTTCGTAATTACTTTCTGAATAGCCAAGGTAGATCAATCCAATGAGTATATCTTCATAGTTCAGCCCCAGATGTTCTTTCATAAGCTCACTATGTGTCATTCCGCCGGTTGACCAGAAGTTTGCTATTCCCAATGCTGTAGCTCCAAGCAGGATATTTTGCACAGCAGCTGATGCTGCTGCGATCTCTTCAATTTCAGGCAGACGTTTCTGCGGGTCTCGCTTCATAATGCATACCACAATATGTGAAATATTCTGGCCATTACCTAAAATTTTTTCGTATTTATCATTATTGAAATTATTCTCACTCACACTCTTCCTGTACAGCTCAGCGTGATCAGAAACAAATTTTCGGGCACTATCTCCAGAATATACCAAAAACCGCCATGGTTCTGTGTGTTTATGTGTAGGTGCCCAGTCTGCAAGTTCAAGAAGCTGCTGAACCTGTTCGTTAGGAATTATCCTGCCGTTCATTTTTGAGGGCTTTATGGTTCTGCGCCTTTTGATTACATCCGAAATTACATCAAATTCTTTACTCATTGTACTATTTTATTTTTTCGCATTTAATATGGCGCAATATGAGCGTAAACTATTTAAACCTCAAGTGAACGAACAGGAATATTCTTAATATTATGCTATTTTAGCATTTTTTGATAATATTTATTTCATTGGTACTTCTATTAACAGCAGCTGTGAGTTTTCGGCTGCGGTTAAGTTAATGCTGTTGGTATCTTCTATACCAAGCCCATCACGCTTATTCAGTTGAATATCGCCTGCCCGGATTGAACCTTCAATCAAAAACAGGTATATCCCATTTGCCGGGTTGTGTAACTTGTATTCAATACTGCTGCCTTTTTCAAGATCAGTAAGTGAGAAGTATGAATCCTGATTTATCCAAAGGCTGCTGCTTTCTTTTTCAGGTGATACTACTAACTGAAATTTATTCTTTCTGTCATCCGGATCGTATGATCTCTGGTCGTACCTTGGTTCAATATCTCGTTCTTTCGGGAAGACCCAGATCTGCAGGAAATTCACTGCTTCCTTCTTAGAAGCGTTATATTCGCTGTGGTACAGCCCTGAACCGGCTGACATTATCTGAACATCGCCTGTATTTATTACATGTTCATTTCCCGTTGAATCTTTGTGCGCCAAAGCACCGCTTAACGGAATAGAGATTATTTCCATGTTATCATGCGGATGTGTTCCAAATCCTTCGCCCGCCTGAACTATATCGTCATTCAGTACTCTCAGGAGACCGAATCTCACCCTTTCCGGGTTGTGGTATGAGGCGAAACTGAATGTGTGGTGTGAATTCAGCCATCCATGATCAGCTTTTCCGCGTGTTTCAGCTTTATGCAGCGTTGTCTTCAATTTACTTGTTCCTTTCTGTATTTCGGTTTATTTATCCTGAATATGTTCATTTCACCAACTTGTAACCGATCCTATCCATTCTGTTTCACTTAGATAACTTCCTTCATTTCGGCAAAGATCTCGAGCTTTACATCCTGTCCAACAACTATTCCTCCGGCTTCAGTCATAACATTCCATTGAAGACCGAAATCGAACCTGTTCAGTTTACCTGTTACCTCGAAACCCGCAACCTGCAGGTTATCAAAGCCTCTGGCAATGCCATTAAACTCAGCATTCAGTATTACTTCTTTGGTAATTCCTTTTATTGTTATATCACCGGTCATTTCAAATTTGCCATCTGGTAATTTAACAAATTTTTTTGAAACAAATTTCAGTTCAGGAAATTTTTCCGCATCAAAAAAATCAGCGGATTTCAAGTGAGTATCTCTCTGCTCATTTTTTGTATCTATTGAATTTGTTTCTGCTGAAAAAGTAATTTTGGCATTTTCAAAAGAGTCGTTTTCAGATTCAATTTCCGCGTCAAATTTGTTAAACTGGCCTGTGACCGTTGAAACAACCAGGTGTTTAACTTTAAACTTTACTTCTGAATGCGCCGGATCAATTTTCCATTTTTTCATGTTTCTACCCTCCAGGTATTTATTTTTTTTTATTTTTTTTGAAATTTCTCTGTTTCAACAATATGTGTTTAAACACATATTGTGACAAATTTTTTTACATCTTGTTAGTGTACAATTTTTCCAATAAAGCAGAAAGCTGCAAACATTCTTCTACGGAAAGATCTTTGGTACTTTCAAGATGTTCCTTTGTAAGATGAGGACTGATCTTTTCCAGTAGTTCTATTCCTTTTTTTGTTATCTTCGTAATTGACATTCTTCTGTCTTCGCTGGTTCTATCACGCTGTACCAGGCCCTGTTTTTCCAGACGGTCAATAATTCTTGTGATATCTGAGGCCCTTTCAACCATCCTTGTCGCAATCTCGCATCTTGCATGCCCTTCAGGGTAAACGCCTTTAAGAATTCTTAAAACATTATACTGCGCCCCGGTGATATTGTATGAATCCATCAATTTATTGAAACCGGTGTCGAGTAATGAAACAGCCACCCGCAGATTAAGATCAACTTCCTCACGCGGATCCAGATTCTTAGATAACTTCAGCCACTTCTTTAAAGATTCACCCATTTATAAATAATTTGTGTGCAATTACATTGTTTGTTGCAACAAATATAATACAAAACAATATGTGTGTCAACACATAAATTCATAAATAATTGTTTTTACAGCGTGATTATTTGGTGTACTTATACATTAATATGCTATCTACGTATTTCCCATCGATGATCATATCTTTGGGGCAGCATCCTTCTTTCTTGAACCCAAGCTTTTTGTATAGTGCGATTGCGTTTTTGTTTGTAGAAAATACAGCCAGCGAAATTTTCCGGTTTACAGGATTCGTTTTTCCCCAGTTAAGCATACTCTTAATCAGAAGACCCCCAATACCGACGGTGCGCCAATTTTTTTTCAGAAAAACCGAGAACAATCCTGTATGTTGCGTTCTTCTGGTATCCCAGTTATCAAATGAAATGAAACCGGCTATTTCATTTTTCGCTTCCGCAACCAGATATATCTTACCCGCTGCTTCTCTGAATCTTTTGATTCTTTTAGCCTCACTCTTTGCAGTCGAGCGGTATTCATCAGATTCATATAGTGTAAATGGACCTTCTTTGATAACACCTTTCATTAACTTCACAACTTGTGACGCGTCTTTTGCAAGCGCCGTCCTGATGACAATCTTTTTCCCGTTTCTAAGCTTGTGCTCTTCCGGTGAAATTGTACTCATAATATTATTTATGTATTGTTTTATTTAAGAAGTATCATTTTGTTTGACTCATTAAAAACTTTCGTAACCCCTTCTCTGTAAGTTGCAGTTAGGTTATAAAAATATACGCCGCTTGCGAAGCGGCTTCCATCAAAATTGATCTGCCTATTACCGCTTTGAACGTTACCATCGATCACTGTTGCGCAAAGTCTTCCGGCTGCGTCATAGATACGCAATGTAACGTAACTGTCAAACTTCAGTGAATACTTAATTGTTGTTACTGGATTAAAAGGATTCGGAAAGTTTTGTCCAAGTGCAAAACTTTCGGCAATTGCAGGATTTTTTTCCTTTAAAGGAAAGTTAGTTTTAAAAACATAAAGGCCTGTGTTCCTGTCTGATGCTATTATTTTTTCTGAATTGAATATATAGGGTCCCCAGCAGCCTTCAAAAGTAAAACCGTCATTTTCAGGGAAAGTATCATAGTATGCAGCTTCTACGGGACCGAATGGATTGCTTATATCAATAACTCTTAAACCTGCAGTATAATGAGCGGCAAACAGATATCTTCCGAAGAGCTCAACATTATGAATGATCGAAGTGGTAATACCGGGAGGCTGCCATTCGGCAATTTTAATAACATTATTAAGATTGGAAATATCCCATATCTTAAGAAGTCTTGGGTTGCCGCCAATTTCATCAGTCACAAAGGCATACTTCATGTTATCAGAAATTGCAATGTTATGCGGCCCCGGACTTGGAACATTTTCCCAATATCCAATTGTTGTTAAGTTGTCTTTATTCCTGGCATCAATAACCGTGATTCTGCCCGGTGGATTATAAATATTACATGCAAAAATAGTATCGTTAACTATTCGTGAATCGTGAACAACATACTCTTCCCACTCTCCGCGTTTTACAGGATTCACCGGATCAATGCTGAGATCCAGAACAAATACACCGCCAATATTGTAATCACCCCCATGTATATATAAATAAGGCCCGCTTTGGGAAATTGTATGACCCATTGTGAAATCACCCACAAAATAGGTGTTCACTAATCTTACGGAATCCGGCAGGTACTGAAGGTCTATTATCTGCAAACCGCTTGGAATACCATCGGCAACCACATAGGCATAGTGACTGAAGACTTTCATTTCTCTGCAGCAGGAAGCCTGATCTAATCCGGGCAGGTAAGCAGCTTCGTAAATATTATTCGTGTCAGTAATATCAATGAATGCCGTACCTTTGGCACAGCCGAGTATTGCGTACTCTCTGCCATTTGGGGCTGTATAGCCCCAGCAAGCGGAATACTCGCCATCAGCCCGATGGTCATTCAGGTTTGCTAGTTTTCGCATGTTAGATGAATTCTGCGCAGCAAGCGGCAGCTGAGAGAGGACCAATGCCAGAATTAGATAAAATTTTAGCAATACGAATTTTCCTGTGATAATTTTATGTGATATTTTTAAGAAGAACTTAATATTATATTTAAGCAGTTTTTAAAAAATATACCGGCGCTATGAAATATAATCTATTTATCCTGTTATTAATTTCATTAAATTTAACACAAATTTATTCGCAATTAAAGGATAGTAAAAATCTTGATTCCGCGGCAGTAAGAAATGAGAGACTTTATCTGAATAATTGCGAAAATCTTGCCGGCCCGGTTATCGGGTACTCCTTAAAATCTGCAGTTATAACTTATGGCGTAAACTACGAGCGCGCTTTTGCACAAAATAATTCCGGAATTTTTACGGCGGGAGTTATGGGAAAATTCAATACTCATAAAGAAGAACTTTCAGGAAACCAGGGTGAACTTAAAACTCAGAATATTTTAATGGGATTGCAGGGTAACTTTCATCTGAATAAACTATCTTCACCAACTGTAATACCATTTATAGGTATATTATTAGGATACAATTATTCTACCACTGAATATATATACATTAATAACATAAATAATTCATTGTTTCCGGATACCAAAAAACACTCATTTTACATATATGGTCAGGCAGGGATTCGGTTCTTTTTTTCAAAGAATGCTGCATTTTCATTCAGAGGTGGTACGGGTAATATAGATAAAGGCATAATTGAAGCCGGTATAGATCTTAAATTCTGAAAAACATCAAAACTTTGAATCCTGCAATTTTGTTTATATTGTACAATGAAATCCTGTAAAAAATAAAATTCCGGAAAATAAAACCGATTATCATGAAAAAACTCACATTCAATACATTACTGTTAATACTTTTCCTTTCAGGCATAAGCTATTCACAAATTAGCATTAAACTTGGCCCCCAGTTGGGTTTGACATCACCAACCGTGGATTACAGCGGAGACGTGAAAGATTTTTACGCCGGTACGAAGTACGGCTTGAGATCAGGGCTGCATTATGGTGTTATGGGCAAAGTCCAGCTCGGACCGCTCAACGGAAGGCTTTCTATCAGTTACGCATCACTTGATAACAATGGAAATGCCAATCCTGAGCAGCCAAACAGCACCCTTGAAATTAAGCATAACGTATTCATGTTTACACTTGGTACTGAATTCGGATTCGGGATCCCGTTTAGCCCGGTGAAACCCTATGCCGGAATAGATGTATTGTTTTCCACAATTAGCGGCACATATAATTTTCAGGGAACTGCAGAAGTTTCTTCCGGTGAAAAAAGTATCAAATCTGCGGCAAGAACGGGATTAGGATTTTCTATTGGTACAGAGGTTGCTTTTGGAAGATCGTTTACACTGGACCTGAGTTTAAGATACAATTTGCTGAATCTTTTTGGAAAAAGCTATGATGGTGTAACAAATTCAAACGATAGAAATGACGCATATACCAGCCTAAATGACGCTGAAGACCCAAATTACAGCGCAGGAAACTTGAAGCATCCAATTGGCAACAGCAGGACAATTGCAACGATACAAATTAACGCCGGTTTACTTTTCGGATTCTAGAAAATTTTTGGTATATTCGTATAAACCAAAAATCTAAAATATAAATCCAAAATGAAAAAACTGTACAAACCTATCATAGGTACTTTCCTTGTGCTATTTGCATTTATGAATTTCGGCTGTTCAGGCGTAATGGATGCCATTACCAATGTTCAGCGTCTTCAGTTCAAACTGGATAAAGTTACAGGTATGAAAGTTGCAAATGTTTCACTTTCAAATTTTACTTCAATTTCCAGTATAGGAGTGATTGATGCTGCGAACCTGCTGGCTGCATTCACACAAGGTAAATTGCCTGTTGAATTCACACTGAATGTACTCGCGAAAAATCCAAATGACGGCACCGGCGGTACCAAGCAATCAAGTGCAGTCATAGAAAATCTTGCGTGGCGTTTATTTATTGACAGTAAAGAGACTATAAATGGCAATGTTGGCAATATCAGTGTTCCTGGTGTGGGGCAATCAACAAACATCCCGATCTTGATGTCTTTTGACCTGCTTAAATTCTTTTCCAACGGTCAGTACAACGATCTTATTAATCTAGCGCTTGCATTAGGGGGTAAGAGCGGTTCTTCATCACGAGTTACGCTTAAAGTAAAGCCAACTGTCAGCACAATACTGGGTCCAATAACTTACCCAGGTGAATTTGATGTAGTTGATACGGAATTCCGCGGTGGTAATTAGATCTTGTGCTAATTTTTTTTCGAAAAGCTCATATTGCAATATGAGCTTTTTTTATTTCCTGGCGGAACCTCAATTGGAAATTTTCTATTATAATAATTAACATGCACTTCTTTGATTCCTTAACCGAAAAATTAATATTTTATATTGTACCAAATAATTAGAAAGGAAAACCTATGAATAAATGGAAACCTAACAGAACGGAGTTCTATGAATCGGCAGTTTCTATGGGTTTTTACGGCAGGGAAGATTCAGGATTAACGGGCAAGAAAGATAATGTAAGGAAATTCTGGGAAGATGTTTTTATGAAACTGGTAACAAGACCGTTTATCGAAAACAGACCTTATGATGATAAGAAACTAAGGATTCTTGATCTTGGCTCAGGAAGCGGGGAAGGTTTTGAACTTCTTACGCATATCCCGCCATCGAATCCTTCAAAAGGGATAACAAAAGACTTTGTACTGAAAAACTCTGATATAGAGCTATACCGCGGTATTGATATAAGTCCCGCAATGATATCACAGGGGAAAGCAAACTACAGCGATTACGGTAATGTTTCATTTGAATACGGCAACCTTGAGGATGGTTTACCGCGGGAAGTAACAAAAGATAAACCCTACGATCTATATTTTTCTACTTATGGTTCGCTTTCACACCTGCACCCTGATTCAATGGAAAGATTAATGGAACAGATATTCAAACATTCAAACAACGGCTCGGTTGTACTTTTTGATACACACGGCAAATATTCGCCTGCGTGGCCAAAGTACTGGGGAGAAGAAAAAATTCTGCTGCCTTATACTATGGCCTATCTTGTACCCGGCGAAAAAAGACAGCAGGAAGATATAGAATGGTTTGACCTGTGTTACTGGGACCCTGAAGATCTGAAAAAGCTGCTGAATAAAGCGGCGCAGCAAGCCGGAGTAAATATCAATATCCTGTATATGCTTGATAGAAGCATTTTCATCAGCAGACATATGGATACGGGTTTACTTAGTACAAAACCGATGCAGCTTAGGTACCAGGTAAGCAGACTGCTTGATCATGGTTATCGCGGAGAAGTGGCGCATCTGAAAGTGGATTTGGAACACCTTGACGCATATAAAGGTATCAATCCCAAAGTCTGGAACAGACTGACAGACTATAGTCACAAATGGAATAAGATCATATATCTGCTTGAAGCGTTAATGAACAGCGAGGATAAGAAGGTGAAGGATTTCATTGAGAATACGAACATTGAGCTTATGGGTGATGATCTGAAGTTTATTACATGGCTGTACAGAAACGCGGACAGGTTCCCTGTGGTGGATTTTTGGGCAAGCTTGATTGGACCTCAAGTTGCGGTAATTTTGAGAAATATTGAAATGTCATACTCTGAAGGCGTTGGCTGCGGGCATGGGTTAATATGCGCACTTGAAGTAATCAAGTAATTGTTTAATTTCAATATTGAAGAATAGCAAGCCCATCCATTGAGATGGGTTTTGCTGTTGGCTCATGTACCATTTCACAACAGGATAAAATTGATAACGGAATTGTGTTTCAAAAAGTAGGAACTGTTTAATTAAAGTGGATCAAATTATTTCTGAAATCGACTTCAATTGACGCAAAACTTGCTAAGAACGATGTTCCAAGTAAACCACCATTTGATTCAAGTCCGTAATTTGCCAAAATGGAGCCATTGACAAAGTAAAACTCCGTGTCTTCCAGGTTGTGACGTGCGATTTTAATTTCGCTAACAACACCTTTTTTTGTTTTTACCGGATTGCTGTCCGCGCCATAAACAGTAATTCCATCGTTTACGGCAATCTTGTTTTCTGACGCGAAGATTTCAGAGAGAAAGCTAAGAGGTGAACCGGTATCAAGTAAAAATTTCAGTTCCTTATCATTATGCACTCCGTTTAAAAAAATATGACCATGTGATAAAGAGAACGGTACGGCTAATCCGTGTTTTCCTGCTGAATTTTTACTCAGTAGGCACTTCCCGTTTTTGTCATCCTTTGGAATTTCGAAGTATAAAAAATCTGCAAGCGCAAGAATATCCATTCCAATTATCGCCTCAATCTTCCTGCTTTTGCTGTTTGCTAGTCTGTCGAGAACATAAAAAGTCCTGCCAGTAAATTGAATACTGCCAATATTAACTTTCTGTATATCGCACGCTCTAAGATTATTTACCTTTCCTCCAAAGCCGCTCAGAGGAAGCTCAATACTTTTCTTTCCTTCCGCTGAAACTTCACTGGCATAAACATCGTACATGATCACTTCTTCAGATAGTGCCTCGGAAAGCAGAAATGAATTGGCAGCGCCCAGATCCACAATAGCGTTTACTTCTTTATTATTTATCATGATCTTAGTAAAATAATACCCGCCATCATATTCAATGTTGAATCCACCTTCAATCCTTCCTTCTTTTTTGACTGCTGTAATTTCTGTTGTGATAGAATAATCTCCTTCACTCATCGGGATTTGACCCTTAAACATATCAATTACCGGTGATTCATTATCTTCGGTAATTTTATCATAGTTTTTGATGTTGAATACCTTTTTTTGGCTGGTACCGGTAATATTTACTCTTATATCATAGTCAGCAAGTTCAGATGCGGATTTTGAAAGAAGTTCTTTTTGAGTACCATCCGGTTTTTGAACAGAAATTACAAGTAAACCCGATTTGTTTCGGGCTACTATGACGGATTTATCAGCAGCCTTTGATAAATCACCTGAAATACCTACTGATACTGGTATTACCAATGAAATGTTTTCTGAACCCCCGCCTCTTGGGAAAACCTGAACTTCATTTTCTGAAAGATCTATCTTTTCAATTTCAAGATCATTGTTCACAGATTTTATGAGGAAAACAGAAACTGTTTGCGTAAAGCAGCTTAAAGCTGTAAAGAAGAATATTACTGCTGCGGTTATATTTTTCATTTTTTTTTGTTTATAGTAAAGTCCGTTAAATATAGCTATTAACGGACTTATGTTTTTTAAAAATACGGTAAAATTACTTCACTTCTTTTTCTTCTAAATCTACTTTAACCTTTACATCTTTGCCATTTCTTTCAATTATAATATCGCTGTCTTTCAGGTCATTTTTTCCAAGGTCTTTTCTTACCATTTCTCTGATCTCAGGATCTGATTTGCCTTCAAATTGTTTAGGATCGGCTTTCTGTGTTTTGAACCTGATATGTTCCTTACCATTATTATCTTCAATATTCATCTCGAAACTTTTCGGTTCTTTATTTACATCAATTTGACCCTCATTATCAAGCCTGATCTCGCGCCTGCCGTCAGGTCCGGTTGTGAATCTGAATTTCATATCAACACCCTGCTCCCTAAGTTTGGACTCAATTTCATTCTTCAATTCTTCATCATTCTTTCCTGTTGCGTCAACATCAATACTGAAAAAATCATGCAGCGCAGCGGAATATAGCGGGCGTTTTATGTCATAATCCATTGGGGTAATTCTGATAGTAATTACATTGCCCAATTTTTCAAGTTCATTTGCGTAAGCAATAACCTCATCCTTGGTTGCGTTAGGCAGTATTACCCTATACAGCATTTGAACCTCACCATTATTGGTATTTTCATTTGCTGTAACCTGTGCATTTTTTATCCAGGGTAATTCATTCATCTTAGACTGGAAGTCGCCGTTATCCTTAGCAATGACAAGCGTTATCATCTTACCCGCTGATTCAGTTTGAGTAACAGGCATGTTACATGCGCCAATGATGACCGCAAATGCAACTATTGTATATACAAGGCGCAGCTTGCTGCCGAAGAAAAAATTTTTCATTTTGTGGAGCGTCCTTTCATTTGTTTGTGCTAATTTTTTATTGGTATGCAGGTTCACAGATGTTTTGTAAATCCAGCTTTCAATATCAGGAAATGTTGAATCGTAGTTTTCCTGTTTTAACTGATTAAAATGATGCTCCAATGTTCTGTTATTGTCTTTATTCAATTTACCGTTCTGGTCTGATCTCTGTGATGAGTTTGAGTGTTTCATTTTCTAAATCTCCATTAAGTTCCCATGAGGATTCACCCATCCGGGAAAGCGAATTTTCTTCCTTTTCAATAATTTTCCGCAATTTTGCCCGGGCTCTGCTTAACCTTGATTTAACCGCGGAAATACTTTTTTCACCCTGAATAGCTGTTATTTCTTCAATGGAAAAATTTCCCAGCTCGAAAAGCAGTAATGCAGAGCGTTCTTTTGCAGAAATTCCCGAAAGAGCTTTATCCAGCACAATTCTGTTCTCTGATTGTACTGACCGGTCAAAAATTTCAGGCATTGAATGAACACCTGAGCGTTCGGCATCAGTAGGCAGGAACTTCTTCCAGAAGTGTTTTCGGATTGAAGAATAAAATGTTGTAGTTATAATTTTAAAGAACCATGAACGAAATTTTGAATGATCTCTCAGGCTGCCAAAGTTTTCCAGGGCAAGTAAAAAAGATTGCTGCAGCACGTCTTCCGCGTCATCGGGAGACCATGTGGCGCAAAGCGCCCTTGAATACTTCAGAGCATCATTATAATGCGGCTGTAAAAGTCCGCTGAATTTAGCTGAATCTATAGTCATTAATGAAGTTTAGTATAAACCGGTTTACAGTAATATGATGCCCTTGAACCGGAAAAAGTCGCACTGATATTTATTAGTTTAATTTACATAAAAATATGTTAATTTTGATCTTAAAATAATACTAATTTATAGCTACTATGAAAAGAATCTTATGTTACGGTGATTCCATTACCTGGGGCTACAATCCTGTAAATGGCAGCCGGTTTGCCTATGAAAATACCTGGCCGGGAATTATGGAGAGTGAATTGGGTGTGGAATACAAAGTCATCACGGAAGCGTTAACCGGCAGAACAACATGCTGGGACCTCCCGTTTGCGCCTTACAGAAACGGAAAGGAATACCTGCCGATGCTGCTGGAAGCTCATTCACCGCTTGACCTTGTTATAGTGATGCTGGGGATCAACGACCTGATGGAAGAAGTAGGTAAGAGTGCCAAAGAGTCTTCGTGGGGAATGATCGCGTTAATAAGAGAAATACTCTCGCCGGTTTTCGGCGGAAGACCGCCGAAGATATTGATCGTATCACCGCCCTCGCTGGGGCATCTTTCATCGTTTAATGAAGCGGGATTTCTGGGGAAACAGGAAGAATCCAAAAAGTTGGCGGCAATGCAGCAAATTGTTGCTGCAGAGGCAAAATGTGAATATCTGGATTCAAATGCTCATATCAAAGTATCTGATGTTGACGGGGTTCATCCATTGGAAGACCAGCTTGAGATTCTTGGCAAAGAAATTGCCAAAAAAGTTGTTGATATACTTAAACAGAACAGCTAAAAAACATTTTTGTGTTGTTGTTTACTGCTGATAAAAATGAAAAAGAGAATAAAAGAGATCAGGTTTAACCTGATTGCCTGGCTTATTGCGGGGAATATGTTCGTTGTTTTCAGGTTTTTTGGTATGTATGATTTTGAACAGTATTTTATCCTTAAGAAACCAATTGAAATGGAACTTATGTTCCTGGAAGGCAACATAGTTGCCGTTGTAAACGGTTTGCTGCTTTCACTGGTTGATTTTTTTCTGGATACACCAAAGTTCAAACGAAGATCATTCAGATATATACTCACATTTAAAAGCGCCGCATATATTGTTACGATGTTTTTTTCAATAGTTTCAATTTTTGTTTTGCATGGAATAATCATCAACAGGGAAAACAACTTAATGTATTCATTGCTTTACACCCTTAACAGCCAATATACAATCGCGCTTTACCTGTATGGCGCGTTTATAAGTCTGCTGATCAATTTTCTGAAAGAAGTGAATAAGAAGTTCGGTCCCGGCATTTTGGTGAAGCTTTTTTCGGGGAGGTATTATAACCCGCGCATTGAAGACAGAATTTTTATGTTCATCGATCTTCAGGCTTCTACTACGATCGCGGAAAAACTGGGCCATATAAAATACAGCAGGCTGATACAGGATTGTTTTTACGATATAACGGAAGTTGTAGCCAGGTATAAAGCTGAAATCTATCAGTATGTGGGTGATGAAATTGTGCTTTCCTGGGAGCTGGAAAAGGGAATTGAGAACGATAATTGTTTTCAGTTCTTTTTTGAATTCAGAAAGAAACTTGATCAAGTTAGCGCTTATTACAGAGATAAATACGGGATAGTACCCATTTTTAAAGCGGGTATGAACTGCGGAACGGTCACAGTAGCAGAGGTAGGTGAACTGAAAAAAGAAATTGCGTACCATGGCGATGTACTTAATACTGCTTCGAGAATACAGGATCAGTGTAACGCTCACAACAAACCTTTTTTGATCTCGAGCAATCTGTATAAAAGGATACCAAGGTCTGGTAAATTCAAAATTGACCTGATAGGAGAAGTCCTGTTAAAAGGGAAACTTCAGCCTGTTGCAATATACAGTGTGGAAAGCACAAGATGACTGAATATACTTTAAGAGAAGCTACAAACCAGGATTTCGAACTATCGTATAAGATAAGAAAGAACGCCCTCGGGGAGTATGTTGAACAAACCCGGGGATGGGATGAAGACTGGCAGTTGAAATATCACAAAAAGGATTTTGATGCAAAAATCCTGAAAATCATAGAAGTAAAGGGTAATCCTGCCGGTAGTCTGGAAGTTTATAGTGAAAATGATTATTTAGTGGTAAGTGGTTTGTATATAATTGATAGATATCAGAATCAGCAAATAGGAACAAGAATCATGACCTCAATAATCAAAGATGCGCATTTAAACTCAATTAAAATTAAACTTCAGGTCTTAAAAGTTAATAATAAAGCAAAAGTATTATATGAAAGGCTGAGTTTTAGAGTATTTGAGGAAACAGAACATCATTTTCAAATGATATATAAGCCGTCAGATTAATGATAAATTGCAAAAATTGCGGCACAGAATTCAGGGGCAAGTTTTGCCCGCAATGCGGTCAAGCCGCGGAGGTGGGCAGATTAACAAAGAAATATCTTGTGAAAGATCTGCTCAGGTTATTCGGCAGTACCGAAAAAGGCAAATTTTTCCTGATGAAGGAGCTTTTCAGGGATCCCGGCGCAGCAGCGCGGGGCTATATTAAAGGTGAAAGAAAGAAATATTATAATCCCGTTCAGTTCTATTTATATACTACAGCAACAATTTTGTTTGTTACCTATAAACTGGATCTGACTTCAATACTTCTTGCAGGCGGCAGCAATGAAGAAATAGAATTGAACCGAAGGTTCATTGCATTCATATTCAACTACATAAACGCGGTGGAGTTCATTATTCTACCTTTGTTTACATTTTTTACCTTTTTGTTTTTCAGGGTATCCGGATATAATTATTCGGAGTTGTTTGTGCTGAATACTTACTCATCTGCGCAAAGACAGGTCGTAAGTATCGTGTTAATGCTGATAATTTTCTTTGTGCCTGATCTCCTGGGGTTTATGAGTTCAATCTCAGTTCTTTTCAATTTTTCATTCCTTGTCTGGTTTTACATAAGTTTCTTTGATAAGATGAAAAAAGGTTCTGTGATTTACAGAACTGTTATTTTGGTTTTGATCTATTACGCATTGATTTATTTAATATTATACGCCGTATTTCTGATTTTTATTATGCTTGATTAATTTAATAGTTAGATCAAAATAAATTGAATTATAACCTTATAAATGTTAATTTGCAGTTCTGAAAAGAGCCCTCTGAAACTAAATTATCTATCCAAATGAAAAAACCATTCGTTTTATTATTCACGCTTGGCGCGGGATTGTTTACAGGCGTGTTGATAATTGTTATTTTGTTTCAGTTATTAGGATTTACCATAAGCGACAGGGTAATTATGGAATCATCACAAGGGGATTACATAAAATATAATTCAAATGATCCCTATAAACTATCAATTATAAAACAAAACCAGCCGCTAAGTTCTGCCTATATTGTTATGATCTCGAGAAAAGATGATAACAGCTACGGGCATGTGATAAATTACCTTGATCCTTACCCGATGGGTGATGAGGATATAAAAAAGACCAGGGTAATTTGGAATGCCGAAGGAATTGAAATGACCTTCCCAATGGGGCATAAACTTTACATACCGAAAGAACGATTCACAGGCGGCAGGTAACTAATCCTTAACTTTTATCTCACCGAGCTCGCCTTCACTCTTAGCAATAACCACACTTGCCATTGTATCGCCAATAACGTTCACAGTGCTTCGGCACATGTTGATAATTCTATCCACGCCAACAATAAGCGCAATGCCTTCCACCGGCAGGCCTACAGCGTTTAATACAACTACAAGCATAATGAGTCCCGCGCCCGCAACGGGCGCTGTTGCCGCGCCGGTTATGACGCAGGTTATAAAAATTGTAAACTGCTGCGCCAGGCTTAGATCAAATCCGTAAACCTGCGCAATAAATATAGCGGCAACTGCCTGGTAAAGAGCAGTGCCATCTTTATTCACGGTTGTGCCGATAGGAAGCACGAAGGCTGCGATCTTGTTTGGTACACCTAGTTTGTTTTCAGTGACATCAATAGTTACAGGCAGTGTTGCCGATGATGAGCTTGTTGTAAATGCTACTGCCATTACCTGCTTTTGCGCGAGGAAATATTGAATAGGGGAGACTTTACCAAGAAATTTTACTAGAGCGGGGTATAAAACAAATCCCACAAGCGCTAAGGCAATAAAACAGGTAAGCGCATACCAGAATAAAGTACCAAGGATGCTGAAGCCAAACTCAGCTACAGTTGCTGATATTAATGCAAATACAGCCAGGGGAGCCATCAGTATAACTTTTTCAACAAGTTTTATCATTGCCTGCGTTATTCCTTCAAAAAAGGCAATTACGGGCTTTGCCCGTTCTTTTGGGATGTAGCATAGTACAAGTCCTGTAAGGATCGCAAAGAGGACTATCTGCAAAAAATCGCCTTCTGCCAATCCCTTAAAGGGATTTTTAGGTACTATATTCACAAGGAATTCCACAAGATCCATTTTGTATTCCTGCTGAACCGGCGCTTTGATCTCATCCCTGTAGGCTTCAACAAGCCTGGTTTTGGCTTCAGGTGTCATGTGCATTCCGGGCTGAATGACAACCGTCAACACCTGCGCAAGCGCTACGGAAATTACCGATGTGAACAGGAAGAGCGCCATCAGTTTGCCGCCAAGTTTGGCGAGATGTTTAACATCATGCAGCGAAGCTGCGCCTACAATAAGGGATGCCAGAACCAACGGCACAGCGATCATATTCAGCAGGCGAATGAATATTTCGCCAATAGGCTTTATATCCGCGCCGATAGAACTTGTTTTCTGAATAGATGAGATATTTTCGTAAGTATGAATTTCACCTGAAGCAGGATAAACTACGTTTATTTTTACACCTTCAGATTTCTTATCTTTTTTAAGGGATTCAAAATATCTTATAATACCTGATTGTGAGCTTTCATTAAAACTAACTAATGTTGAATCTCCTTTTGAAAAAGAAACCTGCTGCCAGTCTTTGATCTCTATTTCACTATTTTTGGCGGTTAGAAGAAAGCTGCCTGTATTCACACTGAAAACTGCACCGAAAATTATTCCGAGAATGAAACCAATCAGTATTTGTATGTGAAGTTTTATTTTCACCCGGCTGTAGTTTTGATTAGTTTAGTCCTGATTTGCTGCAATATAAACAGCGCGGCTCCGCTGATAAGCGCAATCGCAGCGGTAATTCCCAGGTAGCGATGCTCAAGGAATGATATCTCATAGAAAGTTTTGATCCAGCCAATGAGTATGAATTGCGATTGTGTTAAGCTGAGGAAAGAGTACAAGGCAACAAGCCCAATGGCATAAAGAACATACAGCTTCATGTTCTTCTCGTTTTTGTGAGCGACAACACAAAGGAAATTAACAGATGTAATGAATATCATCACAGAAAGCATAACCATCTGTATATCTTCGGGGGTGAAGCCTGAGAATTTTTCTGTGTAATACTGCCCTATATATGAGGCTCCAACAAGTATAGCAGCTGATATCAGCACAAAGCTGAACAGGTCTTTTGAAAAATTCGTAAGCTTGCTTACGTTGGAATTCCTAAGCGCAATAATAAACGAGGGAAGCCCGATAGAGAAGATGTTTATAAGTGAAACCCTGCGCGGTGTTAAGGGGAATTCAAAAGCGAAGAACATTGAAAGAATGGTAAAATAAATTACCATAAAATTCTTGGTTAAGAAAAGCTTCGCAACCGAGCTGACTGTGTTAACTATCTTATTACCCTCATCAAAAATGTTTGGCAGCAGCGCGAATTTGTTTTTCAGCAGAACGATATCTGCGACTTCTTTGGTTATCTGGCTGCCTTCTTCCATGGCAATGCCCATATCTGATTCTTTTATTGCGGGCAGGTCGTTAACGCCATCGCCGATCATAGCCGTGTATATCTTCTCTTTGCGAAGCGTTTTGATTATGCGGAGCTTATGTTCAGGCTTTAAGCGGGCGAAAATTTTCTTTTCCATAATGACCTTAAATATATCGCTATCGCTTACCTTTTCAATTTCGCTGCCTGAAATGAGTTCGCTATCTTTAATATCCCAGCCGATCTCTTTGGCGACTGCCTGAATTGCGTAAGCATTATCACCGGAAAGTATTTTTATCTCGATCTTATTTTTATGAAACAGGTCTATAGCTTCCATCACATCTCCGCGGACCTGGTCTGTGATAGATACAATACATACCGGCTCAATTTGTACTGAATCCAGGTTTTCTTCAAGTGCATTCAGGCTTTTGCCGGATGTTTCAATTCCGAATAAAAGATTGCGGTATATTTTTAAGCCATCTTTATCAAATATTTCTTCTGCGGCAGCTTTTGCGGTAGATCTTTCGTTTAATATATCATAGCCGCCGAAAACAATTGTTAATTGTTCATTGCCAATTGTTAATTGCAAAAGGCTCATCTTATTTTCAGAGCTGAAAGGAATCTCTTCAATAGCACTTGCACCTGAATCCGGTTTATATACTTCCAGTGTCTTTAATGTAGCATTTTTATCCGATGACAGCTTCGCATAGGTTCCGAGTAATTCTTCGATCTGTTCCCTGGTGTACTTTGTTGTTAAGGGAGTTATCCTGTTCACGGCAAGTTTATTTTGGGTAAGCGTGCCGGTTTTATCGGTGCATACTATCTTTACGTTGGCAAATGATTCGATAGCGTTTAGTTTCTGAATAATAGCGCCAATTTTGCTGATACGGTAAATACCGAGGGCAAATGTGACAGAGGCCATTAGTACGAGTCCCTGGGGAATGAGAGAAAGCATTACGGTTGAAATACGGCGTACAAAATCAAGATCAGAAAAGCCATCAGGATTGCGTATAATTTCCAGTATCACCAGGAATATGGCCGTTGAAAAAAGAACTTTGACGATAAAGTTCAGTTTAACCTGCAGTGGAGATAAGTTGAGTTTAAATTTTTTCGCGGTTTTGGTAATTTCATTGGCGTAGCTGTTATCGCCTACTTTTTCGGCTTTATAAAACCCGTTGCCTGAAAGGCAGAAACTGCCTGAGAGGACTTCATCGCCATTTTTTTTGTTTATGGGCAGTGATTCACCGGTTAGGAGCGATTCATCAATTTCAAGTTTGTTGGAAACTTCAACAATGCCATCAACTACAACCTGGTCGCCGCGCTCTAGAACAATAATATCATCAATAACAACATCAGACTGGTCAATTGTTATTTCTTTGCCATCCCTTATGACCTTCACTTCTTTTTTCAGCAGCAGGCTGACCTTATCAAGCGCCTTTTTGGCGCGGATCTCCTGATATACCGCAATAAATGTATTGAGAGAAATTACAAATGTAGTACCAATAGTATCATACAGCAGCCTTTCATCGCCCGAGGTGATGAAGAAGTATAACAGAAATAATATTACAGAAGTAATTACCAGATTGAAAACGGAGAAAACGTTTTCGATAATTATCTGACTGATTTTTTTGGTCTTTGTAACCGTAGAACGGTTAATTTGCCCGTTGTTGATTCTTTGCTGTACTTCGTTGTTTGTTAAGCCCTTTAGTTGCATTAAAACTCTTTGAAATTTGAGTTAGCGGCTAATGCCGGGGTTATTTATTTGTTTAGTTTTTTCAGTGTTTCCGTGACTCTGTGTTGGAGGTTTTGTTTTCGTTTATAATATCACCCCTTCGGGGTTCTAAAAACTTGAAATTGTATTAATCTACAATAATATCACCCCTTCGGGGTTCTAAAAACTTGAAATTGTATTAATCTACAATAATATCACCCCTT